>Ga0326760_1000067_pt1 | contig 60482 bp, 70 predicted proteins | sample GCREP_S_FD_207668 | JGI IMG/M metagenome (GOLD analysis project Ga0326760, IMG submission 207668) | Hot spring sediment microbial communities from Geyser Creek Basin, Yellowstone National Park, WY, United States - GCR.EP_S | ecosystem: Environmental > Aquatic > Thermal springs > Near-boiling... | reverse complement strand
CTCCAAGAGCACTGCAGGCTTTCACCATTAACCGCTATAGAGCTTACGTTAACTATGCTAAGCTTTAGGATAGCTACGGAGGCAGTTTCGCTGAGAACCTCCATGTTTAACAAAAGTTCGCTACAGACCCTACTCATGTTACCTATGTAGAACACGCCAATAAGCATTAGAGCTAGACTCTGACCTGCGTAGACTAGGTTGTAGACCCTTAGAGACCCCTCCCACGGTGCTTTGAGATACGATGGATCTGGGGTGAACCTGTACCCCATGAAGACTACGGAGGACGTAAAGGCGGTACCTTCCGTCATCACATCGTACGGTGGTCCGACGTAGAACCTTCCCGAGGTATCTGCCACAACAACTACATCCGGTTCAACGGTACTACTTCCGTAAAGTTCTATAATAGCATTAGGTAGGGGGCTTCCTAGAGCATCCACCACCCTACCCCTGATACTACCTAAACCGCTGCTAGGCATAGTTACGGGAGGCGCCTCGAAAATCGCCGCAAACGCGGGCATGAGGGGGAGTCCGATGTAGTATACCAATGAGGCAGCTATCAGGGCCGCGCCAACACCTCTCCCAATCCTAAATGGTAGAGAGTAGAGGAGTACACCTACGGCAAGGATCTTATCCCTAAGACTGTAGATTACCATGGAGATGATGTAAACCGTCTTAATAGCTGTGAGAGCTGTAGCCAGGAGTGCTCCTGCGTGCTTAAGTATCTCCAGGAGTACCTCAGCTCCCGAAGCCTTTAACATAGCTCCGAGAGACTGTAGCAGTAGGTACATGGATACCAGGACACCGGTCCTACTAGTAAGCCAGACGGTGAAGTTCCCCCAGTCTGCGTTAACTATGGACAGGAGGTAGTCCCCCAGCTTAATCATGAGACCATAGGCTGAGACTAGAGTAGCTGACGCTATACCGTCGTACATCATCATAACCCCCCACTTCTTAACGTACTTAGCAGGTATGGGAGAGCCGTAGAGAACAGCACCTATTACGTACGTGAGTAGTGAGAGGGTATACGCTAGTGGGAGTATCTCTATAGTCGAACACCCCGCTAAGGTGACGGGGGTGGAGGCATGGGTAGTGATATGGAGGACACTATGTAGGATATCAGTGCGAATATCGTGGTACCGAGTGCTAACCAGAAAGCCGCCATTACGGAGTCCTCAATAAGACTCTGACCCACTCTCTTGATGTTCCTGAACGGAAGTGGAGCCCCCCGTAGGGCCCACCCAACAGCCCAGGTAACTAGGAATACAAACCAGGCTACAGTTGTAACGGCTACAGCCATCTGCCTAACGAAGTCCACCAGCTGCACAGCTACAGCCCCTACTAGGACTGTATTTATATAGTGTTACCTGCTCAGTGCAAGGGAAGCTCGTGAACGTAATGACGCACTACGTATCTAGGAAGGCTTCGCTAAGCCCTAGCGTGCTACTGACTCCTCCAGTAGTAGTACTCGGTAGTACATCAGTAGGAGACGACTCCAGAATCTTCAGCTTCTCGGTTCTAGGGTTTCCTGTTAAGAGAAAACTCTCAGAGCTAGGAAGTTCTGAGCAGCCCCTAGAGGAGGTTGATAGAGTTAGCAGTGGATGTAGACTAGGTAAAGGTGTGATAGTTAGGACCCACTGTATCATATATGAGGAGGTAGAGCTTGGGGATGGTGTAGAGCTTGGTCACGGAGTGTTAATTAGGGAGAAGACCTCCGTAGGTAGCTGGACTAAGGTAGGTACTGGAACCGTAATAGATGGGTATGTAACTATAGGGGAGCACACCAACATACAGACCGGAGTTTACATACCGATAAAGACCCGGATAGGAAGAGGGGTATTCATAGGCCCTAGAGCTGTCATAACGAACGATAGGTACCCCCCAAGCAGTAGGATAGTTGAAACAGTAATCGAGGATGAGGCCGTTATTGGAGCTAATGCTACGGTTGTAGCTGGTGTCGTAATAGGTAGAGGAGCTGTTGTCGCAGCAGGTGCTGTGGTAACTAAGGATGTACCTCCTGGTGTTGTAGTAGCTGGTGTTCCAGCTAGATTCGTCATGAACCGGGAGGAGTACGAAAGAAGAAAGAAGCTCTACGAAGGTCTTAACCCCTAGCTCGGCGTCCTCGAACTCTTTATAGGCGTTCTTATTAATGTGGGTGTAAGTATTCAGGTGATAAGTGAAAGTATGAGTAACATTAAGGAGGTAATTGAAAGTATTATTAGGAGGCCCGGGGTATTTATAGATGAAACCAAGCTGTACCCGGAGTACGTTCCGGAGGTTCTACCACATAGGGAGGAGCAACTCAAGCAACTAACTAAGATGTTCAAACACGTCATAGTCTCTCCGGGGAGCTCCTCGGGTAGGGTGGTGCTATACGGTTCTCTAGGTACTGGTAAGACAGCTACCGCGATATCTTTCGGGAGAGTTATGTGTAGGATAGCCAATGAGCGGGGTATAAAGTTGAAGTACGTACACGTAAACTGTGCTAGCGTTAAGGGTGCCTTACCTGTACTTAGGGAGATCAAGAACCAACTAGGCCTGAGTATCCCGGATAGAGGGCTAGGACTTTTAGAGTTCGTCCAAGCACTCCTAAAGGAGCTAGACCTCAACGACCTCTACGCCATTGTAACTCTAGATGAGTTCGACACGGTACTTACGAGCTTTAAAGCTGAGGATAGGTACGTCCTACTTAGATTCTACGACGTATTCCACTCCGAGGTTCTCAGGCTTAACTTCATCTACATAAGCAGGATGAAGCCGCATGAAATCGCTAAAGTACTTGATGAGGTCTCCGGGGGCTATGTCCTCAGAAATACCATAGTCTTTAACGCCTATAGAGCTAGGGAGCTCTACGATATACTGAAGTACCGTGCTGAGGAGGCGTTTCAACCGGGTGTTGTAGGTGATGAAGTTTTCGAATACATAGCAAACCTAATCGGGGTAGATACTGGTGGTGATGGAAACGCTAGGAAGGCTTTAGCTATTTTATACGCTGCTGGCAAGTTAGCAGAGAAGGAAATAGAGGAGGGGAGGGCTACCAGAGTTCTCGTAGACCATGTTAGAGCCGTATCCGTCCGTGAGGATGTAAGTCTGGTACACGTCCTAGACTCCCTCAACTACCTCAACCTACACCAGCTACTTCTTCTCAAAGCCATAGCCCTAGAGCTTAAGAGTTCCGGAGAGGATTTCGTGAGCATAGGTACGGTAGAGTCTATATATAGGAAACTGTGTACTGAGATAGGTGTCGAACCTAGGAAGCATACGCAGGTCTACTACTACGTCTCAGAGTTAGCTAATAGAGGTATAATAATGGTTAGGAAGAGCCTTAAGGGACGTAGAGGTCGGAGTAGCTATGTAAGCTTCGGAGCAGCACCTCTGGATAGCCTGCTAAACGCTCTCAATAGAGCCATAGCGCTGAGGCGTGAGCTCGGTGAGTAGCCTAAGCGATAAGGTAGTCGAGGTTCTATCGAGTAGGACTAGGGTTAAAATACTTAAGCTACTATGTGAGTACGGTTCCCTCAATATCTCAGCCATAGTTAGGTTAACAAGGCTTAATCACAAAGTTGTTAAGAGAGGGCTGCAGTACTTGGTGGAACAGGGGGTGGTCTACGAAGTTTCCCTAGGGAGGGTTAAGACCTATAGGTTAAACTCAGCTAACCCGGTTGCTAGAATAATACGCGAGCTCTTTACTTCTTAAGAAAGCCCTTGAGTCCCTCAGAACTCTTTGCTCTCCTTCTCTCCGCCTTTTTAGTAGCCGGCTTAACCTTCTCCACTTCTTTTCTAGCGGGGCTCTCTAAACCTCCTAGTAGAGCCTCTCTGAGTTGCGCTCTCAGATCCTCTACAAGCTTAACTACCCTATCACCGTTCCTCTCAGAGAGATACTTTATCATGGAGTCACTAAGCCCTAAACCTAGAGCGAGTCTTGCCGCATACTCTGGGTTGTTATCGAATATAACCCTTAGCAGGGGGATGACCTCGGACTTCGCTACCGAGGTAGAGCACTTAAGGTGCTGAGCTATAACCTTAGCTAGGTCATCCCTAACCTGCCTAACCTCCCTCGTTTTAGATAACATCCTTATCTTCTCCGGGAACCCGTACTTAACCCACTTAAACTTATACTGCGGGTTTGTGATAGCCAAGGCTACGCCAGCTGTCATCATGTCTGAAGCATATGCTAGTAGGTCCCAGTTACCGCTTTTAACTACCCTAGCCATGTAGATATCTGCCCTGGAAAGGCTTTCAAAAGCTCGCCAGAGGTCCTCGGGGTCTACAGCTTGTCTAGGTACGTTCTCGTTAATCCACTGAATAAGTTCGTCTGGAGCTAAGTCAGTCTGAGAGGCAGCTATCCTAGCCTGCCAAGAGTACTTAGCTGTTAGTATCCTCCTAACTACCTCGAAGGAATTTAACTCCCTATTCCTATAACCCAGGACGGTCCGGGCTAGGGCGTAGGTGACCCTACCGAAGCCCTCGCCAAGAGCTTCTATATCGTTTATGGCTGATCTAAGATCCCCTTCAGCTCTTTCGGCGATGAAGTTCAGGGCCTCGTCCTCGCAGTCTAACTTCTCATTCCTACATATGTTTTGGAGAACCTTCTTTATCTCTGTCTTAGTTAATCTCTTAAACTCTATAAGTAGGCAAACCTCCCTGAGTTCGCGTAGCTTCGGGTCCCAGGGGTCGTTAGCTACGAGTACTACTGGGTAGGATGTTTTATTTATCAGATTTACTATAGCATCTAGAGCTCCTAAGTCGGCTGTAGCGGAAATACCGTCTACCTCATCTAAGAGGATTATCTTACCGCGAGCCCTTACTAAGCTAGCCCCCCTAGATGATACTAATGCCACCCTCTCTATATCTGAAGCTCTTCTATAGTCGCTGGCATTCATCTCTAATAGCTCCAGTCCATACTCCCTAGCAGCTGCCTCAACAAGAGAGGTCTTACCAGAACCCGGCGGTCCGTAGAGGAGGGCGGCCTTCCTCTCCGGCTTACCCCGTAGCCAGGAGTCAAGCCAGTTTAGGAAGGCCTTCTTAGCCTCCTCCTGATTAACTACATCAGCTACCCTACTCGGTCTGTACTTAACTACCCAGGGAATTCTCCTCTCTTGGGACATTACTTCACCTTAGTAGGCTTAGCCTGGACCTGCTGTCTTAGCGGTTTACCTAGTAGTACGAGCTTTGCGAGGAGGGCACTTAACTGTATCTCGTCATCAGCCCCTTCGACAAGTCTGAACTGTATCTCACCTAAGTAGTCGGCTATCTCAACCCTCATCTCCTCTGGCATGTTTATCTCTGAGCTAAATATCTCTCTATGAAGCTGCTTAATAATATCTACTCCAGAGAGACCGTAGGATACCATCAGCTTCCTTAGGTTATCCCTAGCTTTAAGGAAGTCCCCCTCAAAGAGGGCTGACTTAAGTAGGGCCCTGACCTCAGCTGGTGTAGCCAGGCCCACCACTCTATATACGTTAGATACGTTAACCTCCCCTAGAGCGGCTGCAGCCTGTAGGATATTTATAGCCTTCCTCATATCACCCTCAGAGACCTCATATACAGCCTCAAGCCCTCTATCATCACAGACTACCTTCTCGTTATTACATATCCACTTAAGTCTGGATATAACGTCCTCCTTCTTCAGCTGGGTAAACCTGAAGACCGCACACCTAGATTGAATCGGCTCGATTATCTTGCTGGGATAGTTAGCTATAAGTATAAACCTGGTAACGTCTACGTACATCTCCATAAGTCTCCTAAGGGCTTGCTGGGCATCTGGCGTCATATTGTCTGCTTCGTCTAGTAGTATGATCTTAAATGGAACGTTGGCTGGTAGCTTACTCCTAGCGAACTCCTTAACCTTAGTCCTTATCACATCTATACCCCTCTCATCTGAAGCGTTCAACTCTAGCATGTACAACCTGTAGTCCTCCCCGTAGAGGTCGTGTGCCAGCGCGTGAGCTGCCGTAGTCTTGCCAGTCCCCGGGGGGCCTGCAAAGAGTAGGTGCGGCATGTTCTTCTCTTTAACGAATACCTGCAATCTCTTAACGATCTCCTCTTGGTTTACCATCTCCCGTAGGGACCGAGGCCTGTACTTCTCAGCCCATAGAAGCTCTGCTAATACACTTCTAGTACTCATCAACACACCGGAGAAATCTAGAGCTTAACAGGCTTAAATACCCTAACCCACTCCAACCCGAAGATCCGCTTTTTAAGTTAAGTCCCCGATACTAGTTGAAGGTGCGGTAAGTGCTAGCTAAGAACCAGGTAGCTATAGTGGAGTACTCAATCTACGTGAAGGATACGGGGGAGCTGGTAGATACCACCTCAGAGGTTGAAGCAAAGTTGAACAGGAAGTACGTAGAGGGTGCTATCTACGAACCTGAGGTAGTAGTCGTCGGTGAGGGAAGGTTCTTCCAGGGGTTTGAAGAGGCCTTAGCATACTGTAAAGAGGGTGAGGAGGTAGAGGTGGAGGTACCTCCCGAAAAAGCCTTCGGCCCCAGAGACCCGAGTAAGATAAAGACCTTCCCTAGGAGGGTATTCGAGAGGCGGAACGTGAAGCCTGAGGTAGGGAAGGAGGTCAGGATCAACGGGGAGCTCGGTAGGATACTGGCTATTGAGGGAGGGCGTGTAGTAGTAGACTTCAACCACCCTCTTGCCGGTAAGACCCTTAAGCTCAAGCTTAAGGTAGTTAAGGTAGTTAACGAGCCCACCGAGGCTATTAGGTACTTAGTTAAGAGGAGGCTAAGGGGTGCTAAGCCCGAGGATATAGTAGTTAAGATGGATACAGCATCAAAACAGGCCATTGTAGAGATACCTAAGAGATTCAGGATCAGTAGTGAAATACAGTACTTAAAGAGCTTAGCCGCGTACGACATATTCAAGTATGTAGAGGGGGTCAGCGAGGTAGTGTTTATTGATAGGTTTACGCGTGATGAAATAGAGGGTGGAAAATGAGCTTCGAGTTTCAGTACAGACAGCCGGAGATAAATATAGGGGTAGTAGGCCACGTAGACCACGGTAAAACTACCCTAGTCCAGGCTATAACAGGTATTTGGACCTCCAGACACTCAGAGGAGCTACTAAGGTCTATGACGATAAAGGTGGGCTATGCCGATACCGATATATTCGAATGCCCTGGTAGAGGTCTTTACGAACGCTATGTAACTGACCCAATAGAGTGCCAGAACCCGGTTTACAGGAGGAGCATATCCTTCGTTGACTCACCCGGGCATGAGGTGCTCATGGCCAACATGCTATCGGGGGCAGCCCTTATGGACAGCTCTCTCCTCGTAATAGCCGCTAACGAGCCGTGCCCACAGCCTCAAACTAGGGAGCACTTTAAGGCCCTCGAGATTATCGGGGTTAAGAACATCATCGTAGTCCAAAACAAGGTCGATGTAGTAGATAGGGATAGGGCTAAGAAAAACTACGAGGAGATAAGAAGTTTCCTAGCTGGTACGTTCGCTGAGAACGCCCCCATAATCCCCGTCAGCGCCTTGCATAAGGTAAACGTAGATGCACTTATTGTAGCCATGGAGGAGCTCTTCAAAACCCCGGAGCGCGACCTCTCAGCTAAGCCGGTAATGTTCGTAGCTAGGTCGTTTGACGTTAACAGACCCGGAACCCCTCCCGATAGGCTTATCGGGGGTGTAGTAGGGGGGAGCGTTACTAGGGGGATCTTCAAGGTAGGTGATGAAATAGAGATAAGTCCAGGTATTAGGGTAACCGAGGGGGGGAAGACTATGTTTAGGAAACTCTATACGAGAATTGAGAGCATAAGGTTCGGTGAGAGATCATTTAAGGAGGCAAAACCGGGAGGGTTAGTAGCAATAGGTACAGGCCTAGACCCGTCCCTAACTAAGGCGGACAGACTTGTAGGCTCTGTTGTAGGTCTAGCCGATCAGCTACCTGAGCCACAGACTCATCTAGCAGTAGATTACCACCTCTTCGAGAGAGTTGTAGGTACACGTGAGCTACAGAAGGTCCCTCCACTAAGGGTCGGAGAGAAGATAATGATCACAGCCGGGACCGCAACGGTCATGGCCGTAGTCAAGAGGTTGTCAGCAGACTGGTTTGAAGCTGACCTTGTAGACAAGCCGGTAGTCTCATGGAAGAGCATGAAGGTAGCTATAAGTAGAAACATAATGAATAGATGGAGGTTAGTAGGCTGGGGAGTTGTCAAGCACTAGCCGAAGGATTTGTAGAATTATCCTCGACACTAGTGCCCTCCTTATCATTGGAGAGTACGGTAGCTTTCCTGACATAGTTGACTCCCTAGAGGGTATCTGTGAGCACCCGGTTTTCGTTACCCCTAGAAGAGTTATGGACGAGCTATCTAGGATAGCCCTAGAAAGGGGGCGGCGGGGATTAGCTGCGAGACTACTCCTGAAATTAATAGATGAAGGGTACCTAAGTATTGAAATAGTGGACGTAGTGGGCTGCACTACCACTGATGAGTGCGTACTTAAGCTGGCATCGGATCTCAGGGACTTAGGGGAGGGGGTTATTGTCGCAACACTAGACAAGGAGATGGCAAGGAGACTTAGGGAGATGGGGGTTATGCAGCTAACGTGGTGGTATAGCAGAAGGAAATTCACCCTATGCGGTAGTTCTGAGAGTACTGCATAGAGGCACGTCCGGAGACTATCCATAGCTTAAGTGGTGTACTAGCTCTTCCAGTTACAACTGAGAGCCTCACACTTTAGGGCGGGGAGGGGGTCAGGAGTTTTTAAATCCTTCTGCTATTTTTCTGTGGTGTACGGCTCTTGCCGAAGAAGCGTGAAAGTAGGGGTAGGAGGAAGGGTAGTAAGGGCTCTGTAGAGACAGTACAGTGTGATCAGTGCGGAAGGTTGATACCGGAGGATAAGGCCATTTGTGTAACTAAGTGGTACTCCCCAGTAGATCCCCAGCTAGCTGAGGAGCTGGAGAAGAAGGGAGCCATAATAGCTAGGTACCCAGTGACTAGGTGCTACTGCATTAGTTGCGCGATATTCCTAGGTATAGTTAAGGTTAGACCTGAGGAGGAGAGGAAGAAGAGGGAGTCTCTAGGCTAGGTACTTTAGATGATGAAAGCTGGTATTTTTGAGTAGTGATAGGAGACACCAGATCTGATAACTCGCTTCCAGAATTCCCTCTAAGAGATTACAGGTGTAGTGTGAGAACCGATTTTTATAAGCTACATGTATTTTCACTTACTGGGGGCCGTAGTTTAGCTTGGTAGAATGCGGGGCTTGGGCCCCCGTGGTCCGGGGTTCAAATCCCCGCGGCCCCACTACAAACAGGGAAATGTAAAGCAAAAGGGTGAACCCTTCTTAAACTCCTCTTACCTAGGTGCTAGGCTTTTGGGGAGGATATCGTGAGCCCTAGGTCTATCGGTATGACAACCCCGTTGATTGCCTCGTTCTCTACAACGTGTTTAACTAGCTTAGCTACCTCAGTAGGCTCGATGAGCCTTGCTATAGGTATCCTCCTTAGGTAGTCTCTAAGTATTGACTTTGGTACTGCCAGTGTCATCCTAGTCCTTACGAAGCCCGGAGCTATTGCGACTACCCTTATTCCGTACGGTGCGAGCTCCTTAGCTAGGCTATATGTTAAACCTATGAGACCCGCCTTCGAGGCAGCGTAGTTGGTTTGACCAACGTTCCCAACCATACCCACTATTGAGGATATGTTAACTATTACCCCACCTCCCTGTCGTATCATGTAGGGTGCGACAGCCTTAGCGCAGTTAGAGGCCCCCGTTAGGTTTACCTTTATGACAGCGTCCCAGTCCTCCGCAGACATTCTCTGAAGGTATGCATCCCTTGTTATTTCAGCGCTGTTTACTAGAACGTCGATCCTCCCAAGCTTCTCTGCAACCTCCTTCACAGCCCTCTCAACGGACTCTCTCGAGGATACGTCTATAGCTACGAAGATCGCGCTACCCCCTGCAGCTTTAATCTCCTGAAGCGTCTTCTCAGCACTTTCATCGTAAGTTAGGTCGGAGACTACTACGGTATAGCCGGCTTTAGCCAGCTCTAAAGCTATGGCTGCACCTATACCCCTCGCAGAACCTGTTACTAGGGCGACCTTCGCGGGTTCCTCAACACCTTCGGGGACGAACTTCTTGAAGCTCCCGAAGATACTCCACTCCTCGTATACACTACCTACCATTCCCGTTCTTAGCCTACCAAAGTACTTGCTATCTATCCTAACCACCAATCTGTTACCGTTTTCGTCCTCGACGATACCTATGGCATAGGTAGACTTGTAGGGAGTGATTGGGGTGTACTGCTCCGTATACGTAATGAGTCTCCACATACCCCATCACCTACTTAAAACAGCTACTACAGCTGTAGAACCCGTCCCCCCGTGGTTCTCCATAAGCCCCAGCTCAGCTCCCTTAACCTGGTGCTCACCAGCCTCCCCCCTCAACTGCCAGAAGAGTTCGGCAACCATACCTATCCCGGTAGCTCCAACTGGGTGTCCCTTAGACTTAAGCCCCCCGCTGGGGTTGACAGGCTTCTCCCCTGTGAAGAGGGTAACCCCCTCCCTGATTAGCTTAACCCCCTCACCCTTCCTAGCTAACCCTAACATCTCGTATATCACTATCTCAGCTATAGTAAACGCATCGTGTACCTCAAAGACGTCTACGTCTTTAACCTCCACTCCAGCTATCCTCAAAGCCTCCTCAGCTGCGTTCCTTACAGCTATTAGGGAGGTTATATCAGGTCTCTCAAAGAGACCTGGAAGGTCGTGGCTTAGAGCCATACCCCTTATGTAGACCGGGGTGTCTGTAAACTTACGTGGCTCACTACTTAGGATGACAGCTACAGCTCCATCCGTAAGTGGCGAACAGTCCAGCAACTTCAAGGGCCAGGAGATATAGGGTGACTTCATTACATCCTCAACAGTTACCTTCCTACGGATAGCTGCTAGGGGGTTTCTCAAGCCGTTCTCATGGTTCTTTACAGCTACTAATGCTAGGTCCTCTTCCCGAGCTCCGTAGGCATCCATGTAAGCCTTAGCTATGAGGGCGTAGAGAGATGTGAAGGATGCTCCAGTAACTATTTCATCGGGATGTGCGGCTAGGGAGAGTACCTCATTAGCCTCAGAGGCCGTTGGTTGATAGCTCATCTTCTCGAAGCCTACTACGAGGGCATTCCTAGCGAGTCCCGACTTCAGCAAAGTCCATGCCAGTAGTATAGCCGTTCCTCCAGAAGCACATGCATTCTCTACCCTAAGACCTTTAGCCCTCCTAGCCTTAGCTAGGGAAGCTACTAGGGGGGCTGTGTGGATGAGTCCGCCAAACCTATCTGAGAAGTTGGCCACGATAACTAAGTCTATGTCCGAACCGTCTACACCCTTCTCAACAGACTTCATGACCCCCTCAACAACCTCCCTAAGCATATCCCAAGCCTCCTTTTCCGACCTTAACTCGTACTTGGTGCTGTACGCACCGACTATACCCACATCTATAACCACGAGCTTCCCCGATCCGTGTGCTGGTTAAGCTAAATATTATTTTAGATTATAAGTAGAGTTAATTATTTTTAGCTATTTTGAACCCTCTTCTGAAGTTTACCCCTAAGCTCTCGCGGGGATGCAGGATAGGCAATCACGTAGATGGGGAGATCTCTGACCACCCCGACTGCCCCGTAGATAACAGATGTAGACCCGAATAGATGCGGGGAACCTGTGAACAGCTCTAGAGGAACCCCCGCCCTTTAGGACGGGGAGGAGATCAGGCTACTCCACAACTTCAATACCGTACTTCCTGGATACTTCCACTACTACCTGTTTAACGTATGATGGGTTCTTACCCTCTAGCACCACCCTCTTGATCTCAGTACTTTCCCTACGTACGGCTTGCTCGACAACGAACCTGAATAGGTCGAGGTTCTCTCTGAGTTCCTTTACGGTGTGTCTCGATAGTATATGCCCGTAGCACTCACCGTAGTTAAAAGATCTCTCAGTGAACTGCTGAGCGTAGTGCCCCCCACCAACCCCTATTGACGGTATACAGTTACCCTCCTCACTTAGAAGAGTTGCATAGACTGCTCTGGCGAGTACCTCCTGGAGTGTGGCATCGGACCACTCAGTCAGAGTAGAGCCTATCTCAGCGAATGTCAGGGGCTTGGAGAGGCTTGTAGGTCCGTGGTGTGTGACCTCGTAGGTTACGGAGGTACCCTCCAAGGACTTCTCGCGAGCTAACTCACGGAGGGCTCTAAGTATGGCAAGTGCTATCGGTGGGTTAGCTACGGAGAGCTCAAGGGGTCTACCGCCGTATTCAGCTCTCGGCGTGGGGTTACCGGTGTGGTGAACAGTCAAGGACCTGATGCCCGATACCGCACTGTGCCTCGAAATTACTATGTAGTAATCGGCTTCCAAAACCCTCTCTAGGAAGTCGAAATAGAGAACGTCCTCATAAAACCCAGCTACGTAAACCTCCCTCCCTGCTAGAGAACCTAGACAGGCCCTTGGGACACCCTCTAAAACCTCATCTCTACACCTCAGCAGTTCTACTAACTTACTCGCAGCTCCGGTACCAGCTACATCGTTTATACTGTAAGCTACTACTACCCTCAAACACTCCCCCAGGATCTGTCCCCTAGACTTTAAGAGCTTCTCTCGGCAGGTATGGTGGGTGATCCTATAGGGAGCTTTAGCGAAGGCCTCTCCAGAGCTGTGTTTGCAGTAGCTAGCTGTGGTAAGGATGTGATAGTCTTCAGTTCAGTTGATCAGCAGTTATTCCAGCAACTCATTAACTTACTAAGCACTACTTGTAGTGTTAGGTATGTAGAGCTAGAGCGTGAGTGCCTAGTTAGCGGGGTGAAGACATCCAAAGACATACCCTACCCCACTTCAAAGGACTGTCTATACGTAGAGATAGCCCAGGGAACTTATGTAGGGTTACTTCCAGGTTTCATAGATGCACAGTGCCTAGTTTGCGGAGATGAAGTTAGTTGCAGACTATTCCTCCAGAAAAGAGCTTACACCAGGGGTAGGGTAGTTAGAGTAGAAAGTCACATAGACTCCAGGCAGGTTAAAGAGCTTATAGAGAAGTTAAGAAATGTTGGGGACTCCCTCTGGTGCGTAGACTCAGAAGGCTCCTTACTAGAGATAGTACAGCTCTAGTGCCCCTAGAGTAGAATAAAGGTCGGCTAAAACGTTAGGGTGGTTTTAGCCGACCCCTCCCCGCCTAAAGTGTGAGGGTTCCTGCTAGTGTGGGGAGGTTTGGGCTACATTCCTCCGTTTCAGGGTTCAGCCCCGGGCCTCCGACCCGTTACTCCTCTCGGGGCTCGGGGTTATGGGTAAACTCGGTGCGGTTTTATCTTGAAGTTGCGCGATCTAAGTTGGGCTGAGACACTGAATAGGGAGGTTCTCTGGGCTAGTATAAGGGCTGAGATAACCACATGTAGAAGGTGTGAGCTACATAAGTCTAGAACTAAGGCCGTTCCTGGGGAGGGGAACCTCTACTCTAAGGTTATGTTCTTAGGAGAGGCACCCGGTAGGTCGGAGGATGAGGAGGGACGACCGTTCGTTGGAGCTGCTGGTAGGCTCCTAACTAAACTAGTGGAGTCCATAGGGTTAAAGAGGGAGGATGTATTTATAACTAACGTAGTTAAGTGTAGACCCCCGGGTAATCGTGAACCTAGGTTTGAGGAGATTTCCGCATGCTCCTACTTTACCGATGCCATAGTATCGCTAGTTAATCCTTCACTGATAGTTACCCTAGGTAACTACGCAGGTTACTACGTGTTTGAAATGAAGGGTGGTGTGAGGTGGTTGGGTATCAGTAGAATGAGAGGAAGACTCTACAGACTCAAGGTACTGGGACAAGAGAGAGCTGTAATACCCACCTACCACCCGGCGGCTGCCCTATACAACCCTCAGACCCTCGCAATGCTGCAGAACGACTTCACCCTTATTAAAGAGTACGTACACGGTTCTGAAGGAGAGGGGGTAGGACTACTGAAGTTCCTCCATGGTGGTAATCCGTGAACTACGAGAAGGTCATGAAGTACCTGAGAAGCAGGATTGAGGAACTGGAAAGGAGAATTAAGGAGCTATCTGAGGAGCTAGAGATGCTGAAGGCTATAGCATCAGAGCTTTCCAAGGGGAGGGCAGAGGCTCAGAGGGTCCGCGAGGAAGGTGCGGGGGGACAACCGGAGGGCGTTAAGGTGATTTACTATGAGAGCGACGTAATAGCTAACGAGATACCCACCACTGACGGAGTGAGAGTAGTACTAAGGGGAGGGCTTAGAGTAGATGATGAGCTTGTTGAGAGCTTCCTAATGAAGCTCCTAGATGAACTTAAAGATAGAGGGGATCTAGCTGACTACAGAGTTAAGGAGAGTAATAGCTACCTAGCTGAGGTAGTCCTAGTGAACCCGACTCAGCTAGCTCTAAAGCAGGTTGAGACAGCTATACGCTACGTATGGAGCAGGTCAGTATCTAAGCAATCACAGCAGGGGAGTAACCGGTAGTGAATAGGTAGAGAGACGGCGATCCCGGTGAGTAGCTCTACAGAGATCTGCGGAGGACTAGCTGAGTTATGTACTTAGTTAGCAGGGGGCATTTTGTTGGGTCGTAGTAACCTCCTACACCACATCTGTTTATCTGCCTACAGGAGAAGCAGGGTACCTCTATAGCTGGGTTCAGGTTCACCGATATGCTTACCGGGGTTCTAATGCTGTCAGAGTAGTAGAGCTTGTAGGTTTTCTTACCCTTGTGTACAACTGCCTCTCTCATTAACAGCCCTCTTCTTATTAGCCTTGCCACGATCTTACTCCCCTCCCTACTATCTATCCCTAGAGCATGCCAGAGCTCACTCTGTATCACTCCCTCACCCTTCTTACTAGCCTCCTTCACTATCTCTAATATTCTTTCCTCAAGACTCTCCTTACTTGGGATCTGAGACCCCAGAAAAGATGTTTTCGTAGCAAATATAGCCCTTAAGGACTCAACAAAGACCTACACGAGAGAACCTCTTAACTCAAAAGGTGAAGAGCATGTAGACAGCTCCTTAAATACCTAAGCGTAGAACTCTCCACTGGAGGCGATACCTGCGGAGAACATCTCAAAAGTCTCCCTTAGGATACTCCAGAACTACATCTACAAGCTAACCTCTACGCCTAGGGCTCTAGCCCCTAGTGGTGAGGGTGTATAGTAGTCTAATCTCTAGGAGTACTTGACTTAATGTAGACTTATAACGTCCTATAGCAAACGTTTTTGAGGAAAGAGTAGGTGCGTAGAGCCGAGGGTGCTGAACTCCATGGTAAAGTACATGATTAGGGCTAGGGTAGAGGTAGAGGGGTTGGTAGATAAGCACGATATAGTAGGTGCGATATTCGGTCAAACTGAGGGGCTCTTCGGCTCCGAGTTTGATCTTAGAGACCTCCAGGAGAAGGGTAGGATCGGTAGAATCTCCGTTGAGGTTAAGCATCAGGGCTCTAAGACCTTTGGGGAGATTCTAGTACCGTCCAACTTAGATAGAGTTGAGACAGCCCTCGTAGCCGCTATGCTAGAGTTCGTTGATAAGGTAGGTCCTTTCAACGCTAAGGTAAGGGTCTTCGATATAGTTGACGTTAGGAGGGAGAAGCTGAAGAAGGTTGTCGATAGAGCTAAGGAGATACTGCAGACCATGATAAAGGAGAAGGAAGTGGATGTTAAGGAGGTACTACAGGAGATAGAGACTTCGACTAAGACTGCTGAGCTAATAGAGTACGGTCCAGAGAGGCTGCCGGCAGGACCGGAGGTCGACAAGTCCGACACTATTATCATAGTTGAGGGTAGAGCCGATGTAATAAACCTACTTAGGTACGGTTATAAGAACACCATCGCCTTGGAGGGAGCTAGGGGAGAGATCCCTAAGACCGTAGTAGAGCTCTCCAAGACTAAGAAGACCATCGCCTTCCTCGATGGGGATAGAGCTGGCGACATGATACTCAAGGAGTTGGTGAGGGTAGCTAAGGTAGATCTGGTGGCGAGAGCCCCTCCCGGACGTGAGGTAGAGGAGCTTACGGGTAAGGAGATAGCCAAGGCCTTGAAGAATGCCGTACCTCTAGAGGTATACATGCAGCAACTTAGGGAAGTCACTGAGAGTGTTGAGGAGGTAGCTGAAAAAGCTCCAACGACCATCCCCGAAGCAGAGGCCGTAAGCGAGATCCAGCTACCCGAGGCAGTACTTAAGACTATAGACACCCTGAGGGGTACCCTCGAGAGCGTTATATACGATAAGAACTGGAATGAGCTAGGTAGAGTCCCAGTAAAGGACCTGGTAGACAAGCTAGTAGGTGAAGACCTAGCAGAGGCCTACGCTGTTGTTATGGATGGTGTGATCACTCAGAGACTCCTAGACATAGCGGCCGCTAAGGGGATTAAAGTCATAGTAGGAGCTAGAGTAGGTGCGATAAGCAGGAAGCCCACTGATGTAGTAATGCTAACTTACGAGGACCTCAAATCCTAAGGAGGTACCCGGGTACCTCTTAACAAAACTCTTTTTCTTAGCCCAAAGCTACCGTATATCACCATCTGACCTCCTCCCCGCCAAGAATGGCGAGCCGCTAGTGCGGGGAGGTTTGGGATTACATCCCCTCTTCTTGAGGGTTCAATCCCAGGCCGGGTCTCCGGCCCACTACCCCTACCCCTCTCGAGGTTATGGGTACTCCAACCATCATCGCCTCAGGCTCACAGAGCCTAAACACTCATCACTGAGGATAATTAAAATGGGAGAGCTTATAAGCTTCCATATTTCATCCCAGCCCTAAAGGGCGAGGCTTTCGGTTGTAAACGCCTGGAGCTTAGGTATTGAGGAGCGTTACCTTAGTACTAGGGAGTTTGCGAAGCTTTTGGGAGTTTCAAGGGTTACTGTGGTTAAGTGGATAAGGGTGGTAGGGTTAGGGCCTATCTTCTAAATGGCAGGTGGAGGATACCGTATAGTGAGGTTAAGCACTTACTAGAGGAACCAACCGGAGGGTGAGTACTGCCTGGAGAGGCTAGCAGAGACCTTGGCTAAGACGGTAGTTCTTGAGTGCTACGCTAACAGGTTTGCTAGGAGAGCTCTTAGGGAGATAGAGGGTGCCTATAGGGAAATGCTCGTAGAGATGGTCAAGTACGTTGTGAAATATAGGGCGTCACAGGAGACTCTGCATAGCATATTCTACGGGAAGTTCAGGGAGAGATTCCCGTGGCTTCCGACTAGGGTGATTAAGGGTGCCTATAGGGATGTTGTTAGGAGGGCGAAGGCGTATAGAGATAGGCCGGAGGTTAGGAGGGTAGCAATAACGTACTCTGATTCGCAGGGTTAGAGGTTTGAGAATGAAGTCATTAAGCTAAGAACTCATAGGGACTGGGTAGAGCTTCACTACAAAACATAGACAGCTATACAGATACCTCTATAGTTGTTGGAGGTTAGCTAGTGAGTTGAGGTTTAATGTTCTAGGTAAGAAGGTAGTTGTGTATCTACCATTTACTAGGGAATTCAAGGTTGGCTACAGCCCTAAGAATGTCGTTGCTGTAGGTGCCAACGAGAACAACTTTACTGTTGCCTCTTCGAGGATGGTGCACTAAGCGATGTCTACAGAGTTGAGAACTGTCTTGGAAGAATTGTTATAGCCTACTCTAAGAGGAGGAAGAAGATTACAACTGAAAGCCTCGCCTTTCAAGGCGGGGATGAAGTGGAAAGTTTATAAATGTGTCTGTGTGTATGTTTGTTTGCTGATGCATCTGGTTAAGTTGAAGTGCCCTTCGTGTGGTCATGTCTGGGAGTATAGGGGTAAGAGAAAGTACTACACTAACTGCCCCGAATTGCCATAGGAGTGTGAATATAGCTAAGTATAGGGTGGAGTGAGGAGTGTCCTTGGGTGATGAGGGCTCTCTAACCCTCACTTTAACAGTCAGGGTTAGAGCCGAGCCCAAGACATTCAGGGAGTTAATGAGCTTCATGTATAGGTATAGAGAGGCATTAAACTACGCTATTAAACTAGTGATTGAGAACAAGGCTTTAACGCTTGGTAAAGCACACAGACTACTCTATAATATCCTCAAGGAGGAGTATGGTCTACCATCCAAAGTAGCTATTGACTGCTACTGCGAAGCAGTAGCCATTGCCAAGTCATGGCTCAACAACCCTAACAAGGGCAGAGTGCCTAGGGCTAAGGCTCTGAGGGTCTGGTTGACGCACAAGTATAGTTATAGAATTAACGGTAACTATGTGGAGTTGCTTGGAGGCTATAGACTAGAAGTCATTGGCTGGGATATGAGGTATGACAACCATCCTGGTGGAGACGCTAGGTTAATGTTCAAGGATGGAAAACTAGTTCTCGAAGTATCTAAACACATACCTAAACCACGGAAATATACCGTTTGTCCCTAGATGCTCATCCTTACTAGTTCATGTTTATTTATTGCATCTAGGGACTTCCTCCTCGCCCACTCCTTCACTGGTAGCACTGCTACCTCTAGAGCGGGTTCACAGGGCATCGGGGCTAACGGCACGAGCCCCTTGTAAGTCAAGTACCTCCTCTCGATGTTCATGACGGCCACCACGTCCCTGCCCATCTCCACTCCACACTTCGAGCACTTCAAGTGCCTCGAGGCATTGCCCCTCATCAGCTTTGAACTGCAGAATGGACACCTCGAAGACGTGCCCTTCGGATCGACTTTTGCGACGGGGACTCTTCTCTCAAAGCACTCCTCCTCAATTGCCTTCACCATGCTCCTAAAGCCAGCTTGGTAGATCCTGTGCCTCAAGGTAGCGTCCTTAACGCCCTCGATCATGTTCTTAGGACACCCTCTGGGGAGCTTCTCTAAGACGACCACCGCGTTCAGCTCCTTAGCAGTGTTCGCGATCAAGTTCGCCACCTTTAGCCTAATGTCCTTCTTCCTCTTCCGCTCTCTACCGTGGAGAGCCCTCTTCACGTGCCCGTTCCCCCTGACGCTCTGGACGACTTCTCTATACTTGGCGTAGCCGAGGGTGAGCCTCTTGATGTTGGTCTTGAGTATGTAGGCCTTGTCGAGGACCTTGACCGTCACGTTGTCCTCGTTGACATCGACCGAGACAACGTTCTCGGTCCTCTCCTCATCGATGTTCGCAGCCTTCGTGAAGACTAGGTAGACCAACAACCTCCTTCTCTTGTAGTCGAGCCTCATCTTTGGTTGCGTCCTCAAAGCCCATTCAGAGTTCACGTACTCCCAGAACTGCTTGTGAGGCCTAAGCTCCACCGGCACCCAGCCCTTGTGCGTGGAGACGAGGATCGTCGTATAGCCGACGCGCTTCCATAGGTGGTCGTCGAGCCAGATGGCGACCCTGTTTACCTCCGGCCTCTCCGACTTTGCCAAGCCCCTCTTCTTGAGCTTGTTGAAGCTCTTAATCCTCGTCGAAGCGTCTTGACAAGCAGTGTGAATGTAGTGGCTTGGCAGTTGTGGAAACCTCTCTCGCAATTCGCGGTACTTATCCCTCTTCAACCTAGTGAAGGAGTCTACGTTCTTCTCGAAGCCGTAGTCCACGAGCTCGACGAGCATTTGCTTGTAGAGCTCGACGAGCTCTTTGAAGGTCTTGAGCTTTCTTTCAGTAAGCTCGACGCTTGGAATCACGACAGTCCTCGTCAGCTCAACCACTCTTCTCGACCTCCTCCAGCAGCTTCTTGAAGCCCTCTACGAGCCTCTTTTTCTTGTGACTCCTCAACCCGTAGAGCTTCCCAGCAAAGGAAGTTACAATCTCTATCAGGTCCTCTACGAGCTCTTGGTAAGCGTCCTTGGGCTCCTCACCGAAGGCAACCTCGATCCTAACGCCATACTGGTTGAAGAAGTGCTCCAGGTACTCGAAGCCGAACCTAGTCAGCCTATCCCTATACGTCACTACAACCACGTCCACCTGCCTATTAACGACGTAGTCGAAGAGCTTCAATAGCCCCCTCCTATCGGTCTTCAAGCCACTAGCTACGTCGCTCAAGACGTCTACGACCCTGTACCCCTTAGAGGAGCAGTACTGCGTCAGGTACTGTACCTGCCTCTCCAAGTCGCCCTTCTGGTCCGAGGAGCTTACGCGGGTATATACGACTGCCCTGACCTCCCTGCTTATCGGTAGTCCCTCGGCAATCCTCCTAACCTCACTCTCAGGAACCCTATACTTACCACCAGCAGTCCTAATAGCCCTAATCCTACCCTCCCTAACCCACCTAGATAGAGTGGAGTAGCTGATACCAAGCCTCCGGCAGACCTCCTTAGGCCTCAGCAACCTCTCCGAAGGCCCTGGAATAGCTGGCACCAGAATAACGGATAGAAACAAAGCTTATAAATCTAACCCCTAACCATCAGCTACGAAACAGCCCTAGAGGAGTCTTAGCTGTGGATGTCAATGAGAAGCATATTGTTATCGGTAATTCCAAGTTTGAATATAGGTTTAAAACCCCTATTGAGCGGGCTCTACACTATAAGCTACTAGCTGAGAACCTCCAGAAGAAGTACTCCTCGATGAGGTATGATGCATGGCTTAGGAGGAGGGGTGTTAGAAGGAGGATATCACACTACTACGCTAAGGCTAGATGCATAATTGAGGACTGGGTTAAGAAGACATCGCATAGAATTGTAGTATTAGCTAGGCAACACCAATACGCAGTCGCCAGGGAGGATTTAACAGGATTGGTGGAGAGCTTGATGAAGCTCCCCCGGGAGCACAAGGTCTCCCTACTAATACTCAGCTACAGGAGGATCTCTGAGTGGATTGACTGGCAGTGCGGGAAACACGGAGTCCCATCTATAGCAGTAGACCCCATGGATACATCCACTAAGTGCCCAAGGTGCAGTAGCAAAATGAGAGAGAATGGATATAGAGTACTTAAGTGCCCTAGATGTGGGTTTGAAGCAGATCGGGATACAGTAGCAATATTAAATATTGAGAAGAGGGCTTTAACCCAGATGGGGGGATCTCTGGCCACCCCGACTGCCCCGCAGATGACAGATGTAGACCCGAATAGATGCGGGGAACCGATGAACCCCCTAAGGGGAACCCACGCCCTTTAGGGCGGGGAGGAGGTCAGAATACTCACAAATACCATTAAGTACCGTTAGCGGGGAAACTCTGGTAGCAGTCCTAACTTCTTCAATATCTCTACTGCCTTCTCCATACCCTCATCCACATTATCTGCACTAACGTTTATCACTATATCTGTACCGCGTAGCTTAAACCTATACCTCTTCTCATTAGCATACGTGTACTCCTCTAATAGCTCTAGCTCTACCGCCCTCCGACTCTGACTCAGGTGGCATCACCAACAGTTCAGTTAGAGCAGAGACTGAACTCCTCTCCGTCCTGAAGGGTGGGGGTTCCCCTAGGGTAGGGAGGTTTGGGATTACATCCCCTTTCCATAGGTTCAATCCCAGGCCAGGTCTCTGACCCATTACACCTAACGGGGTTCAGGGTTATGGGTACTCCAACCATCATCACCTTAGGTTCACAGAGCTTAAACACTCATCACCAAGAAAATATCAACACAGAACTTATAAACTTCCCACCCCATCCTCACCTTTAAAGGCGAGACTTTCAGTTGAATAATGTCCGTAGAGTATGTGTGCTGAGTTAAGTGCTAGGCACCTTAACTATTTAGGTTAGTCCTAACCGACATTTCCCTCAGTTTGAGGCTTAGGTGTTATAAATCTAAAGAAGAGTATATACCCTGTATGTACTATTGAGAGAGTTTTAGGTCTTAGGGCCTCCCTCTTCACCTCATACTCTCTGAGAAGAGTTTCGTAGACCCTTACGTCCGTAGCACAGCTACACCCACTCAGGTATTCCAGGACTTTAAGTACCTGGTTCACTGTAGGTAGGAAGGATATAACCGGCGCCGAGGGGACTACGACGTCGTTAAGTTTAGGGTAGACATTCCACGGGTCTGGAATGTCTATGAAGACTACGTCAAACTTTCTATTGAGCTTCTCCAAACCCTCTCTAGCGTCACCGATCTTGATTACTACGTACTTATCCAGGCCGAGTTTCCTTAAGTTCTTAATGGCTTTCTCAGCGTAGTCTGGGCGGATCTCGTAACCTACTATAAGGCCGTCGGGTCTCACTAAGTTAGCTAGGAATGATGTGAGGTAACCTGTACCGACACCTATTTCTAGGACTCTACTACCGGGTCCTACACCCGAGAGGACTATCATCAAGCCTATGTCCTTTGGGTAGATAACCTGGGTAACTCTTTCGAAGAGTTGTGTAAGATCGGTATGCGTCGGTTTAAGAGCGTAGACCTCTGCTCCAGTACTAAGCCTAACCCTAGAACCGTAGGGAAGCCCTATGAGGTTCTCAAGGTTTAGAACCCCCCTATCGCTTTCGAATCTAGCCCCTCTAGATACCTTTACCACCCTACGTCTCCTAGGGTCTACGTAGATGAGTACGTAATCCCCTTCCTCGATTACCTCCCGACTCACTACCCCCACCTTGGTTTAGGTACGTGACCTCACTTAGAAGTAGGCGCCGGGGGCGGGATTCGAACCCGCGCGGGTGTCACACCCACCGGCTCTCAAGGCCGGCCCCTTAGACCGCTCGGGCACCCCGGCTCAACTGATCTCTGCACTAGGAGCTCTTAAGCTTCTCTCTAAGTCTTCTCTCTAGAAGTACCTTAACAGCCTCTAATACCACCTGAGTAGTCTCCTCCTCACTAAGGTTTGAAGTATTTACTATTAAGTCAAATACTGAGATGTCGTTGATGTTTATCCCGTAGTACCTCAAGTACCTCCTAGCCTCTGAGTCCTCCCGGATCTCGATCTCATGTAAGGCTTCCTCGATGTTCTTACCATCCCGTCTCGCTATTCTCATAGCTCTAATACTCAGAGGGGCGTACGTCATTATCTTAACGTGTGCTAAGTCCTTTAGAATCCACGCCGAGAGGTGACCGTCCAGTACTACACAGCCTCTTCTAGCCTCCTCTACGGCTGTTGAGTCTATCATCCTATCTATGCTATCGTCTTTTTCAGCTATCCTACTGAGTTCTTCCAGACTTACCCCTATAGACGAGGCTATTCTCCTGAAGATCTGCCCTACAGATACGTAGCGCAGTCCTAGCTTCTCAGCTAGGTTTCTAGCTAAAGTACTCTTACCGCTTCCAGGCTTACCGCTTACAGCTATGACAACCCCCTCCTCACAGAAGTTGCTCAAAGAACCCCCTCAGTTAGCTACGTATAGATAGCTTAATAGCTGTAGCTAGACATGTTGAACAGAGAACTCCGCCGTAGGGTCTCTCGGGTCTTTTCGCGGTCTTAGGACCGTACCTGATAACCCTGATATCCCTGGGAACCCCTCCCAGAGGTCTACCACACACAGCACAGTAAGCCTCATATACGTAGTTCCTTTCGTAGAATACCTTAACCTTCCCTCCAGGTACTCTTCTCCACACCCTTCTCTTAGACCTAGACCTCAGCGCCGGCCTGACCACGGACCCCTCCCGTAGAGTAGAGTGGAGGTTGAGCTATAAGCTTTAAGGTAGGACCTAAAGAACTACACTACATACCACCATCATCTACCAACCTCTTGTACACTTTCCTAGAGATTGGGCGGCCTCTACCACCCTTGGGGGGCTTTTGATTGTAGAGGTCTTTAAACGCTTTTAAATACTATCTACCCCTAGTTAGGGGGTGTAGGAACTGGCAATATACCAAGGCAATGACTCAAGGAAGGTCTCGGGAGGTATTAGAAGACCGCATAGAAAGAAGCGTAAGTACGAGCTAGGGGGGTACCCCACCCTAACTAGGATCGGAAGCAGGGATGTTAGGGTGAAGGAGAGGGTTAGGGGTGGGAATACTGTTGTTAGACTTAAGGAAGTTGCCTACGCTAACATCTACGACCCCGGGTCTAAGACTTTTAGGAAGGTGAAGATATTGAGGGTGGTGGAAAACCCTGCTAACAGGGAGTACGTTAGGTTGGGGATAGTATCTAGGGGATCAGTTATAGAGACCGAGCTTGGGTTAGCTAAGGTTACCTCTAGACCTTCGAGAGACGGTGTAGTTAACGCCGTGCTCACTAAGAGCTCCGGTTAGTATAAATGAGCTATAGGGAGCTTAGGTTCTGGCTTAACTACTTCGACCAGAACCTAGGCCGTAAGCAAGGTAGGAAACTCCCCAAAAGCCTTACTGTTCCGAACCCTAAACCAGAGGAGGTCCTGAAGGTATGTAGAGAATTGGGCTATGAGTGTGAGACTGAGGAGAAAAGGCATCCTAGCACGTGGTATAGATCTCCAGCCTTGATCGTTGTAAAAGTGCCGAGTAATTTGAGGAAGTACGAGCTGATGAAGATCTTCGGTAAGAAACTCGTAGAGCTACGTGGAGGTACTCACTAAGTAATTCAGCTTTCAATTACCCTGCCTACTATAACTACCTCGTACTAACCTCCCCGCCCTGAAGGGCTGGGGTTCCCCTAGGGTAGTTCACCGACCCCCACTACCTGGGTTTACATCTGTCATCTGAGGGCTGTGGTCGGGAAGACTGGGGATTCCCCATCTCAGCTAGTAGAAGTCCGAAATCCTCCCCACTAGAGTCTGTACCGGGACGTGTGTATCTATATCAACAAGAGGTCTGGGTATTGTAAGGTGCTTGGCCCCTCCGCAACTGGGTACGTAGAAACCCCTACTAATATCCCTACCAACCAACTGAATTGACGGCTTTAACTCCTTAGTTTTATACCCGCACTTAACGCACTTAAATCCCTTATCCCTACCTGCGGACTTAAGTCTAGCTCCACACGAGGGGCACCTCGGATTTCTCTTTACGTGAAGCTCGGCTATATCTATAACCTCCAGTAGCTCTACGTGTAGTACTCCACCTACACCCTCCCAGTACTTTACAGTACCGCAGAGTCTAACTACGTCACCGCGGACTAAACTCCTCGCTACCTTACTCAGCCCTGTCTCCTTAAACACGTACGCAACTAGGGAACCGAAACCGTCATCTACCTTTAACTCCACATCCCCACCTACCACAGACCTCACAGAGGTAACCTCACCAGCTATACAACCGGTTCTAAAAGGCTTCATATCCCTAGAAGCTCTGGGGACGTAGTGTTCTCCAGTTGCCTGGTTAGTCTTAAAGATGATCCAGCCCTCGACATATTTTGAGATACCTAGGTATTCTAGAGCCTCGATTAAGCCTCCGGGATCCAACCCCCTTAGGCCTAGGATGACGGGGTCGGGACCTCTGGGTATAGCTACGACCCTACCTACCTCAGGGTCAAAACTACAGAAGGTGCGATACCTAGGGTTGAGGTCCACTGAAGCTAGCTTACCCAAGTCTACTAGAGCCTCTCGGGGGGTTAAGTAGGAGCTACGGTATACTAGGAGCTCGTAGGTGAACTTAGAAGCAGACCAGCCTATAGCTGCAATAGCCCCCACACACCCTCTGCTTAGACCCATGGGTAGGGCTAACCTCCCATTACTGCCCTCGACTAACCCCTCTATCCGCGACCTGTGTACATAGTCTGTTAGAGCTTCGTAATATATGTGCGAGAGCTCCCTATCGTAATCACCGTAGACTATAGCTAGGCCAACGTCATCGACATTCCCCGAGAACTCTCTCAGGTACTTCTCAACTACTCCCACCACGAAGGGTACCAGATCTCCAGGGTCCTTCCGGAGTTCAAACTTTAATGCTACGGCACCGTTACCACGCGTCTTGAAGGGTACTGAGGGGTTAAGTCTTACTAGATATGGGTAGTCTAAGACCCTCTCTACGTAACCCTCCTTCACAAGTTCCTTGAATAGTCTGTAGAGGGTGTGTGTAGTACAACCCCCCCTAGGAGAATCGGCTCCATCTATACCTATGGATACCTTCAACTCCTCTTTTCGAAACTCTTACCCTCAACTACAACCATAGTTAGGGTTGACTTAACCTTAGCTAGCTTCCTTATCTTGTTAGTTATTATATCTTTAAGCTCCTCTATACTCCTAGCCTTAACCTTTACCACTATATCGTAGACTCCGTATACTATACTTGCCTCCACAACTCCGTCAATTCTAGAGAGCTGTTCTAGAACCTCGTCCTCCGAGCCTATATCCGTGTTTAGCAGTACTATCGCTGTAGCGGATGGCTCAGGCATGCTACCACCAAGTACACTCCTAGAGCACGCATTTAAATTTTCACCCTTCTTAGACTACGCTAACCTCCTCCCCGCCCTAAAGGGCGAGGCTTTCAATTGTAAACTCGGGGTCTGCGAACTAGGTTGGACCTCGCCGGTACACAGATATAACTATCTCGTCACTACTTAGTCTCGGGAGCATTTCGTGGGTAAGTATAGGAGGTATGCTAGGAGGAAGAGAGGTAGGAGAAAGCTCGGGAAGTTGCTTCTCCCTACATCATTAGTTATAGCCCTCCTGTATATAGTTATGACGTTAACTGTTGCATTCTCACTGCAGGAGGGTTTAGTGAGGTACGATCTCACAGGTGATAGAATTGTTAACGTAACTTTACTCAGGGCTACCTACATAGCTCCTCCTGAAGATAGGAACTACACGGTACTAGTAACCGTAAGTAATGAGACACTTAGGTTTACCATCCCGAAGGGTAGTGAGTGGAAGACCTTCTACCTAAGGGAAAGTAGACTCGTTAAAGCCTGTGGGGAGGTGGTCAACACCTCCTTCAGGGTGGCTGAATCCCCAGTCAACACCTCCTACCCGGGTCCTTTCATTAACTTAACTAGAATAGGAAGGTCCGAGGACTACATCTTAACTCAGTACCCACTCGAGATCTACTTCGTTCTCTCCGCACAACTATGTAACGCGTCGGTAAAGGCTGAATACAGAGGTGTTGACATGGGTAGCATTAGGGTAGAGTATAAAGAGTGGGAGGACGGTCCCGTTAACGTAGCTGAAGTAAATTGTAGAGAAGGTAGTTGCTTAAGTAGGTTAACGACCGGCTGCGTATACAGCTATAGGGTTAGTGCAGAGCCCACCATAGCTGGAATACTGAAACTGAAGTTCGAGAACGGTAGGCTGTACATGAGGCTTCTGGACAACCCGTGGATAACCGTTGTACTCTACGTTGTAACAGTACTTCCGCTATGGGTTTACGTTAAAAAACGTGAGAGGGCCCCCACCCACCCATCGAGGCTGTTGAAGGGGGCTAAAGATGTTAAGTGAGTTCCTTGAATAAGACGCTACCTTCCGGGTGCCTCCCCTTCACGATTTCCTCCAAGCACCTCTCAACACAGTCCCTAAAAGCCCCTGCTGAGAACCCCTTCTCAGCACACAGCTCCCTACATACCCTAAGACCGTGAGTTCTGAGCCTCTCTTCATCAGACACTCTTCACCACCCACGCGGATCTCTTTCAATGTGAGTTAGCTAGGTACCGAGTTTAAACGAAACTCGTGCGGTCTCCACTCTCCTCTTCAAGTCTATCTCTATAGCCAGCCCGGACTGAAGGGGTACCTCGGAAACCCTCTCACTACGCACATTATAGTACTTCAATATTGAGGATGAAACCACTGCCGAATCCCTTGGGCCACTCAATAGGTAGAGCCTATAGTAGTCGACTACCTTAGGGTCGCCTAGTCTATCTGGATTTACGTAAGAGGTTACTACGAGTAAGGCCTTCCCCTTCGTATAGAGGAGTATAGAGGTGTTCATAGCCGTCTTAGTATATTTAGAGGCGTACCTCACCTTCTCCACTACATCGCCTAAGTCAGGACCTGCCACCGACCTGTAGATGAGCTCCCCGAGGTAGTAGGTATCGGTAGTATCCTCCCCTCTAGGGACTCCGAGCTCCCTAGCTATAGAGTCCGCATCTACAACTCCGTTATGCACTATCCACATATCGAACCCCCGCCAGGAGTAGTATAGTGGGTGGGTATTCCCAACCCTTACAGACCCCTCGGCCTTCCTCCTAGAATGCGCTACCAGTACCCCGTACACCAGTTCCCTAGCTGAGCCCCCGAGACTACCTAGCACAGCGGTATCCTCGTAGACAGGTCTAGTACTTCTATAGTAGTTAACCACTTCCTCCCCACTCTCCAGAGCCCCGACTAGGACGTAGCCCCAGCCGTCGCTATGCCCCTCGCAAATCTTTGAGCTATGTAGACTCATTAGGTAGGGGTCGCACCTACTAGCCTCACTAAAGGCCTCCAAGAGTTCGGGGAGGTCGCCCCACTCGGATCCCAAGACTGACATAAGTCTACACGTAGATCTGCACCTCTTCAGGTAGTACCTAAGACCTTATAAACCTAGGGTCGTAGCTTAGGTCTTATCTAAAACCTGAGGACCTGCGGTCTCCGCGCGTTAGTTCTCTCCCGAGCAGACCTTATGAGAGTCTCCCTCTTCTCGGGGTCTAGTAAAGCCTCGGCCAGGTCCTTCGGTATCTTAGTAAATACTACCCTAGGCTCCTTAATTCTATGACCCTCCCTAAGGAGCTCTCTCGGGGTATCCCTAACTACTAGCTCTTCTCGAAGCTCCACACCCATGGTGTCGAGTAGAGTTCTGGAGAGTCTAGGCATGAAGGGGTAGAGCATTACTGCTATATGTAAGCATATCTCGAAGGAAACTCGTAGAGTGTTTTTAACGTCATTGACATCCTCCTTAATTTTAAACCAGGGTGCCTTCCTAGTGATGTACTGGTTGCCGAACCTAGCTAGTTCTACTATCACCTCAGATGCTTTCCTGATCTCACCTAGTTCTATATATCTGCAGTACCTTAGCCAGCTATCTCTTAAAGTCTTCAGCGCAGCCTCATCCTCCCCAGTAGGTGCTGAGATCTCCGGTATTACGCCGTTAAAGTACCTCCATATGAGGGTCAGGACCCTGTGTATGAAGTTACCGATATCGTCGTTTAGCTCGGTATTTACTATCCTAACGAACTCGGTCCACTTAAAGCTGGTATCGCGGTCCTCCGGTCTCATACGCATTAAGGCGAACCTCCAGTACTCCGCCTCACCGAAGATCTCCAGAGCCTCGTCAGCCCATATACCTACCCGCCTACTCTTACTGAACTTCTCCCCCTCGTAGAGAAGGTACTCGGTTGCGGAAATCAGGTCCGGCAACTTGTAGCCTCTTCCAGAGGCTAGGATTAGGGCTGGGAATATCACTGCGTGGAACGGTATGTTATCCTTACCTATGAAGTAGGCTGTCATTGTATCTCTACTTAACCAAAGTTCTAACCACTCCTCAGGCCTACCCCTTACTATAAAGTACTCCTTCGTTGCTGAGATGTAGCCTAGCAATGCATCGAACCAGACGTAGACAGTCTTACCCTCAGCCCCTTCGAATGGTGCTGGAATCCCCCAGCTGGTATCCCTTGTTAGGGCCCGGGGTTTTAACCCTGAGGTTACCCAGGCGAGTGAGTAACTCTTAACCTTATCACTTAGGAGTTTGTGTGAGGTGAGCAACTCGCGGAGAGCCTCCCCCAGTTTATCTAGGCGGAAGAACCAGTGCTTCCTCGAAATGAACTCAGGCCTACTACCGCAGAAAACGCACCTCGGGTTAATCAGCTGGTCAGGATCCAAGATCCTGCCGCACGCATCACACTGATCTCCATGAGCATCTGGGTAGCCGCAATATGGACAGGTACCGCTGACGAACCTATCCGGTAGGTAAAGCCTGTCCTTAGGGCACCACGGAATCGACTGCTCTCTGACATCAATGTATCCGTTCCTCTGGACTTCCAGTAGGAACTCCCGTACGAACTCTTTATGCACCTCAGACTCGGTCCTCGTGTAATTATCGAACGAGATCTCCCAAGACTCCCACAGCTTAAGTATGTAGCTATGGGCTTGGTCGGTAAAATCCTTGGGTTGAAGTCCCCTCTTTATAGCCTCGACCTCTATCACCGTACCGTGCTCGTCACTCCCACTTACAAAGACCACCCTATTACCTCTCATCCTTAGGTATCTAGCGAAGACGTCTGCCGATAGAACGCTACCCACGAGAGTACCTAGGTGGGGTACTCCGTTAACGTAGGGCCATGCTGATGTAACTATCCAGTTTCCTATCGTATTTCACCTAGACTAGAGTATCGTGTCTGCGCTATTTTAGCATTTAATTACCTTGAAGAAGCAGTTAGGCGGGCAGTAGTGAGAACTCCGCTATACTCTAGGTACCCAGTGCTAGTGGGCTTGGAGAACGTCTCGAGGTTTATCCTAGGGTACGATGCGAGTCTTGTAGACGTACTTAGCTATGTGAAGAATTACGCCAACAGAGCTCTAGTAAGATTAGAGAGCGCTGTGAAGAGGATCCCGTACAGCCCCTCCACCAACGCTAATGACGAAGTCTCCAGCTTCTACCTAGCAATAGCACTAGCTCAGCACACCGATCAGTGGCTATTGGCAAGGCTAGCTGACTTCGAGGGTAAGAGAGTGAGTACCGACCTAGTCAAGGAACCTGAGGAGGAGCTACTCGAGATTCTGAGAAGACTTAACCTGGAGGTCGAGTTCGTAGGAAGCAGAGATGGATGCGGGCATAGGATAGTACTTGGTAAGTCAGGCTCCAGGGAGGTTATAGCTTGCTATCCCTATAGAGTTAGCATACCTAAATACCTGCGTTACGCTGAAAACCTCCTCAGCGAGCCGGACTGGAAGCTAGTAAATAGGGTCGTACTCAAGGGGTTTGTATACCTAAGTAGGAGGGACCTAGCCAGACTAGCTGAGGAGATAGTAAAGAGGCGTATTGTAGAGTACGGAAAGGCCCTCTCTGGGGATGCTGTCCGCGATGTCCTTCAGGACCTCATACCTGATACCTCGAAGTTAATACCAGAGAGGATTAGGAGTGGGGAAGCTAGAAAGGTTCCCGCAAAGGTAGAGAGCGCGTTTCCGCTGTGTATGGCCAGGCTAAAGGAACTTCTTGCAAAAGGTGAGCACTTAAGCCACCATCAGAGGTTCGCCTTAGCCACCTTCCTACTAGCCGTAGGCTATAGTGTTGACGAGATTATCGAATTCTTCAAGACCTCCCCCGATTTCGACGAGAAAATTGCTCGGTACCAGATAGAGCACCTAGCTGGACTGAGGGGGAGTAGAAAGAGGTACTACACCTACAGCTGTGATAAAATGAGGGCCTTAGGTATGTGTGTAGCTGATTGCGGAACCAGAAGCCCTGTCCAGTACTATAGGCATGTAGCTAGGAGGCTAAAAACTCCATATACTCATAGCCAGGGGTAGTCGAGCCTTTCTTAACGTTAATAACTACCACTCTATCGTCGAATACCTCGTAGGGAAAGCCGAAGTCGGCTTTAAGAAACTTAAACCCCTCTGGTAGTATCCAGGTAACTCTATAGTTGTACTCAACCCTCTCGGTTTCGTAGTAGTTCTCATACCTATTCACCCCCCTAACCAGTCTCCCCTTGAAGAGTATTAGGAACTCTATGAAGGGCCTCCTCGGGTTAGATACGAAGCCTACATCTACGTGTACCACTCTAGCCTTAACCTCCTCACCATTAATTACTATCCTCTCGCTATCTACGAAGAACTGCATGTTCTCCCTAAGAGACGCGAGCTCCTTCATGCGAGATTCAGGAGTAGCTACTGCGTGGTACAGCTCCTCCTCAGGGTCCCAATAGAAGAAGATGACCTTCTGTCTGAACTCACCGGCTGAATCTACGTTGAAGAGTCCGTAACCGTAGCGGGGTCTCAAGGAAGCACCTTATGCTCCTCCTTCATCGTCCTCAGCACTACTAGTGTTGAGGTACTTTCAACTCCGTCGATGGAGCCTATCGCATCCAGTACCTTAGAGAGCTCTGCGTGGTCCTTTACAAGTAGTGTACACACAAGGGTCCACTCCCCGGTGACGTCGTATATCTCCTTAATCTGGGGCATACTCCTTAAGGCCTCTACTACCTGGTTAAACTTCTTAACGTCTATAGACAGAAATACCAAGGCCTTCAACTTGTATCCCAGTAGCTCTGGATTTACCTCAGCTACTATTCTCTTAATGTAGCCCTGCTCCTTGAGCTTCTTTATCCTCATGAAGACCGTGGAGGTGCTAACCCCTACTATCCTGGCTATCTCCGCGTAGGTTAGGTCAGCATTATCCTGGAGTATGCTCAAGATCTTTATGTCTACCTCATCTAGTCCGCGGTTTGGCATAATCTGACACACCCTTTCATAGGGAGATCTGTAGAACAGCTTAAAAAATTATCTTAGGTCTGCGGGGCTAAGGTATATCTTACTACGATATCCCCCGGAATATCGAACGTCATGCGTAGAGGACTTGAGGAACTTAATTCCAGGGTTAGGCTGTCCGTTAATGTTGAAAGAGGTAGTACCTTAGCTAGGTAACTCTCTTCGTAGGCTGACCTAACGTTTTCCTCGAATTCTATGTCTATGATCGACCCAGACACTCTGGACATCTTAACCGTAGAGCCACCACCCTTGAGTAGTATGTAGTCTGTCGCCGGGACCTCGATCTCTATCGTTCCGGAGCCCTTAAGGTCTGTGAGAGCTTGCTTAAAGGCTTTGGAGAGCACCCTTGCTCTAACCTTAAACTCTAAGCTTAGCTCGGGGATCTCCTCAGCTGAAACCTCTATAGACCTGAATCTAAACAGTTTGGGAGCTGTCCCCTCTATTAAGAGACTATAGAAGGACTCGTCTGCCGAGAACTTAAGTACCTCACCCTTCTTAGGCTTAGGTAGGATCTTCAGGAGGGAACTGAGGTTTAGCCCTATCCTTAGACCCTCAGGTCTGACGCTGTACTGTGTAAAAGCCGATGACGGTATGCGTACCTCGATAAGCGATAGCCTAGCCGGGTCTAGGGCCTTCACTTGAACAGCCTCGGGCCCTATGTCCATTAGTATCTCGTCAGCTACCTCACCTATGACCTCCAAGAGCGTTACGAAAGTCTTAGCCGAGGGGTACTCGAAGTAAGCTGCCTCACTACTCATACTTAATTACCAAAGCTATATAAGCTTCTACAGAATTTAAAACTGGTGTGATGTGGTTCTTCGGAGCTGATCGGTGAGGAACCGTGTGAGGGCTGAGGGCTTTGTTGGGCAGAGGTCTAGTAGCGCCTCAAGGAGTTTAGGTAGATCCTCCTGACTAGGTCTTCGCCTACCTCTAGTGGGGCTAGGCTGAGGAGGTATCCGAGAGACTTGAACGTTATAGAGACCACCTCGTCGACCCTATCGGCTGTAAAGCCGTAATCCAGTAGGGACTCTGAGAACTCCACCTCCGCCTGGAACCTCCTAACTGCCGCGGCGGCCTTCCCGCTATCCTCGGGGTCGGGCCTTAGAGAGGGGTCTAGATACCTGAGGAGTCTGTGCAGAACCTCAGGCACCTCTCTATACAGGAACTCTATAGCTGACGGACCTAGTGCTGCTAGCCCAGCCCCGTGGGCTAGTCTAGGTTCTAAACCGCTTAGCACGTGCTCTAGAGCGTGTATCATGTGTGTACGTGAGTTATCTACAGCTATACCAGCTAGGAGAGACGCGTAGAGTAGCCAGTACCTAGCCTCAAGGTCCGCGGGGTTACTAACAGCTACCGGTAGCCACCTAGATATGAGACGAACCACCTCCTCAGCTAAGGACCTCGTAAAGGGAGATGAAGCCTTACTCGTAGATGACTCTATGGCGTGGTAGAACGCGTCCAGAGAGGTGTAGACCGTCTGAACCCTAGGTAGGGTTACCAGGTAGCGAGGATCGTCGATACCTAGCGATGGGTAGATGTACTCGCTGGCTATGCTCACCTTTTCGTGAGTCTCCTCGATAGTAGCCACAGCATACCTATCGACCTCGCTTCCAGTACCGTGGGTTAGGTTGACTGCGGCTAAAGGTAGAGCGTCGCAGACATCCCTAGACCTACTCAGGTAGTCCCTAGCCCGACCCCCGCAGCTCACCACTACCGACGCTATCTTCGCTACATCAATAGTACTACCACCGCCTACCGCTACCACAGCCTCAGCTCCGTACCTCCAGATAAGCTCAGCTACGGAGTCCACCAGGGAGGCCGTTGGATTTGGAAAGACCCCGCTAAACACCTCGTACTCAACCCCTGAGGCCCTCAGGTACTTCTCTACATCGTCTAACGCCCCGCTAACCCTAGCAGCACTCCTACCAGCCACCACGTAAACTCTCTTAAACCTGGATAACCAACTAGCCAGAGACTCCACCGATCCCGGTCCGAAGCTAACCAAGGTCCTACCATACCTAAGCTTAAAGCTAGCTAGACCCACACCCTCCACCGGAGTACCCCGTTTCCTCGGATAAATTAGCTCACCGAAGGGAGGCTACGAGACAATTGACCCCTTCCCCAGCGGTACTAGAATAGAGCTACCGACTTAACGCCCTCCTTAAGTACCTTACGTAGCTGCACTCTTAGGAATACCGCTGAGGCCGCTAGGAAGAGTATAGCGTACGTAAGGCCTATAGCAGCTACTACCCCAACATCTACTGGTGGCTCTGAAACCCCTAGGGAGTACCTTATGAGCTCCGCCGGGTAGCTAAACGGCGTTAGGTAGGCTACCACCTGGAGTAGATCAGGTTATTACAGAACTGATGGTAGGTTTAAGTATCTGTGAATACCTGTAAACTTAGTATCGTAGAGTAATACTTAAATACCCCTACTTCCACTATAGTTTCTTGGATGATCCGCACTGCGGTGACTCCACGGACTCAGATGGGAGCCCAGTGGCGTTGGGCTCGACGGGGGCCCATGGGGTGTGGGTGACGCCGGTGAACCCGCACCGAGGCTCAACCCCGCTAACGGGAATACAGGTACGCACAGATACCACCGAGTACCGTTAGCGGGGAAACGCATACTCCTTACTGGGAAGAATCCTCCAGCAGCTAGCGGGAGTATCCAGCTAACTAACTCTACTACAGGACCTGGGGTACCTGAGGTTAGTAGGGCTCCTCCAACTAGAAGCGCGTAGGCTAGGAGAACTAGTAGTAGGGTTACGATACCGGTGGCCAGTGCTATCGGATCTAGGACCACCAGCCTTGGGGGGCCTACGAAGAGGCTTATAACTGCGTAGACTATGCAGAGAGCTATGGAGTACCAAGCTAGGGATACGGGTATCATCCCTATGAAGTGGGATATTATAGGGCTCCCCGACGCTAGAACGTACTCGAGTACACCTAGCTGTACTAACCACCTGAGTAGCATGGCCCAGTCCCACGTAGCCGTTGAGTACGCTAGGAATACTGCTACACCTACCAGAACCCCTCTTGCTACTCGCTCTGTGGCTCCCTCCTCGGAGAACAGCGTCGTAGGTACTACGAATACGGATATCCACACAGCCAGGGATAGGAGTCCGTAGACGAGCCCCCTACTCCTAACTAACTCCGCGGTGAAGTATGCCCTGAGGACAGCTAGGGAAGCCCTTAGTATGTCCCTCAAACTTTAACACCCTCCCTAAGCTTAGCGACCTCCCACCTCCTAGCAGACCTCCTCATAGGGTAAAGCTGGACTACGGCCAGAACTACGGCTAGGGTTAGTGGGATCAGTACCTCGTTAACCTCCCCAAGCCTAACTACAAGCCTCTGGACTACCTCAACACAGTTAGACGGCGGTAGTAGGGCTGTTACTAGGTACGCTACCCTGCTTAGCATCCACCTAGGGTAGTAGACCCCCATTGCAACTAGGAAGAGCGGTCGGATGACGTTGATGGCCCTCCAGCTCTCACCACCTAGGGAGTAGAGCCCCAGACCCACAGCTACTGCTAGAGGTATGAAGGTTAGAGCAGCCACCAACGATACTGCTACTACGATAAACCCTGAGAGCAGTCCGTCGAACCCCTCCCGCACCGTAAACACGGGTAGTAGGAAGGTAGCTCCCAGTAATAGTGATAGGGTAAACCTGGGGACGGGTATTGCAGCATAGTGTAGTACTGTACTAGTAGGACTGGAGACTACATAGGGGAGGGTCCCGGCGTGCTCGTCGTACACAGGTCTCCACATAACGTCGTCAACTACAGAAAGAGTTGAGAAGAGTACGTAGCTAGCGGTAGCTAGAAATAGTACTGGGTCAGCCCCAACCCTCCTTACGAAGACCTCCGGAGACCCCGCGACGTACCCGAGTGCCAGCATGAAGGTCGTCATTATGTAGGGCCACACCACACTCATAACTAGGGTACTCTTCCTCCTGAAAACCTCGGCGTATACTAGTAGCATCTCGGCCTTAACCTGCCTTAGGAAACTCCTCAACCCTCCCTACCCCGCGTAAAGTAGACGAACACGTCCTCCAGTGTGGGTTCCTCGATCCTCAGCCTGGAGACCTCCGCACCCCTAGATAGGACCACCCGGACCACGTCGTCAACGACCTCCTCAGGTCTCTTGGTAAGTACCCTGATTACGTAGAGCCCCTCCTGGTTCTGCCCGTACTCGCGGACCTCCAACCCCATCATTCTAAGGTCGTCGATGAGTCCGCTAGGTAGGTTACTTAGGTGTAGCTCTAGCGTACGGATACTGGGGATCCTGCTCTTAAGCTCCTCCGGGGTCCCCTCAGCTACTACTACACCCCTATCTATGAGGACCACCCTATCGCAGACCTGCTCCACCTCAAGCATGTTATGCGAGGTGTAGAGTACGGCCTTACCCTCCCTCCGGGCTAGGTCCTTAACTAGGGATCTTATCCTCCTAGCTGAGGGTATGTCTAACCCTAGGGTAGGCTCATCTAGTAAAAGCACCGGGGGGTCCTTAAGGAGGGCTCTTGCTAGAGCTAGCCTAGCTTTCATACCTAGGCTAAACTCCTCGTAAAGCCTATCGCTACCCCCCAGCTCACTTAGACCCACTAGGTCTAGTAGGTAGCTGACCCTATCCGTAAGCTCCCTACCTTCAATACCGTAGAGGTAGCCGAAGTAGATGGGGTTCTCCCTACCGGTAAGCGTTTCCCCGCTAACGGTACATGACGGTATTTACAAATATCTGTAATCCCGTTAGCGGGGTTGCACCTCTGTGTGGGTTCACCAGCTTCACCCACACTTCATGGGTGCCTGTCGAGCCCAACGCCACGGGGCTCCCATCTGAGTTCAGGTACTTCAGCCCGATGTTTACTGCCCCTACGACGTCCCTCTCGAGGACTCTCCCACCAACCCACGCTACTCTGAGAACCATTCTCATTACCTTCACCCTCTCAAGCCCCTTCACCGCAGAGCGGATCACCAGGGGCTCGAACCTTTTAATCACCTTGCCTGTGAATGGGTCTCTAGACGATGTACCCCTCTCAGAGACCCTGACGACGTGTATGGGCTTTTCGTCGAGAAGCTCAACTAACTTCCTAACGCTCCACTGGTGGATCCTGTGCCTCAGTTTGTTGCTGGCACTCTCCTCCATCCTCTTCTTAGCATTCTCATTAATATTTCCAACAACTACAACAGCTCTGTTCTCAACAGCAAGAGTCTCTATGAACTTCGCTGTCTTCCTCAGTACGTCTAGCTTCCTCTCTTTTTCGCGAAGATTCTTAAGCCTCTTCTTAACCTCTCTAGTCTTTGTCGACCTACCTTGCGTTATCCTCTTCCTCCTCTTGGAGTATGCAACAACAACCCTCCCAAGACCAGTCTCAACCCTATAAACATCACTTAACACACCGTCCTTAAAGAGGGCGATAGTAACGTTATTTTCGTTAACATCTACAGCAACAGCGTTCCTAGGGTCGTAGCTGACTTCAAACTCTCTAGTAAAGGTTAGATATGCAATTACTTTCTTACCTAGAATCTTAAACCTCAACTCACTAGCCAACCTCCAGCCACTGTAAATGTATCTATGAAGTTGTTTATGGTTTCTGTAGTGGAGCTCTACCCAACCCTTATGAGTCCTTAGCTTAATGACTCCATCCCCAAGCCTCCAGTCCTGTGAGTCTGAGTACGTTATCGTTACCCTCCTAACCTCTGGCCTATCCTTGTGCACCTTGCCTCTCTTCATACGTTCTCTAAAACTCTTAGCCCTTCTAACAGCATCTCTGTAGGCACCCTTAATCACCCTGGTCGGGAGCCAAGGATACCTCTTCCCAAACTTTTCATAGAAGACTTTATGTAAAGTGCTCTGCGACGCCTTGTGCTCAACAGCGTACTCAACCATCTCTACGAGCATCTCCCTATAAGCATCTTCTATCTCTCTGAGAGTTCTTCTAGCAAACCTGTTAGTGTAGCATTCAAGAACAACTGTTCTAGTTAGAGTCTTTGACAACCTCTCCAATACAACTCACCACCTCCTTATACTTCTTAGACCTCTTACCGTAGATCCTAGAAGCGAATGAGGTCACGATCTCTACGAAGTCCTCTACAAGCTCCTGGACGTAGTCTTTCGGCTCCTCCTGGAACGCTACGTAAACATCTACACCAAATGCGTTGAATAAGGTCTTAAGGTACTCAAATCCAAACCTAGTTAACCTGTCTCTGTATGCAACTACTACTGCCTGTATCTCCCTCCTCCTAGCCATCTCGATTAGCTCCCTCAGCCCCCTCCTATCCTCCTTCAACCCGCTGGCAACATCTGTAACAACAACGTATTCAGCGTTTGGAAAGCTCTTGGAGACCCAGAGCTTCAAGGATTCAACCTGCCTCTCCAGATCATCCCTCTGAGTATTCGAGGAGACTCTAGCGTATATAGCTACACGTCCAACCCTCTGAACACCTCTAAGAACCCTCTCGACCTCGCTGTAGGGGATCCTCCACCTACCGTGGACGCTGTAAGCGACAACCCTACCACTCTTAATCCACTTGATCACTGTGACTCTCGAAACACCCAAAAGCTTCGCAAACTCCCTAGTCGTTAGATACCGCTCGCTCAATGCATTGTACCAATTATTTACAAGAATTCACAGGTATTTAAACTTATCGTTTAGTCTGTAACAGCCTCCCATAGAAGCCCTTCTCCACGCTAATCATAATCCCTATGACCCTCCTAACCCTCTGAGCCTCCTTAACTACGTCGTAACCGCAGACGTATGCCTCCCCGGAGTCCGGTAGAAGTAGTGTTGACAGTATCTTTATAGTTGTGGTCTTACCCGCCCCATTGGGTCCTAGGAGCCCTACTACCTCCCCGTACCTAACCCTAAGGCTAACCCCCCTAAGGGCTTCGATGACCTCAGTACGACTCCTCAGCAGACCCATTCTCTTCTTAGTAACGTACCTCTTAACAAGCCCCCGAGCATCTATTGCGTAATTAGACCCCACAGCCCCCAACCCTATCTAAGGACTTAGTAGGAGTAGCGTAATATACCCTACTTAGATTTCGAGACACGCCATCAATCGGGCTACGGAGACCGAAAGTGGTGGAGGTGCGTATATACGTATACACTTAAAATACTTAAAATTATACCATACTCACTTATTCGGAGCACTTCTCGTACTTAAGTACTTCCCTAGCTAGTGCGTCGACCAGTTCCTCGAGTTTCCTCAGGTCCTCCTCAGTTGGTAGAGGCCTGAGCTGGATCACTGGTTCAACTACCTGAAACCCGGCCTTGGTGAGGATCTCTACAGCCTCCTTTGCTGAGGCACCCCAAGAGTACGTGTTTACTACTGCAGCGATCCTACCTCTCCCAGCCTGCTTTACCTGTAGGTAGTTCATCACCTCCTTAACCGGTGGGAATACTGAGGCGTCGTAGGTTGGGAATATGAAGAGTAGTGCCCCGGAGTTACTAACCTCTGAGAGTGTGTAGGATGGGTGTACCCTAGCTGCGTCCACCACCTTAACATCCACACCCCTCTCTCTAAACCTCCTCGCTACCTGTTCAACTAGGTTCTCCGTTCTTCCGTACATCGACCCGTATATCACTGATACCTCGACACACCTCTTCGGGATCGATAGGTCTCTGTAGAGGGCTAGTATCCTATCCACGTACCTCCTGTATATGGGGCCGTGGGAGGGGGCCAGTACCGAGATCCTCAGGCCCAGTCTCTCGATCTTACTCAGGGCTTCGAGTACGTTCCTAGAGTACTTCAGTACTATGTTAGAGAAGTACCTCCTAGCCTCCTCTAGGTAGAACTCCAGGTTGACCTCATCGTCGAATAACCCCTCGGTAAGAGCTCCGTAGGATCCGAACGCATCGCAACTGAAGAGTATTCCGAGTTCCTCCAGGTACGTCATCATGGTCTCTGGCCAGTGGAGCCACGGGGTGTGGATGAACCTAAGCCTCCTACCCCCTAGGTCTAACCTCTCACCATCCCTAACTTCGACTAACCTACCCCCGGGTATCCTGTAGAGGGTTCCGATAAGCCTGGCGGCTGTAGGTGTTAGAACTACCTCAGCATTTCTTGCTAGGTTCAGTAGCTTAGGGGTTGAAGCGTGGTGGTCCGGCTCTAGGTGGTTCAGCACTACGTACCTCACCCTATCTAAGTCCCCAACAACCTCCCTAACCTTCTCCAGGTACTCGAAGGTTAAGTGCTCGTCAACACCATCTATAACTGCAACACCGTCTGAACCCACCACTACGTAGGCGTTGTACGAGACTCCGTAGGGTATCGGCCAGAGGGATTCGAAGAGATCCTTAACGCAGTCGTTAGCACCTACCCAGAAAACCCCATCAGCTATCTGAGCAGGTTCCCTGTAGCAAGCCCGGGTACTTAAGTACATCCCTCTAACCACCCTAGAGCTCCCTACCCAGAGAAATAAAAGTAGGTCTCTGGAGTACTTCTACTACGAACGTAAAGACGCTGAGCGCCCACTACTTTAGCTTAAATACCCCCTACAGCAACTATATGTCCCAGGTAGCAAGATGTCAGGCGTATACTACAAGTGCTGGGTTTGTGGGGAGCAGTTCGATAAGAGGCAGCTCGAACCCTTCAGTGAGAGAGCTGCTAGGGAGGGTTACGCCTTCATAAGGTGCCCTAAGTGCGGGTCTAAGCTCGTAGTAAAGATGCGTAAGAGCGCCCCCGCACGCGTCGAGGCAGTCTAACCTCACGGTAAAGCTCTGGTGTCCCATGCTAGCGCCTCCCCGCCATCGGTACCTGGTAGTATCTGGTGTACCCGTAGTTCCGCTGGCGGGGTTGGACCTCGGTGTGGGTTCACCGGCTTCACCCACACACCACGGGCCCCCGTCGAGCCCAACACCACGGGGCTCCCATCCGAGTCCGTGGAGTCACCGCAGAGCGGATCATCCAAGAAACTATAGCGGGAGTAGGGGTATTTGAACACTACTACGATACCAAGTTTACAGGTATTTACAGATACCTAAACTTACGGTCGGTTCTGCAACAGCCTACGATCACGCTTTAAACTATTCTAAGGTTGTGTGACTAGGTGAGCGAGACGAGTAGGGAGGAGATATTTAGAGTTAGACTGTTTAGAGAGAGAGGCTACCTAAGACAGCAGTGCAGCTCCTGCAGAGCGTACTTCTGGAGCCCCGTTAGGCGGGATAACTGCGGCGATACCCCCTGCACGGACTACTACTTCGATAGGATCAGCATAAAGAGCCCCCCGCTAATAGTTAAGGAGGTTAGAGATAGGTTCCTCAAGTTCTTCCAGGATAGGGGTCACGAGGTTATAGACCCCTACCCCGTAGTAGCTAGGTGGAGGGAAGACCTCTTCCTAACCATAGCCTCCATAGCTGTATTCCAACCCCACGTTACTAAGATGATCGTCCCACCCCCCGCAAACCCCCTAGTCATAGCACAGCCCTGCATAAGACTCGAGGACCTCGGTAACATAGGCTATACCCTGGGGAGGCACCTAACGAACTTCATAATGGGGGGTCACCACGCCTTTAACTACCCAGATAAATTCGTTTACTTCACCGACAAGACCGTTGAGTACGCTGTAGAGTTCTTCACCGAGGTCATGGGCGTCCCGGAGGAGGAGCTATCTCTCAAGGAGTCCTGGTGGGAGGGGGGAGGTAACGCGGGGCCCTGCTTCGAGGTCTCCGTAGGGGGTCTCGAGGTAGCTACCCTGGTCTTCATGATGTACGATGTCGTGGAGGATGGATACCGGGAGATGCCCCTCAAGATAGTTGATACCGGTTACGGTATTGAGAGAATCGCCTGGCTAACACAGAAAACCCCTACAGCCTTCCACGCTATATACGGGGACCTCGTACACGAGTACCACAAGTTACTCGGAGTTAGGGAACCTCCCGATAAACTACTCTACTCCCTACTTAGGAAGTCCGGTAGGCTTGATCCGAGGGTATCCGAGAACTTCCGCAGAGCTAAGGCTCTTGTAAGTGAGGAACTAGGTCTACCTATAGAGGAGGTCGACGCCTACGTTAGCGGAGCTGTACAGGTCTACAACGTCTTAGACCACCTTAAGACAGCTATACTAATGCTGTCCGACGGTGTAGTACCGTCTAATAGCGGTGAGGGCTACCTAGCTAGGCTCGTACTTAGGAAGACCTTTAGGATACTTACCAAACTGGGGGTAGGGCTTGACGTACTGCATAAGCTACTAGACCTTCAGATTAGGTATTGGAGGGACCTCTACCCATCTGTACCGAGGGCTGAGCAGTACATACACGAGGTGGTGGAGGTGGAGTTCCTCAAGTACTCCGAGCTTGTTGGGAGAGCCCCATCGGTTATCAGGAGGTACTTAACTAAGGGTTCTACTGGACTTAGCCTAGAGGAGTTCGTAGAGCTCTACGAAAGTCATGGAATCCCGCCTGAGGAGGCTGCTGAGATAGCTAGTAGGTTAGGATACTCGGTGGAGGCTCCTAGGGAGTTCTACTCCGTACTAGCCTCCAGGAGGTCCAGAGCTCCGATTAAAAAGACTGAGGCAGTACCGGTTCCCGAGGACATCGCCAAAGCCATTCTCTCACTACCGGAGACCAGGAGGCTTTTCCACGAAGATCCGTATATGAGGGAGTTCAGGGCTAAGGTCCTAGGGGCCTTCGGGAACTACGTAGTCTTAGACCAAACAGCCTTCTACCCTGAGGGAGGGGGTCAGAAACCAGATACGGGGACCTTAGAGGTGGACGACTTAGTGCTCAGGGTAGTTGATGTCCGGAAGGTGGGTGGGGTAATACTGCATAAGGTAGACCGCGAGGTACCGAAGGAGTACGTAGGTCGCGAGGTCGTAGGTAGGATAGACTGGAACAGAAGGTACGCACATATGAGGCACCACACAGCTACCCACATACTCCTCGGAGTTCTGAGGAAGCTATACGGAGACCACGTGTGGCAGGCCGGTGCGGAGAAAGAGGTTACTAAGGGAAGGCTTGACGTTACTCACTACAAGTTACCGACACCCGAGGAGGTGGAGAGGATGGAGAGGGAGGTCAACAGAGTTATAAACGAGTCCTGGAGCGTTGAGTCCAAGCTTTTGTACAAGTACGATGCCGAGAGGCTCTACGGTTTTAGGCTATACCAAGGTGGTGTACCGCTGGAGCCCTACATAAGGGTTGTAGAGGTAGGTGGTTTAGACGCCGAGGCTTGTTACGGGACCCACCTCAGGAACACAGCTGAGGTTGGCGGATTTAAGATCATCAACGTCGAGAAGATACAGGACGGTGTTATAAGGTTCGAGTACGTAGCTGGACCTCAGCTAGTGGAGTACGTAGCTAGTCTGGAGAGTAAACTAAGGGAGGCGTCGAAGCTAGTAGGCGGTGAGGTCTCGGAGCGTCTACCCAAGCTACTGAAGGAACTGGATGAGCTTAGGAGGAGGTTGCAGAACTACAGGGATCTAGCTGGCAAATCCCTGAGGAGGCTATTCGAGGCTGAGGCCAGGAGGGTTAGTGAGGGGTGTCTGTTATCCGTGGTTAGGGTAGAGTTCCTAGATGAGGAGCTCTTCAGGGAGGTACTCAAGGACTACGTCTCAAAAGTTCCGGAGGCGGTGGTGATCCTCATCGCACCAGTTCAGCAGAGATCGCTAATCGAGGTATCTGAGGGGTCTACCGCATCTAGATACATCAGTGCCGTAGACCTAGTTAGAGAGCTCTCATCTCTAGTGGGCGGTAGGGGTGGGGGTAAGAGGGACCACGCCGTTTTAACGATTACTAAGCAATTGAGCGACCCTGAGGTTCTTAACCTCAGTAGCTACCTTGAGAAGAGAGTGCGTGAGCTTTGTACGTCCCTCTAAGAACTGAGGTCCGGGAGGCTATAAGGGATTACCGCTACCTCCTAGATAGGGGGTATCCTCAAAAGGCTTCCCTTGACTTCGTTTCTTCTAGGTACGGTTTGGAGCGCGATGAGAGAGCTCTCCTACTGAGATGCGTTCACAGAAGCTCTGACGCTATAGCAGTAAGGAGTAAGACCGTTAGAGTAGTAGCTGGGGAGTCTCTAGTAATAGACGGCTACAACGTCGTACTTACTGTAGCCTCAGCTATAGAAGGGCGGCAGCTATTTCTCTGCGACGACGGCTTTGTTAGGGACCTCAGGAGTAGCTACATCAAAGACTTCGACAGCCCCAGTATAGTATTATCACTGGAGTTAGTAGCTAAGTCATTAAGGGATCTAAAGCCCGCTGAGGTGTTGATAGTCCTAGATAAGAACGTCAGCTGGAGCTCTAAGCATGCTGAATTTATTAGAGAGAGGTACGGTCTGGAGACAATCCTCGTAGCGCGAGCGGATGTAGAGGTCATAGGGTCTGGGAGGGTGGTGTGTAGTAGTGACTTCGTAATACTCACTAGGGCTGCGAAGGTCTTCGACCTAGCTCAGTACGTAATAAGGTCTCTACTACTCCGCGTGGAGTTCGTCGATATCTCCTCACTACTCAGATTAGCAACCTCAGGATTACTTAATGAAATCGCCTAACCTCCGCATAATTGCCTGGGGATCCTCAAATAGCTGAAGTCTAGACTCTATTAACTTCCTACTCAGCTTTATCTTCTTAGACCTTAGGAACTCCCTTAAGCTCCTGACAATATCCGGGTCCTCTATAGCGCTCGATACAGCCTTTAGAACTATGTAATCCTCAGGTCTAACTGCGCGTACCTTAACTCCCTGAACCTCGTACTCGACAGAGTCCTCGAGTATTTCGGTGGGTATGTAGAAGTCGTGCATGTTCTCGTAGAGGTCCACTATAACCTCCTCACCATCCATGTAACACGTAATGCTGGGAGTCCCAACCCAGGTAGAGCCTAGTAAACAGCCATAACGCCTTACGAACTCCTCAACAATACCTAGGTTTGCTAGCACTGATGTTGAGGTTACAAAAAGATCCACATCCCCGTCAAACCTCTGCATACCGGCAGCAAGCTGTAGTGCTGTACTACCTACTAGAACCCCGCTTATCCCCTCCCTTCCCAGGAGGTCCAGTATCTTAGCCAGTACCCTAGCTGAAGGCACCGCATACCACAAGTGGTAGTAGTAATGGGAGATATTTATTTACCTACCTCCTTAAATCGCATACTTAGGGAGGTACTAGCCCCTTGGAGATCAGGAACTCCCTCTGGATCCTCAGTACATCCTCTATAGAGCTAGCTCTACTGTAGGCTTCGAGAAGTTCCCTATTTAGGTCTAGGAAGGTCTTACCCCATTTGAATAGGGAGAGTATTCTTAGGGACTCCTCAGTGTAGCCTACTATGTAGAGTGCTGCTGCTATAGCTTCAGCGCTACTTAGTAGAGATATGCGGCCGTAGTTAATCGGGTTACCTGCTACCAACGCTGGGAGAATCCTCTTAGGTCCCCTCCAAGCTGTACTCACCCTCCTAATTCTCTCAATATCCCTCTTCCAGGACGAGTCTACTACAGCTATACCACACCTAGATATAGCATCTCTATCTAGTGGAGATAGTACTTCATCAGTAAACACTGTTAGCAGTACGACACAGTGAGGTAGGGTCTGCTCTGGGGTAACCCTCTCGGCAAACCCCTTCCTAACCAGTTTAAGCCCCGTAGACTTCCTCGGATCGTCCGAGCCGGCTCTAATTACGTAGATTCTAACGCGTAGCATACCCAAATAAGGGATGTCCTCAGAGGTTATTATTAAGTTTAGAAAGGCTGAGAGATTCACTGCTACCGGGTAGGCAGCTCCAAATCTGGCAGTAGATTATTAGGAGTAACCCCCATCCGATACCCGGAGAACCTACCCTCGAGGTGACCGTGCTACCTGTAAAGGGATGGGCTAAGATGGGGTCCCCTAGGTACAGCAACTGACCTCCTCCCCGCCCTAAGGGGTAATGCTTTCAGTTGTAGAACGTGACAGGCACCTGGAGGTGGGCGAGGGTGGGCTGAGGTTAAAACGTTTAAAAGCGCTTACAGGAGTCTTTCTGGGGCCCGTAGCTCAGCCAGGTAGAGCGCCCGGCTCATATCGTGCCTAACCGTGGGGGACCGGGTGGTCCGGGGTTCAAATCCCCGCGGGCCCACCATTAGTTATATATTGGTTGCTCTAGGATAGTTGGGGTAGGGTATGGGCTACGACCGCTTAGGAACTGGAGCTACAGCTGTAGGGCTTAGGCTCCTGGATGCCGTAGTTCTAGCTGCCGAAAAGAGAGTGGCTTACGGAGGTTACGTTATGAGTAGAGCTGGTAAGAAGGTGTACATACTAGTCGATAGGTTTGGCATAGCTTTAGCAGGGCTTTTCGCAGATATTCAGACGCTAACCCGCTGGCTATCGGTTGAGGTAAGGTCGTACGAGATTAGCCTAGGCTACCCCATTAGCGTTAGGGGGGCTGCTAAGCTGCTTTCAACACTGCTATACCAGTACAAGTACTACCCGTTCCTCTCGGAGATCATATTCGGAGGTATAGACGAGACCGGGCCGCACCTATTCGTAATGGACCCCCTAGGCTCCCTCATAGAGGACAACTACGCTGCCATAGGTACTGGGGCACCTATAGCTATAGGTATTATCGAAAGCGGGTACAGGGAGAACATGGGTGTTGAGGACGCCGAGAGACTTGCTGTAAACGCTATCAGGGCAGCCATCAGTAGGGATGCTGTATCAGGTGACGGAGTAGACGTAGCCGTTATAACTAGGAAGGGAGCCTACGAGAGGTTTTACCCAGTGGCCTAGGATATGATATTCGATGTTGAGAGAGCTAAGAGACTGCAGGAGAGGCTCTCGAGGAGGGTCTCGCTCAACGACTTAGACCTAGGTAAGGTTAGGTACGTAGCTGGCTTAGACGTTAGCTACGCTAGGAACCTCGGTGTGGGTGTAGCTGTTCTACTCACATACCCGCAACTGGATCCTGTGGAGTATGTAGTCGTTAAGGGAAGGGTTGAGGTGCCTTACATACCAGGCTTACTAGCCTTTAGGGAGGCCCCTCTACTAATTAAGGCTATAGAGCTTCTGAGTATAAAACCGGACCTCCTCGTAGTAGATGGACATGGGGTAACACACCCGAGAAGATTTGGTATAGCCTCACACATAGGGTTGGTCACCGACACCGCATCTGTGGGAGCAGCTAAGAGCTTACTCTACGGTAGGGTAGTGGACTCGGGTCCCGAAAGGCTTATCGTAGTAGACGACCTAGTTGGGGGGTTAGTAGTTAAGTATGGTAGGAGGGAGGTATACCTAAGCATAGGGCATAGAGTTAGCTTGGATAACTTAAGGGTTCTATCTAAAACCCTCTTTAAGCATCACGACCTACCTGAGCCTACCTACTTAGCTGATAGGGTAGCTAAGGAGGTGAGGGCCGTTGAAGCTAGAAGGTAGGGTTGTGAGCGGACCTGGTCGTGGGAGGTACTTTATCTCACTCCCAATATACTACCTACTATTCACAGAGATACTGAATGAAGAGCCCTACCCGGGGACCCTCAACGTTGACATGGGGACCCCCGTTAGTAACATAGAGAGGCTATGTAAACCCCTGTTCGTAAGGAACGTATTCTTTGAGGGAAAACTCTACGGAGGGTTTAGGTACTGGCTAGGCTCTATAGGTAGGGACAACACAGCTACCGCAGACGTAGTAGTAGTTAGACCGAATCTATCTAAGCACCATGAAGGGATTCTGGAGGTCGTCTCCTCAAAGTATTTGAGGGAGCTACTGAGACTCCGTGATGGAGATTACGTATGGTTAGAGCTAAGATGTTTTAAAGGATAGTATGCAGGTACGACCGGGAGGAATGAAGACCTTTTAAAGTACAGGCTGAGAATTCAACATAAGCTTAAAGCTCTGGGGTAGTAGTATCATGGGTGGATAACGTGTCTAGGACTGCCATATACTTCACCACATACTACAGGAACTTAGCTGATGAGATAATCAAGAGCCTATCATCTATGTATAGGGTTATTAAGGTGACAAAGAGCTCTGTTGTGGACGGGTTTTACTACGTACTTATAGATGGAGATGTAGCTGAGAACGAGGTGAGTAGACTACTTAAGAGAGACGAGGTTACCTGGTTTAAGATAGAGAGAATCCCTCCAATTAGCTAAAGCTCTATACTAGCTTATGTCTAACTCTTTCCATATCCTCACACCTAGTTATACCTAGCTTGTCAGCTACGTAAGCTGCTGATTGAATAAAGCCATTTAAACTCCTAAATAGCGTGGATGCGTAGTTAGATACACACCTAGGTGCTAGAGGGCAGTTACTGCAGGAGTACCTAGAGCAGTAGACCTTAGATGGTACTGTAAGGCTTTCCCTAAGCAGACCCCACCTCTTCAGGAACCTCATGTAGTGTACGTCTACCGGGGCCTTGGAGGGATCTAAGCCTACGTGGAGTATGAAGGAGTCAGCTACTTTAGGACCGACGTACCTTATCTTAACTAGCTCCATCCTCAACTTGTCGACCTCCTTCACAGCCCTAGCCATTGAGGATACGGCGTAGATCTCCCTCACGACCTGGTGGTATTGAAGGAGTTGGTATGAGTGGAACTCTTTATAAACTCTCTCAGAGCACCTAAGAACCCCCTCTAAGGTGGGACCCTGCTCGAGGCTTAAGTAACTTAGGAGGAGCCTAACCCACCTGACGGTATTAGTGTGGTAGTCCGTCTTCCTGGACAGAAAGGCTGTGGTAAGTACCTCAAATGTATCCCAGGGAGATGCCGGTACCCCTAAACAGTAGAACCTAGACACTACATCCTCGGCAACCTCGCGGGCCCTACCCTCAACTAGCTCTAAAGCCCTATCCTTATCTATCCATAGACCTGCTAGGTAGGTAACAAGGGTCTCACTACAGCCCTCCCCATAACACTTCACACCACCATCCGAACACAGAATACTGCCCCTCCCGAAGCCGTACTCCTTAACCCAGCAGACCCCCCTCTTGGTGAACATCGGTAGGGTAAAGCTTAGGTAGAGGCTTAGGTCTAGGTCAACACTCCCTGGAACCACTACAGCGTTCACAGCTACCCAGAAGCTGGAGCTAGACTAGTTTAACAGCGCTTAACTACCACCTAGGTAGGGTTACCCCACTCTGCCCTTGGTACCTACCCCTGTAGGTGTTGGTTACGGGTGTTAGTGTCTTGGCGAACACCACGTGCAGGAACCTGGTGCCCACCCTAACCCTAGTCGGATAGGGGGGTGTGAGTACCTCCACCGTTAGCTGACCCCTGAACCCTGCGTCGACTATCGTGGGGGGCATTACGAAGCCCAGCCTAGCGAACGTGGACCTGAGCTCTACGAAGCCCATCAGGTCATCCGGTAGGGCCACGGTCTCCAGGGTGTGTAGTAAGTAGTGCGTAGAGGGTTTAAGTAGTAGGTAGTCCCCACCCCCACCACACCTGTAATAGCTGGAGACATCGCCCTCGCCTACCGTGAGTACCTCACTAGCTTGCAGGATCTCGCAGAACCCGCTACCCAGCCTAAGGTCCAGCCCGTTCTCCCTGACGATCTCCCAGTCCAGGGGCTCTATAACTAGCCTACCGCTCCTCAGGTACTCCACGAGGTCGGTATCTGAGAGTATCATACAACAACCCTCAAGATCCTCTGGAGGTTTTACCTTAAAGGCTACAGGGCTTAGGGACTGGTTAGTCGGTTGAGTTTAAGGACGTGGTGGACCGGCCGGGATTTGAACCCGGGACCTCTCGGGTGCAAACCGAGCGCTCTTCCAGGCTGAGCTACCGGCCCCAGTAGCTTATCGAGTTAACTGCGAAATAAGCTTTACTTGGTTTTATTTGGTAAAACTTATAAGAGGTTTTACGTAATAAAACTCTGGTGGTAGGATGCACCTAGCAGTACTAGTCTCAGTAATGCTAGTGCTATCGGCTTATACCTCCCTGTACGTGAGTTCCGGAGATGTTGTAGTAGCTGTTACAGCTCCATACCTAGAACCTGTAGTTAGAGCTGTTGGAGGTGATAGAGTTGAGGTAATCTCATTGGTACCTCTAGGGGTAGACCCACACCACTACGAGCCCCCACTATCGACCCTCCTGGACCTCGTTAGTAGGGCACGCCTAGTCGTAATGACGGGCCCCTCACACCTACCCATTGAGGAGAGGGTCGAGGAGTTAGTCTCCAGTGGTTATCTAACTCTACGTCTAGTTAGCTACAGGGACTACCTTACTACAGGTCTCCAGCTACTGAATAACCCCCTAACCGGTGAGGTAAACCCCCACGGCTACGCCTTTACGCTAGGTGGGCTTAAGGTAGTAGCTAGAGCTGTATGCAGAGCCCTTTCCGAGGTAGACCCCGACGGCTCTGAGTACTACGAGAGAAACCTCGGGAGGTACCTACAGTACCTAGATGACCTAGCTAAGGTACTTGATCAGTTATCTAGGAGGTTGGGAGCTACTAGGGTAGCTCTACTAACACCGGTACTCCAGTACGTAGTAGTGGAGCTAGGTCTAGAGCTCAGCTACCTGGTACTCCCAGAGCACGGTCTACAGGTCGAGGCACCGCGTGTTTTAGATGCAGCTAACTCCTACGGGAGGCTGTACGATGTACTACTAGTCTCAGACTTCGAGTTAGCTGAGTACGGAGACGCGGTAAGCCAGTTAAGGAGTAGGGGGATTCCCGTAGCTGTAGTCCCCCTATCTAAGTACCAGGACGTATCCCCGGAGTTGATCCCCTTAGTTACGCTCACTGCCCTAATGATTCGCGGAGCCCACACCGAAACTGCGGGAGGAGGTAGTGACTACCTAACCTTCACTTTGATAGCGGTTGCTGTATTTATCTCCGGGGTTGCCTTAGGCTATACAATCGGGGTGATTAGCCTTGGAAGACGTAGGTAAGTCGGTGGAGTTTGTAGACGTCTACGCATCCTACAACGACAGCTACGCAGCGGAGAACGTGAACCTCACCCTAACCTCCCCCTTCTATGCGCTACTGCTAGGACCTAACGGAGCTGGTAAGACAACCCTAATAAAGGTCTTAGTAGGCCTCCTAAGACCTTTACGCGGCTATGTTAGGGTCTACGGTAGGGACCCGTTTAGGGATAGGCGTGAGGTCTCCAAGCTCTTGGGGTACCTGCCCCAGCCAGGTACTAGTAGACCAAGTCCCTTCATGACCGTGAGGGAGCTCGTAGCAGTTACACTACTCTCAACGAGAAGGCCTCCGAGGGTGGTGGGTAGAGATGTTGAGGAAGCTGTTGAGGAAGCCTTAAGAGCTATGGAGATCGAGGGATTGAGTAGTAGGAGGCTTAGTGAGCTGAGTGGAGGTCAGCTCCAGAGGGCTTTAATAGCTAGCGTGATAGTGAGGAGGCCCAAGCTGCTAGTACTAGACGAACCCCTAGCATCACTGGACTTTGACGCTAAGTGTGACCTAGCCGGAACCCTCTACAAACTGCATAAAGAGTACTCCGTGGACGTACTGATGAGTACGCATGAGATGGCCTCATGCATCCGGTACGAACCCCTAGTGATACTGCTGAACAGGAGGGTCGTAGCCTACGGACCTGCTAGCCGCGTGCTAACCCCGGATAACCTTAGGAGGACTTACCCAACCATGTCTGAAGTAGCTGGTGTGATGATACTGGGGGAGGACCACGCGGTGAGGTCCGCAAGGTGATCTCCCTGCCCCTCCTAGGTATAGTAGCCTTAGGGTTCGCCGCTGCAGCTCTGGGGGGCGTAGCCTTCGGTTCTCTTAGCTACGTACTGAGCCTAATGCAGAGTACAGTATTTGCTATCGAGCTACTGCACTCCCTACTAGCCGGAGCCCTCCTAGGTGTACTAGCCGAGAGCCTCACCAAGGTCGTCCCCCTCCAGTTAGTAATCTTCCTCTACTCACTCGCGTCCTCAGTCCTCGTAGCTGAGCTAAGTAGGAGGAGGGTCCCCCAGGACGTTGCTATATCCCTACTGTCCTCACTCTCCGCCGTACTCTCCGTAACGTCCGCCTGGTACCTAGCGTACATAACCCCCGTAGGCTACTCCAGAGCTATGGCTGTAGTCTGGGGTATAGCGCTACTGGTACACCCAAATGACCTAGCCTACCTAACCCTGGTAGCTTTACTAACCGTAGTCTCGATACTGACCTTCAACCTAGAGCTTAAGTATGTAAGCTTCGACCCTGACCTAGCCTACGTCTCCGGGTTAAACACAAGGGCTTACTACTACCTAGTGTATACCCTAGTAGCTCTAACACTATCGGCTACCGTCAAGATCTACGGGGTGGTTGTAGCTGGTGTACTAATAGCTACTCCAAGTGTTATCTCGGTGTATCTACTGAGAAGCTACCGCGTAGGAACCGCTATCGCTTTCTCTACGATGATCTCGCTGGCTGGCTACTCCATCTCCTACCTAACGGGGGCTCAGGTATCACTATGCATGGGAGTTATAAGCCTAGCCCTCCTAACTACTGGGACTCTCATTAGGTGGTTAGATGGACGTCGACCTAACTCCTGAAATGGTTGACTACCTGGTATCGATCTACGTTTTAACGTATAAGAGGGGGTGTAGGTGTGTTAAACCCGTCGAGATATCTAAGACCCTCGGAGCCTCTAAGGCTACTGTCTCTCTAATGCTTAAGAAGCTTAGGTTCAAAGGTCTCGTTACTAAGGAGAAGGATGGTGTTAGCCTTAGTCAGAGGGGTGTGGCCTTATGTACAGCTATTCTAAGAAGACATGCCACGATAGAGAAAGCCCTCATGAGGTTCGGTATAGACCATGATAGAGCATGCGAGGTAGCTAGGAGAATAGAGGTAGAGGTAGACGAGATTATCGTAGACCTCATAGAGAAAGGGACAGCAGAATTGGAGTTACCCTGTGATAGGGTTATATGTAGGTTCGAGTCAGCTTTAAAGGCTAGGAGGAGACTGTAGGAAATATGGGGGCAGGGTCTTTAGGTCTTAATTAATGCGGTGTACGATGATGAGTTCGAGACGGAATGAGGTGTGATTTGAACTCCCCGGACTGATGCTGCGGGTCTTCCCAGAGCTCTGCATAGGTATATTAACTCAAGGCTTCAGCAGAGCTGGGGGTGGCATGCCGACCCCTCGGGAGGTCTATAGAGTTGATGTACTTATCTTAGTAGATGACTACTCCGGGTTTACCAGACTCCTCTCGGAGCATGGGTTTAGCGCACTAGTATCGGTTGAGTATGGGGACGGTAGTTCCTATAGAGTCCTTATGGACTTCGGTACCTCCGGCCGGGTACTACTCTACAACGCCAGGACTGCAGGTGCGGACCTCAATCCCGTCGACTCCCTAGTTCTCTCGCACAGGCACTACGATCACTCGGAAGGTCTCGTAAGGCTCTCCAAACTACTTGCTGGAAAACCCCTCCTAGCACACCCCGACGTATTAAAGCCGTGCTACTCCACTAGGGGCGGATCTATGAGGTTCAACGTCGGGTTTAGCCCGAAGCTTAGAGAGACTCTAAGGGACTTCGAGGTCGTACTGCTCAAGGAGTCCGTAGAGCTCTCCAAGGATCTGTGGTTCCTCGGTGAAGTTGAGAGGTACTACGATAATAGCTACGCCGTAGAGGGTTTTAAGACAGTGCGCGACGGCTCCCTCACCGATGAGTACATGCTGGACGATACCGGAATCGCCGTGAGGGTAGGGAGTAGGGCTTTAGTTGTAGTCGGCTGCTCACACTCCGGGATCTCCAACATAGTCAGAAAGGCTAGGAAAGTTACCGGAGCTAGTGAAGTAGTTGTAATCGGGGGACTGCACCTAGCACAGGCTGAGCCGCAGGATATTGAGAGGGTTGTCAATGAGTTAGAGGTTGAGGGAGTTACCGAAGTCCACGCAGCCCACTGCACAGGACTTAAGGGGGAGGCAGCTCTTCTGAGGAGGTACGGTGATAGGTTGAAGAAGGTATACAGCGGGTATAGGTTGAGAGTAGTAGCCGACTAATTCTAAGACCTATATTATGTAGAGGTAGGAGCGGTTGGGATGGACTGGTTGAGAACCCCATTTAGTACTCTAATGGGTGGCGACCTGATTTTAGTGTTATCTGCGGTAGATCCGTGAGTGGGAGCTGTGAACGTAAAGATAGTAGCATCCATAGGTCCGGCCTCCTCTAGGGAGGAGGTAATTGATAAGATGGTGGCTCTAGGTGTTAGTGGTTTTAGGATAAACTTCGCCCACGGTAGTAGAGAGACCTGGAGTAGGTACGTTGAACTGGTTCGAGATGTGGAGAGGTCCAGCGGTAGGTACGTCAGCCTTATTGGTGATGTAGTTGGCCCCTCCCTTAGGCTGGGTCAGATGGAGAAACCCCTAGATGTAGCTAGGGGAACCGTGGTCAGGTTCTTACTGCAGGGTAAGCAACTTTCGGAGTTAGGTACGCGGGGTCCTGTAGTCTCAGTAGACGTACCCCCTACAGTACTCCAGGAGCTCTCCAGCGGAGATACCATGCTAATGGATGATGGGAGGGTATCGTTCACCATTGTGGAGATTGGGGATGGCTACTTCGATGCCCTAGCCCAGACGGACTCAATTCTCTCACCTAGGAAGGCCTTTACGGTGAAGGGGAAGGAGTTTGACCTACCCATACTTAGTAGGAATGATCTAGAGAATGTAGAGTTTGCGTGTCGGAGCGGTTTCGATTATATAGGTCTTAGCTACGTTAGGGCGGCCGAAGACGTACGGCAGGTAAGGAAGGTTGCTGAGAGGATGAACTGCGATATCGGTATTCTAGCTAAGATCGAGACCCTAAGTGCCCTCAGAAACCTCGACTCCATCATCGAGGTATCTGACGGTGTTGTAGTAGCTCGTGGAGATCTGGGGATGAACGTAGGGTTGGAGGAGCTACCCTCCATACAGAAGAGAGTTGTAAGGAGGTGTAGGGAGTTAGGTAAACCCGTTATAGTAGCTACACAGTTACTGGAGTCCATGAGGGAGAGCCCCGTACCTACTAGATCCGAGGTTGTTGACGTATACGAGGCTGTTGTAAGTGGTGTAGATGCCTTAATGCTAACTGGGGAGACCTCTGTAGGCAAGTACCCGGTAGAGGTCGTTAGGTGGTTGAATAAGATAGTGAGAGCTGCTGAGAGCTCCTTCACACCAACTGTAGAGAGGTACGTCGCAGATCTTAGAACTAGGTTTGTGAAGGGGGTTGTAGAGCTAGCTGAGGACCTAGGCGCTACCATAGCTATCTACAGCATGCGTGGTAGGACTGCTAGGAGAGTCTCTGCTATGAGGCCTAGGGTTCCCGTATACATTGGGGTACCTAGAATTGAGGAAGCTAGGAAACTATCGATACTCTGGGGTCTCAATGTATTCGTAATAGAGGCTTCCAACTACGTAGAGGGGCTCGAGAAGCTCTATAAGCATCTAACGTCCTCGGGACTACTTAAGGTTAACGATATCGTGGTCCTAGCCTACGGGTTTATTGAGGAGTATGAGGAGGTTATAAAGATACGTAGAGTCACGGTCTGAACTCGGCGTAAATATAGCTAACACCTCCTAGGAGAGGGGTTCAGCTCTTATGTGAGTTTATGTTGTTTTATGGTCATCGCCTCATCTCCTTCCCCCGCATCGCTCCTTGGGTCTGCACCCGCCTTAGGGGCGTTCAGGGCCACCCCAGAGACCCCACATCTTGAGTACCTCTTGAGCTAACCTCAGAGCCTCACAGGATAATGGCAGCATCAACCCTTATAAACCTATGAAAACCGAAGCAGTCTCACGACGGCACCTAAATACCGTACCTTATATTATTGAGGCCTATTTAGATCGGGTAACGAGCTACGGGTAGGAGGAGGGAGGTAGGTAAGCAGGTTAGGAAGAGGAGGTATAGGAGAGTCAGACTGGACTTGGTAGCTGTTGGGGTACTACTGGTAGTGATGGGTATAGTAGCCTACCAACTCATTGGAGTGGTAACCACTGGAGGTCAGACGGGGTCTGGTACTAGGGCTAGTCCACGCGAGGTGCTCCAGAGGTTCCTGGAGCTCGGAGACAGGAAAAATGAGACCATAGTCCTAGTCTATAAGGTTAGGGGCGATATTCCCACCTCGAGCTACGTCCTCGGGACATTGGACTACCTCTACCTAACTATACGTAAGGAGTTCTCCAGGAGTAACGAAAGCGATGTCTATAGAGTAAACTACTCAGCCCTCCCCTACGCAGTCCAGCCCCAGCTCTACGTAGTAGCTGAGGTTCTAGGGCTCGTGTTTAGAGCTGAAAACATGAGTACACTCTTCCTAAACCCCACGGTAGTCTCCTCATGGAGTAACCTCAGTATAGAGAACTTGGGTAGCCTCACTGTGAATAACGAAGCTCTGGGTAAGGTTTCCGTATCAGCCTACCGTTATACCTACGTACGCACCATAGACAACATCCCCAGGAATATCTCCGTAACTGTATACAGAGGAGTTGAACTGAGTTTAGTACCAGTTAAAGCTGAGGTAGGTATTGATAGGTACGTATTTACCGTAGAACTAGTAAACGTCCAGAAGGTGGGTTGAGGGGTATAAGCGTTGGGTAGTAGGTTCAGAGTTACTGTAGATAAACCTCCGCAATCGGAGGAACTCCTACCAGAGGTTAGACATAGGATCGTTATTATGAGTGGTAAGGGTGGTGTAGGTAAGTCTCTACTATCCTCATACCTAGCAGTAGCACTAGCTAAGAGGGGTTATAGGGTCGGTGTCCTCGACGTAGATTTCCACGGTCCATCGGTACCTATATTCCTAGGCCTGGAGGGTAGGAAGCCCTCGGTTTCCCTAGATGGTATAGAACCTGTAGAGGGACCCCTAGGGGTTAGAGTTATGTCATTAGGCTTTCTAACGGATGATGAGACACCTATAATATGGAGAGGACCCCTTAAGACCGGTGCGATAGTACAACTACTAACGCAGGTTAGGTGGGGTGAACAGGATTTTCTGATAATAGACCTACCCCCAGGAACGGGGGATGAACCTCTAACAGTTGCACAGAGAGTGAGAGTTGATGGAGCTATAATAGTCACTACACCCTCGAAGGTCGTGGGTAGGGTAGTAGTAAGGGCAGTAAACTTCGCAAGACATGTAGGGCTTAAGGTGCTTGGGTTAGTCGAGAACATGAGCTACTTCTACTGCCCTGAAAGCGGTAGGGTGTACAGTATATTCGGTGATTCGACTTCAGATTACATCTCACAGAAGTACGGAATACCCATAATAGCTAAGATACCTATAGACCCGGAGCTTCCAGGCTACGTAAGTAGGGGACTGATATACATACTAGAGAAACCTGATACCCCCTTAGCAGAGGCGTTCGAGGGGATAGCTACCTTTATAGAAAATTGGGTAAATCAGGTAAACCCCTCCATTTCCTCTGAAACCCACTAAATTCCCACATAACCACAACCTGAGACACACCCCTCTATTTCTTTTGCACTACTGATCGCTTTCTATTACTACTCTACTCAGCTTTATGATGTAGAGAAACCCATAAACTGTTTAGATCGGTTATAGTATAGTTGGTTTGTATAATGTAGTTCACTTTATATATTTTCAGTTAATACTCTACAAAGAAAGAAATGCACTTTAATATTATCCAAAGTTCAAAACAAACCCTAAGCGCGATCTTATTCCAGGAGAAATGAAGGGGTGTGCCTTCTGACTAGTACCTTACTACCCCTTTATTTCCTGTGGAACCCACTGAATACCCACTACACTTCCCTAGGGTACTTCCTCAGGAAAGACCTTTCAACATCTACTCCTAGGAGGTTAGCTAGGGAAAGAGCCCACGCTATTACATCGGCTATCTCCTCCTCGATGCTCTCCTTATTACCACTTAGTATAGCCTCAGCCAGTTCTCCGATCTCCTCAACTAACCATGTAAACGTCGCGTAGATACCTCTAGAGGAGTCTCTCTCAAAGTACCTCACCCTCATCATGTCCTGTGCCTCTCTCAATGTTACCATCCATACCCCCAACGATTTTAGGTGGAGTAGCTTATGTACCTTTCTGAAGGTTTAAAAGGGTGTGACCTACCCCGGTGTGGGGTAGGTTCGGTGTCGTCTCGCCGTAGGAGGAGGGAGGCTCCGGTATCGCCGGCAGCTGGTTTAGTTAGGTTCTTCGAGGAGGTTGAGGCTGTTTTTGAGGTAACGCCTAGGCAGATAATACTAGTATCAGTCCTCTTTATAGCCTCGATAGTGCTCCTGAACCTACTGGGAAGATAGCTTAATCAGTATACTCCAGTACTCATCTACCTCCCTCTCTAACTCCTTAACTAGTTCCTCAGTGATGTTCCTAAAACGCCCCTGTCTCTTGAGGTACTCAACTATAGGTTTCCTCCTAGACTTATCCACGTAGGGTCTACTCGGCGGACTTATCGCGACCCTACCCCGCTCAGCTTCGAAGAGTACCCACATTCCGGTCTCTATAGCGAGTCTAGCTATTTCAACGGTTTCAGATGGGTCGAACCTCCACCCAACGGGGCATGGTGCGTGTAGGTGTATGTACTTAAACCCCCGGATGGTGGCCGCCTTCCTCAGCTTCTCTATGAAGTCTAGTGGGTAGGCGACGCTGGCTGTAGCTACGTACGGAACTCCGTGGGACAGCATTATAAGGGGCATGTTCTTCTTAGGCTCGGCCTTACCTCTCCAGGTAGTCGTGGTCCAGGCCCCTCTAGGTGTTTGCGAGGACCTCTGTATCCCGGTGTTCATGTAGGCTTCGTTATCTACACATATATGGATTATGTTATCACCCCTCTCGGCAGCCCCTGAGAGGGTTGCGAAACCTATATCCGAGGTAGCCCCATCACCTGCCCACACCACAACTATAGCATCCTCCCCGAGTACCTCCTTAGCTGCGGAGGCCCCTGCCGCGACGGCGTCGGATGAGGCGAAGGCTACGTTTATTATAGGGAACGCAAGCCCTGAACCCGGTGAGAGGCCCTGGATTATCGATGTGCAGCCAGCTGGGATCACCAGGATAGCCCTCCTACCTAATGCCATACCGACGTACCTCAGACCCATAGCCTCTGGGCATCCAGGACATGCTGCGTGCCCTGGTAGGACGTACTTCTCTCTAGGTAGCTCTCTAATTGTTAGAGGCACACCCATCACCTCCCAGAGTAAAACTCTAGGAACTCCCTAACCCAACCCTCCCTCTCTACCTCCTCTACAAACCTCCTAACTATTAGCTCGAAGTCTCTGTACCCCACGTCTACACCAGCTAAACCGGCCACGACGTTCTTTACGGGGATCCCCAACCTCATAGCCTGTACATGGGACGCCACATCCAGGAATAGAGGACCCGCGGATCCGGCTGAGATAGACCTATCGAAGACTACCACACCCTTAGACCCCTTTACAGTCTCGTAGACTCTCCTTACTGGGAACGGTCTGACGTACCTGATCTTCAGTAGACCTACGGGGTAGCCCTCATCCCTGAGGGAATCTACAGCTATCCTCATATCACCTACCCACGACCCGATCCCCATCATTATATACTTCGAGTCCTCGCACCTGTAGCACTCGGTTAACCCCCCGTGGTACCTACCCGTAAGCTTACCCCATTCCTGGTCGACCCTCTCTATTACGGTTTCAGCATTCCTAAGTCCTAGGTGTACGTCCCACCTCATCCTAGCGTTCCTAACAAGGTCCGAAGGTATGTTACCCATTATTAGGGGGTCCCCCGCTCTAATTACGTATGGCTGCCTCCTCTCAGGTAGGAAGCTATCTACAACATCCTGATCCGGTACCTCTACAGGCTCCACTGTATGGCTTAGTACGAAGGCATCTAACCCTATCATGCCGGGTAGGAATACATCAGGATCCTCAGTAATCTTGAACAACTTTATGGTCTCGTCAAGTACCTCCTGGTTGTTCTCGGCCATAGCTATAAGCCAGCCGGTATCCCTCTGACCCATGATATCGTGGTGGTCTGTCCAGATGTTCCATGGAGGTCCTATAGTCCTAGTAACCACAGCCATAACTAACGGGATCCTAGCTTGAGCCACCCACCACACCATCTCATGCATGTATAGGAGTCCGTGTGATGATGTAGCAGTGAAGCTTCTAACACCGGCGCTAGCAGCTCCATAGACTGCTGAGAGCGCTGAGTGTTCGGACTCCACCCTAATCATCTTAATATCGGCCTCACCTTCATCAACCATTTCACTTATCTTCTCTACTATAGTTGTCTGTGGTGTTATAGGGTAAGCCGAGACTACCCTAACTCTAGCTAGCTTAACTGCATACGCAACACAGTAGTTACCGGTTAGTGTTAGCCTCATCATACTACACCTCCTCAACCATGGTTATAGCCTTCGTTGGGCATACTGATGAGCATATACCACAACCCTTACAGTAGGTGTAGTCTATACCAACCTTAAACCTCCCTCCCTCCTCCTCTACATCGATAACGCTATCCGGGCAGTAGAGCCAGCATAGACCACAACCTATACACCTACTACGCTCTAGTACCGGCCTCCTAATCCTCCAACTACCAGTTATACCCTGAACCCCTACCTTAGGCCTTGAGAGGGGTAGCTCGTATTTACACGAC
>Ga0326760_1000066_pt1 | contig 60541 bp, 56 predicted proteins | sample GCREP_S_FD_207668 | JGI IMG/M metagenome (GOLD analysis project Ga0326760, IMG submission 207668) | Hot spring sediment microbial communities from Geyser Creek Basin, Yellowstone National Park, WY, United States - GCR.EP_S | ecosystem: Environmental > Aquatic > Thermal springs > Near-boiling... | reverse complement strand
AACCACAACCCTTCAGCCCAAACCCCCAACAACTTGACGACAACAAAAAAGACGGTAGCAGCGATGACCAATCTCCACAACCAAAGGTTGGTTCTCTCCATAGGGCGGACGACCTCCAATTTGTCGTGAACTTTAGACCGTGCGTTGCAAGTTGGACGATTCTTGCAACCGAAGCCCGCGACTTGTAATTTGCAAAATCAATTTTGCCACTTGAACTCCTCCGATGCTTTGAGGGCTCAAACTCGATGGGAGTTGTAGGCAATCAGGGGTCGTTTTGACCTTCAACTCACAACTCAGATGTAGCCTTTGTCCAATATCAGCAATACAATTCCGCAATAGTAGGGTTTTGCCCTGACAAACACTGCAAAAGGAGGGCTGACAATAATGAAGCGAGAAAGCCATCCTGCGAGGGGAACGAATGTGAGGAGCCAGATGGTAAAACTTCTTGAGTCAGGGGTGCTGTTAAGGTTTGACAGGACTTTGGACGAAACTTTGCAGCACATAGTTGATGCCGCGAGAGTTGTTATTGGGGCTAAGTATGCGGCTTTGGCGGTTTTGGGCGAAGATGGGCAACTGTCGCGCTTTTTCTACTCTGGCTTGAGCGAAGAGGAGGCAAGGAAGATCGGAGAACCACCTAAAGGTCGGGGGGTGCTGGGACTGATTATAAAGGAAGGCGAACCATTGAGGCTCAAGGATGTCACCAAGCACCCTAAGGCTTATGGCTTCCCGCCCCATCACCCTGTCATGAGGTCTTTTCTGGGAGTCCCAATCATCGTCAACGGGAAACCTTTCGGGAGGCTTTACTTGACCGAGAAAATTGGCGGACGAACTTTCACGAAGCAAGACGAGAAACTGGCTCTGCTTTTGGCTGCTCAGGCTGCCGCAACCATTGAACGGGCAATGTTAGCGGAACAGGCAAACCGAACGGAGAGGCTTGAACTTCTGAACGAACTTGTCAGCAAACTGAACCGTTTGGCGGACGAGAAGAGTGTGCTGGAAACCGCAACGGAGGGTATCCACGCATCGCTTCCTTTCGCTGAGGTTGCGACAGTCCTTTATCGCCCTGATGAGTCGTTGAGCCTCCTTTGTTTCCCTGAAGGTAGCCGGTTAGGCTTGCAACTCCGCCGACCGTGCTTGAAAGTGAACCGAACTCCGTTCGCTGTCTGTATGCAGGAAAGGAAATCGGTCATACTGTCAGAAATCAGCGTGGAGAAAGCAAAAACGCCTTTTGAGCGATGGCTCGCTCGGCGCGGGTTCAGGAGTTTGATTGCCGTCCCCGTCGCCCTTGGCGAACAGGTTTTGGGAGTCATTTTCGCCGCAGCGGTTCAACCCGATGCGTTTAGCCGCGACGATTTGACTTTCCTTCAGACAGTCTCAGACCATGTGGCAGTGGCATTGGCGAATGCTCGGCTTTTGCAAGAACTGAGAGAAAAGGAGCGGGTCAGAGGTCTTTTGCTGAACAAGGTAGTGACTGCGCAGGAAGAGGAAAGGAAGCGAATTTCCCACGAACTGCACGACCAAATCGGGCAGTTGCTGACAGCATTGCTCATCCAACTTCAACTTCTGGAGCGGGACCTCAGCGAACCGTCGTTGAAGGACAGGTTGAAAGTGTTGAAGCAACTTGCTGAGGAAATTTCCATCCACCTGCACCACATCGCTTGGGAGTTGCGACCTCCGGCGTTGGACGAACTTGGATTGTTGGCTGCGTTGGAGAGGGTGACTGAGGAATGGTCGAAGAGGTTCAACATCCCTTGCGAATTTGAAGTGAACGGTGCTTTCAACGGACAAATTGAGCCAGAAGTAGCAATCGGAGTCTTTCGGATTGTCCAAGAGTCCCTCACCAACATCGCCAAGCATGCGAGGGCGACCCACGCTCGCGTTACCGTTCAGCAAGAAAACGGGGAGTTAGTCGTCACCGTGGAAGACAACGGTGTCGGTTTCAGGGTGAAGGATGTCATGCGGCACCCTGATGAGAACAAGCGGTTAGGTCTGCTGGGCATGATGGAGCGGGCTGCCATGCTTTCGGGAAAGTTGGACATTGAGTCAAAACCCGGAAAAGGCACAAAGGTCCAACTTCGCATCCCTTTGACGAAGGGTTGGTATCGCCGATTTAGGGCGAGCCTGAAAGTGAGTTGATTTGGCTTAGAACCGAAAGGAGGGAAGGAGCATGCCTGAAGTGATTAGCGAACAAAAGGTGATCAGAGTGCTTATCGTCGACGACCACGCAATTTTGAGGGACGGGTTGAAAGCGTTGTTGCAAAATGAACCCGATATTGAGGTTGTGGGCGAGGCTGGGACAGGCAGAGAAGCGCTCAAACTCATCCGCCAACTCCGCCCCGATGTCGTCTTGATGGACATCTCCATGCCCGATATGACGGGGCTTGAGGCTACCGAAGTGATTAAAAAGGGTTACCCCGAAGTCAAAGTCATAGCCTTGACAGTCCACGAAAGCGAGACTTACCTTAAGAGGATGATGCAAGTCGGAGCCAACGGTTATGTTGTCAAGAGGGCTGCAGCGCAGGAACTGACCACAGCCATCAGGACGGTTATGCGAGGCGGCGTTTACATCCACCCTGACATCGCCAAGCAGTTGGTGAGCGAATTGACCAAAACTCAACCCACAAAACAAACCCGCCAAAAGCAACTGAGCGAAAGGGAATGGCAAGTCCTCCGCCTCATCGCTTTGGGTTATACCAACCAGCAAATTGCTGACAGGCTGTCTTTGAGCGTCAAAACCGTTGAAACCTATCGGGCTCGGATCGCAGACAAATTGGGGCTCCGCACTCGTGCGGAGTTGGTCAAATATGCCTTGCAACATGGATTGCTCGATGAGGAACCAATCACTTGATGGAGGGATGCGTCATGATTTACTCCCGCACTTGCCAGTATGCTGTCTGGGCGCTTTTGGAATTGGCTCGCGAACAGGGAAGCGACGGGAAAGGGTGGGTGAAGGCGGAGCAAATTGCTCAAAACTTGGGTCTTCCGTTTCCGATGACGGCGAAGGTTTTGCAAATGCTCGTTCACGCCCACATCCTCGACTCGGTTCGTGGTCCAACAGGTGGTTTCAGGCTTCGCATCCCACCAGAGAAAATCAGGTTGCTTGATGTCGTCTTGGCGATTGACGGTCCCGAACTTTTTGAGCGGTGCGCTTTGGGACTGCCGACATGCGATGAAGAAAACCCCTGCCCTGTCCACAACTGCTGGGTTCCCATCAGAGACCAATTGCGTGAACTCTTCAGCAAGACCACGATCGCCGAGTTGCTCAAGGCTTGGTCACCTCAAATCGTTAAGCGGGTTGCTGAAAGTTTCCGACCAATTTGAATTCCGCAAAGCAATTAGCACTTAACAGGCAGGTGTTCAAAGTGGAGAGACGGTTCTTGGCAATTGTTATCGGAGCGTTAATTGGACTGGCACTACAACAGGTCATCGCTTTTGCGGCGGGAGAAAGTTGCAGCAGTTGAGGCATAACCGCAAGCCCCGTCGGGGCTGCCCTGTTCGGTGCCATCATCGGCTGGCTGCTGACGAGCGCGAAAAAGTAAGTGCAGGGATAGTTGCAAGTTGTGGGTTTTGTGTTCAGAGGAAAATCCTGACCCACAACCCTCAACGCTCAACCCGTAACTCTGGGGATGGTCAAAGCCGTTTACTATTCGCCACTCGCTACTTGCCATTCGCTGCTGTTTCACCAATCGCTATTCGCCAGTCGCCATTCGCCGTTCACTATTCGCTACTCGCTACTTCGCCCCTACTCGTAAACTCGCACTTCAAAGACTCGTGCCGATTTGTCGCCGTTGGTGGCATGGACGATGAGCCTAATGCCTGTCGCCAGTTGCGGCTCAAATTGGTGAATTCGCTTGCGTTGGTAGTTGCCTTCAACTTTCGCAACTGTTTTTGCGCTGTCGCCATACAGCACCTGCAACTCGTAGTCTCGCACCGTCTCGGGTTGCGGTCCCCAGACCATTCGGCGATGGAAACTTTCTTCATGGGTTAGCGTCAGTGCTCGGTTCAAACCCGTGTCAAAGGTCAAGTGCACCTCGCGAATGCGTTTGGGCTCACGGAAATGCAACTCAAGCCACTGAGGCATCGGTTGCGTCGGGTCTGAAGCCCATCGGTTTTTGCGCTCATAGACGCCCCGATGCACGCCGTTGATGACATTGACCGCTTCGCAGCCACGAATCTCGCTGGACGCTCTCACTTCAGCCGTTCGGGCGATATCGTAAGGGTCGCTGTTGGTCACGCCGATGATGTAGGCATCTTGCTTGAGCAGAAGTTGTTGCAACTCTTTGATGGCTTCTTTGCCAAGTTCTCTCGGCGTGCAATTGTAGCGGACGCAAAGGGCGGCTGCCGTCCCGACAGCCTGACCCATCACGCTGCAAGTTCCCATCACGCGGGTGCTGCCGAAAGCGACATGGGTGGCGCTGATGTTGCGCCCTGCGAAAAGCAAGTTGGCGATGTTACGGGAGTAGAGGCAGCGGAAGGGGATGTTGTAGAGCGGAACATGGACAGCGATGTTTGGCGGTTCTTTCGTGTCAATGCCTTCAGGTGGGTGCAAGTCAATTGGCCAGCCACCGTAAGCGACACCGTCTTCAAAGATTTCTCCCCGTTGCAAGTCATGTTGGGTTAGGATGTAGTCGCCGATAAATCGCCTACTCTCCCGCTTGCCCGGCAAAAAACCGAGCCATTCAAGAGCCCAATTTTCGCTGTCAGGGTGCAAGCCAGAGTTTTTGATGTGGTCCCAAACGCCCAGCGCTATCGCTAAAAGTTCGTCACGAATCCGTTCGTTGTCCTTAATTGTGTCAAGTTCGCCTCCCCACTCCACCCACCAGTAGCCGTATCCCCAATATGTGTGCGGTCGGTGAGGCAAATCCTCACAGCGAGGGAACTTGCGAATCCACTCGGGAGGCTTAAAGGGCATGGGGCGGTCATATCTTCGGGCGATGAAAAGGATGCTGCTACCCAGAGTTTTTTCATCGGGTTTCGGCGGCGCTAAGGATTCACCAAATTCGTCCCGTCCTTCCCGTCCCTTGCGAAACTCTGCCCCTGCCTCCACTCCCAACCGACCATCGCCGCTGCAGTCAATGAAAATCTTGCCTTTGACAGTGAACAAGTCTTCCGTGCTGTTTCGCAAAGCGATGACGGCGGCGATTCGGTTTTCGCTTGCCATTTGCACCCCAACGCAACTTGTGTTGAGCAAGAGGGTGATGTTGGGTTCCCGCCGAACCCATTCGTAGAGAAGCAAGTCCCACATGCTGGCGCTCCTTTGTGGGTTGCGGACGGCGCATTCCAAACGCAACTCTTCCAAAATGCCCGTTTCGCGTGCGTCAGTGTCTTTGCGACCTCCAGAGCAATCGGCGCCGACGATGTGCATGCGAATTTCGCTGGACGAATTTCCGCCCAAAACGGGTCGGTCTTGAATCAGCACGACGGACGCACCATTGCGGGCTGCTGAGATGGCAGCACAAACGCCTGTCATCCCACCACCCACCACGACGACATCAGTTTCCAATTCCTTGCGGGTGAGGAGACGACTTGGAAGCGTTAACTCCATTGCATGCACACCTCCCGATGCGTCAGCAAAACTTTCAGCGCCCAACGACAACGCCATTGGGCTTGCCATCGTCGCCAACCATCGCCGACGCGTCATGAGCTTTATCACCCCCGTAAATCTCAGTGCCTTACTTTTGCACGGCTAATCAATTTGGCAAGATGGTGTATCGGATGGGCGTCAGCCAAGCGAGGAAGATGCTGGCGGTCGCCATCAGAGTATCGCCGATGACCATGCCGACAAAAAAGGACGGCAGCGTTGGTAAGTCACCAGACCGCCGTAGCGGGTGACTAGCATTTTCGTCAAGGCGCCGAGGGCGAAAGAGAGCCAAAACATTTGCGCCGCATAAGATTCGGCGAAGAGCCAACCGATGGGATGGGGCAGCCATTGACAGAGATAGCGCAAACGCAGGACACCTTCCCATAAAAGCGCCCCCACGCCTAACCAGAAGAGTTGCCCCCATTGGGGCGGCGAGGGCTGGTCGTGCCAAGTGTGAGCGATGCGCAAGACCGATTGGGGCAACTGGAAAAAGTCAAAGGGGCGCAACCGCAAGGCGCCGACTCGGCGCACCAATGACAAAAAACTGACGCCTGCCATCAGACTGCCTAGCATCAGGGCGATGATTTGCCAACACCGCAAGGGCAGGAGCGGCGCACCAGTTAAATGGGCAAGATGAACGCCGTGAAGCAAGTGGGGCAGGGGATGTTCGCGGAAGTTGAACATCAACGACCATTGCTGAAGCGCCAATGTCACTGACGCCTTTGCTGTCAACCCTTCCGTGCCCCGCCATAGGAGAACGAATTCAGCAGGCAGGAAAGTCGTCTGCACGAAGAGCAACCCGCCATTGGTCACCGCCCACGCTATCACCGTTGCCAGCACGAAATAGCCAAGAGCGATGGCGACGCCGAGAAGTAACGGAATACCGACGAGCCACGACCAGAGAACGACTCCCAACAGGCAAATCAGCCAACCAAAAAGTTGCCGACGCACTTTCAAGTCTTCAGCGGCGAGGTTGATGATCTTGCGGGCAAGACCGAGGGCGAAAGCGACCGTTGCGCCCATCTGCTGAGCGACAAGGAAAGTCGGTAGGGCGCGACCAAAAGACAGGGACGGTTGCCAACCAAGCCACGCTGCAACGAGTCGTTGAACTTTCGCCAGCCAGTAAAACAGGGCAAAACCCATCGCCACATCGCCCGCGATGAGGAAACTCATTCCGATGGCAGACGGATAGATATGCAACTCCAGCGGCGCTAACGCCGACCAGGGCAGGGAAGTCAGGTGAGGGCTCAGGCTTACCCGTAAGGGAATGGATGGCACGGAAGGCAGGAAGGCGTTGGCGAGGTTAATTCCGTGCACGATGGCGCTGAGGCTGACCCCCACCCAAAAGGCACGGGAGCGACGCAAATCAGTTGCCAGAGAAGGGACAAGGCAATGATGAAGCAAGGTTGGGATGGGGAAAGTGAACCGTTCCCTTTGTGCCCATTGGCGCCACAAAGGTTCTGTCAGCATCCAACAGCCACCCCAAAGCAGCAGCACCAGTGCACCCCAGCAAAGTAAGGGCGGAAGCCATGCCTGAATCCACTCGCCGACGGACAACGATGTGCCTTCGTAGAAGGCGCGGACGGCATTCACCTCGTTCAAAATTAGCCACGAAGGTAGGTCTTGGGGCAACCATTCAGGGAAGAGGCGAGCGAAATAGCGCGGGGCGGCAAGTAGCGGGATGAGGTGGCGCATCAAGCCAGAACTGGCAAGCCCTGAAACGGCAAGCAAGAGAGCGGCGAACAAGGTCAATTCAGCGGCAGACCATTGTCGCCCGAAGGATCGTAACAAAGGATTAAGTCCCCAAGTCACGAGTAAGAGGAGACTAACGATGGCAGGCGGGAAATGATTGCCACCCATCCAAGTGCCCTGAACGAAGTAGTCATTGGTGGGTGTGAGCCAAAGCAATAGGAATCCGAGCACCGCTCCGAAGGGAACGACCCAGTGCCAGCGAAAAGCAATAGTCTCTTGCTTGAGCGAAAGGGCACCCTTCATGGCTCAGTTAAATGCCTGGAGGCACGACGCCCGTTCGGAACCACCATTCTTTCTCGGTGCGCCGATACCACTTGGCGTGCCCATCGGCAAAAATCATATGGAAGCCCTCTTGATGGCGGCGGGCGACCGCAGGTTGCGTGCCCCAATCGGGATGGGCAACGCTCCAAAACTCTGGGCTGATGCATTCGCCTAAGACGATGAACTCGGCAGGTCGGTTGATTTGGGACAAAGCGATGCCGAACTTTCCTTCGCCATATTGGTATCCCGCTGGATTGGCAGCATAAGTGCAAGCACCGTAGTAACCTGCAGGATCACGCCAATTGTAAGCGGTGTTGCGGATGCAGTTGTAAGCGTAACTGAGGATGTCCTGATGCGCTGAGGGGTAGGCATGGTTGATGGTGAACCAACCCGATTGGCAAAGCATAAATTGGGTGTTGCGGGTGTAGGGGGCGATGGTTTCAAACCACCACCATGCCTGCACGCCATTCCATGCCCAGTGGGTATACCAGTGTGGGACGAGGGATTCATCGTAGTCCTGCGAATACATCTGGATGGCTGTGCCGATTTGTCGAGCATGGGAAAGACAGGCAGCGGCACGCGCCTTGTCGCGGGCTTGGCTGAAGACGGGGAACAGAATTGCCGCCAGAATGGCGATTATCGCAATCACCACGAGCAACTCAATGAGGGTAAAGGCTACGCGACGCGACAGTTGAGTTCGTTGTCCGAACATGACGCCCCCCTCCTTCTCATTTTTGCGCCTTCTGGCGAGTCGTGGCAAAAATTGTTCCCACAAAGGCAACGCCACCGACAAGGATAGCGTGATGACATGCCTTGTCTATGCCCACAGCGCTCAACTTTTTGCGTCTTTCGTTCCCTCGCGATAGCGGGCGGGAGAGATGCCGAAGGCATTTTTGAAGGTGCGGGTGAAGTGGGACAGGTTCTCAAAACCGCACCGGTCAGCGATGTGGGCGATGGGCAAATCTGTCGTTTCCAACAACCTTTGCGCCAGTTCCAGACGATAGCGGCGGAGATATTCACGAGGTGTCAAGCCCGTCCAGATGCGAAATCGGCGGCGGAATTGGGCAGGGCTGAAAAGGGCAGCCTGTGCCAATTCGGTCACCGAAACGGCAGGATTTTCTCGCAAGCGCTGCAAAGCCTGATGCAGCCATCGGGGCAAAAAGAGGTGATGGTCGCAACCGAATGTGTGCAACAGCAATCCGACCAGCCCTTGCGCCAGTCCCCTGACGACCAATTGAAGGGCTTCCGTTGCAGGTGGAAAGAGGGCGACGATGTGATCCATCCACAAGCGCAGAAACTCTTTCGCTGGCTCATCGGGACGCCATTGAAGGGGTAAAGCCCATTGAGAGAAGACATCCACGCGCCCAAACAATTGAGCGACCAAACCGATCGAAAGCCATTCGGCGCCGTGAGGCGTGAAGATGTCGCGAGGCACATGGGGCGGAAACAACAAAGCATCGCCATCCGAAAGTTCCAAAGCGCGTCCATCTTCGCTTCGGATTTCGATTGCGCCGTGAAGGACGAACCAAAGAGCGTAAGCGGGAGTGGGATGTCGGCGCAGCCATTGCCCTGCTGCCCACCGATGATGGGTCGCCCACGCCACATGGACTTCCAAGCCTGTCGGGAGCATCCCATTTCACCCCTTGCCCTTTGCAACGGCAAATGCGCCGCGCCTAATAGGCGCTCCAACAAAGTCACCTTGCTTGCTAAGTTTGGCTGACTTCACTCCCAACGAGACCATTCCCTTTTCGCCCCCTTGAGGTGAAAACTCGCCCTCAAATGAGAACCCTATTGAGCCGAAAGCCATCGCTTGCAGCCACTTCCTTCTCGTCGCCATCGCAAATCACCCTGCATTTAAGGTTGCCGCAGAACTTGTCAGCCTTCAAAAAATGTCCTGCCCCTGCTTGAGGCAGTGGTCAAAGAGGGCAGAGCGAAGGCGAAGGGATGTTTGAGTTGAAGGCAATGAGATGTCGCCAATTTTTGTCAAGGGCACTAAACCGATGACTGCGTTGGTCACAAAGGCTTCTTCCGCTCGGTTCAAGGTTGAAAGAGGGATAGGGCGTTCAATGACAGAGAAGCCCAAAGAGGCTGCCAATTCGATGACCAAAGACCTGGCAACGCCGGGAAGCAAGCCTTCTTCAGGTGGCGGTGTCCAAATTTCGCCGCCGCAAACCACAAACAAGTTTGTGGCTGTCCCTTCCGTCAAGTTGCCATCAGTGTTCAGCCACAAGGCTTCATCTGCTCCCTGAGACTTTGCATGCCTTCTCGCTAAGACATTGGCGAAATAGGTTGTGGCTTTGATTTGCCAGAGGGGAAAATCTTTCGGTCGCCGCCAAGGCGCTAAAACCGCAGTCCATCCCCTTTCGTTTTGGCTGTCAAAATCTGGTGGCAGAGGCGTCACATGGATGACAACGGTGGGCTCGGCAGCGGTGAAGTCCCACCAACCTTTTGCTGGGTCAACAATTCCGGGCGTTACAGTGATTCGCACCCGCACATCTTTGCCCTCGGCGATGAACGACTTGTTGGCTTTCAAAGTTTGCAAAACCCAATCGGTCAAAGTTTCCGAGGTCAACGGTAATTGCCACCCCAGATCCGTCGCATCTTTCACCAGCCGGCTCAAGTGCCTATCCAGCCCGACCAACCGACCGCGCCAAGTTCGGAAAGTTTCAAACAAACCGACGCCATAGAGAAAGCCAAAGTCAAAACTGCTGACTTTCGCTTCTCCCGCAGGGACAAGTTTGCCGTTGACGCAAGCGATGGTTTCCCTTCCCATTCCAGACCATCCTTCCTGCAGCCTTTCAAAACAGCGGCAGGATTTCGTCCTGCAAAGGCAAAGTCGTCACTTCAACTTTCCAAATCCCTGTCTCTCGTCCCTCGTCTCCCGTCCCATCCAGAACCGCGACATTGATTTCGGTTCGTGTTCCGATTTCAGGACCGTAGATGCCGGGTTCAATGGTCACTAATGTCCCTGGGACAATCAGGCGGGTGTCTTTCGTCTCGTAGTCGTCCAAATTCACTCCCCAGCCGTGAACTTCCGTTCCGAGGCTGTGACCTGTCCTGTGGATGAAGTCTTTTGCTCGTCCGTGTTCGGCGATGACTTTGCGGGCGACTGCATCTACATCGCAACCTCGCACCGGCTCGCCCCGTTCAATTCGCTCCCTCAAAAACTCCAACGCCGCATCCCTTGCTTCCCTGACAATTGCGAATTGCTCGTTAAATCGTGGTGGGACAGTTGTGCCTGTGTAGCCGCACCAAGTTATGTCGGCATAGACGGCTTTCGGTTCGTTTGCCACTTTCGCAAAGATGTCAAGCAAAACGAAATCGCCCCAACCGATGGGCGAGCATTGTTCTTTCGTCGGGAAGTAATGCGGGTTAGCGCTGTTGCCCATCACCGCCACTATCGGCGGGTAACTTGAAGTCAAGCCATCTTCTTTCATCCGCTCAACTAAAAACTGCTGGACCTGCCATTCGGTCACTGCTTGCCCTTTCACCAATGCGTCCACGATGAAGTTGAAAGCCTCGTCTTTGAGACGGAGCAGTTTTTCCGCTGCCTGTCGGTGAAGTCGCAAGCCATCTTCGTCAACCCGCCCCAAAACCCAGTGAACCAGATCAGCCGATGAGACGAGTTCCAAGCCAAAACTTTTGAGCAGTTCAAAAGTCCCAGCGTCCATGAAGGAGACGGTTGGTAACTCGCCATTCGGTGAATACTCAACGGCTACCCGTTTCGTTCCTGTCAGCAATTGCTTAAGCCCGTCAACCATCTCTTGCCTTGAAGCGTAATCAACGATTGTCCCGCACACGCCAGCGAAAAAGGAGCGTTCAAGTCGCGGGACAAGCCAAATGGGTTCGCCGTCAGAGGGGATGAGGCAAAACCACTTGCGGGTCGTTGGGTGGGGTAAGTCAATCAGAGCCTTCGCGATTGGGTTAATGCCGCGAAAGTCAAAAATGAGCCACCCGTCCAAACCGAATTGCCTGACTGCGCTTTGCACTTTTTGCCAATCCATTCCCGCTCACCGAGCAAAAATTGTGGCATCGGTGAGCGGGAGTGAAGGGGTAAGGGGCAGGGCTTTTGTGACCCTGCCCCGTCAATCGCTTTACGAGCCGAACTCAACGCCGAATTTGGGCGCTTGAGGCGCTACTTTCCTGACAGCCTCAAACCTTGCCGCCACATCTTCCCAGTCCAAGTTTCGGAAGAAGGCGTCAAGGTAAGCGGCTCGGTTGACGCCGAAGTCAATGAAGAAGGCGTGCTCAAACATGTCGCACGCCAAGATAGGTGTGGCGTTCCAAACGGGGAAGGTGTTTTGCTCGTCGCCGATGTAAATCATGAGCCGCTCAAAGTCGTAATCCCAAGCCAGCCATGCCCAGCCTCGAGCAGCGATTGCGGTCGCCCGAAACTCTTGGACGAACCGTTCGTAAGAGCCAAAGTCCTTCTCAATCTGCTGCCTCAACTCAGCAGGTGGCTCGCCACCCTTGCCACCCAAGTTGCTGAAGTAAAGTTCGTGGTTTTTGACACCGCCAATGGCTCTGGTGAGTTCAACCTTCAGCACCCGGATTTGGCTGTATGTTGGGTTAGGCTTCGGCGGTGTCAATTCTTCAGGTGGCAGTTGCTCAATCAGCGACATGATTTCGTTGAACTTGGCGACATAGCCTTGGTAGAGTTTGTAGTGCTCCACCATCGTCTTCTCGGAGATGCCCTCCATGGTATGCAGCGATGGCTTGATTTTCGCCCAGTCTTTTGCCTGCAATGGTCGGAACGGCATGAACATCCCCTCCTTTGAAGTTCTTCGGCGAGGCAACCCTTTTCGTCGCCTCACCGTCTTTGTGCCACTACCTCGTCAAAAGTTACTTGCTTTTGGCAGCGCAACTTCTTGAACGGTCGCTCCAAATTGTGGCACTGTGAGGGTGGACTTGCAAGGGGTCGGGTGCGGAAATGCGGAAGAGGAAGCGCTAACATTTTGGGGGAAAAGCGAATCAACTGTGGAGGTGCTTTTGAAGTGAAGGTTCGCGAAACCGCACTTCCCGGTGTCGGCAAAAAGTTTTCGCTGACTTTGCACTCCGGCGACGAACTCGTCATAGTCATCCACACCACCGGGGAACGCGAATTGTTTCTTTTCCCGCGAGACGCCGACGAACCTTGTGCCGTCATTCCGTTGACTGACTCTGAAGCGAGGGAAGTGGCGCTAATTTTGGGCGGCGCAGCCTATGAACCCACGCCCCTTCACCAAGCCGAACTGGTCTTGAAAGGGCTGGTTTTGGAGTGGTTGACAGTTTCTCAAGACTCGCCCCTCGCAAGTCACACAATCGCCGATTTGCAAATCAGGAAGCGAACGGGGGTCTCCGTGATTGCCATCAAACGAGGCGAGAGAATCATTCCCAACCCCGACCCGAACGAAAAGTTTGAGGTTGGCGATTTGGTGCTCCTCGTCGGCACCGGCGAACAAATGCGTCGCTTCCAAGAGACTTTCAGGGTGGCTTGAAGGGAAATGGGAGAGCACGGCGTTTTGGAGCGGGAACTTTTCGGCTTCGCTTTGGCGCTCATCCTTTTGGCTGTCAGCGGCTCAATTGCTCGCTTCATCAAGTTGCCCGTCTTGCTCGGATACTTGGCGGCAGGTCTCATCGCTCAACCCTTGCTCCGACCGTTCCCGTCTCTCATCCTGCTCAGCAGCGTGGGCGTAATGCTTTTGCTTTTCTTCCTCGGCATGGAATTTGATTGGCGCAGGCTTTTGGCTTCGCCACGCAGGTTGCTCTCCTCTGCTGCAGACATTGCTTTCAATTTCGCCCTGCCGTTTATCTTGCTTCTGTTGTTCGGGCTTCCTTATCCAGCAGCCTTCGTCATTGCGATGGCGATTTACCCGACGAGTTCAGCGATAACCATCAGCGCCCTGCTACAACTTCGCCGGCTCGCTAACCCTGAGACGGAAGCGATTGTCTGGATTTTGGTCGGTGAAGATTTAGCCATCATCGCTTTCCTCGCAATTGCATCGGGCTTAACGGGTGAAGGGATTGGGTTAACAGGTGTCGCCACAGCCTTTGCTTTCATTGCGGTTATGCTCGTCGCATCTGTCGTTTTGACGCGACCTCTTGAGTGGCTCTTTGAGCGCGTCCCTTCGGAACTTGACAACTTAATTACTCTCGGCATCATCGTCTTCGTGAGCGCAATCGCTTACATGCTTCATCTGTCCGAAGCGTTGGGAGCGTTTTTGGCTGGCTTGCTTTTCAGCGGAACGAGAGACCGAGAGGAACTGGAGCAAAGGCTTCATGTGTTGCGCGAGTTGGGGACCGCCGTTTTCTTCTTCACTTTCGGGCTTCAAACTCCGTTGAAAGTCTCTGTCGCGGGTGCACTTTGGGGTTTGGCTGTCCTCGCATTCAGTGTGGCGATGAAAACGGTCACCGCTTGGGTTGCTGGTTTGGTTGAAGGGTTGCGGCGAAGGGCTCGGTTGAGGCTGCTTTTCAGCCTTTGGGTTCGCGGCGAGTTTTCCATCATCGCGCTCTTCATGGGCAGAAAAGTTTTGCCACAAGTTTGGCAAGAGGCGATGAGTTGGTTCGTCATCGCAAGCATCGTGGTCGGTTTGATTGCTTTGTCGCTGGCAGGGAAATTTGCTGAAAGGGCATGACATAATGGGTTGCGAGTTGAGGGTTGCGGGTTGAGCGTTCATCGTTGCAGCGCTCTAAATCAAAAACGCTCAACTCACAACTCGGAACTCTCAACGCATTGTCGGAGTGATTGCGATGCCGAAAGTTGAGGGGCAGCAATTCATCGGTTGGATGGGGCTGACTTTCACCGTTCCCGAAAACTGGGACTTGGTGCACGCAAGGGGCAACAGGTTTGACGGCTACCTGCGGTTTGAAGAGGACGGAGTGCTCAGGTGCGAAATTCAGTGGACGCTCGTTTCTGCAGGTCGTGTCGTTTTGGACGAGCAGGTTGAGCACTACCTGAAGAGCCTTGAGCAAATGCTTCGCAAACAGGGCAAGCCCGTCACCATCCGAAAGAACATCCACATTGTCAGCCGAAGGCAAGTTAAGAGAAATGTCCGCGATTTCATGTGGGAATCTGGCACCATCGGATACGGGATGATGTGGTTTTGCGAGGAATGCAGGCGAGCCCTCGTCGCTCAGGTTGTCGGCTACGAACACGAACCCGTCAAGGAATGGGCTCGGCAGATTTTCCTCTCCCTCTCAGACCATGCCGAGGGCGAGTGGGAAGTTTGGTCCCTTTACGGCTTGAAGTTTGAAGCGCCTGTCGGATGGCAAATGGCAAAAAGCGAAATAGTGCCGGGCAAAATTCGATTTTCGTTCCGCTTGGGCGATTACGAGTTGAGCGTCGGTCGCTATGGTCCCGCATCAGTTCTGCTCAAGGGCAAAAAGTTGGAAGAATTCGCCATTGAGGCTCTGGGCAAAGAGACGGTTGAGCGGTTCAATATCCACTACCGCGTCGAAGACTTGTTCGGTCACGAAAGGATGGTCTTGCTGGGCAAGGACAAACGCAGCACAAGTCCGCTCCATGTCTTTCTGCGCAGGCTAAGGACAGGCAACCCGTTCCCTCATTTTCGCGGCTGGCTCTGGCATTGCGAACAGAGCAACAGGATTTACATAGCCGTCGGAGCCATAGCGCCAGAGCATGAGCCTTTGTGGGAACATTTCGCCCAATCGGTTCGCTGTCACGAAGACTGACCTTCCCTCAATGTGGTCAAACTCCACTCGCTACTTACCATCTCTTGCAAGCAACCAGATCAAAAGTGGGGCTGAAAAGCGGTTGTAAGTGAACGCTAAACTTGCGACAGCGACGAGCAGGGCAAAAAGGGTTGGTGGCAAAAAAAGTTTCGCTATCGCCAAAAGGACGGCAACTGTGCCCCACAAAATCCCGACGGCGGCGAAATACCTCGGCGGCAACCAACGAACCAAAATCCGTTCCAAAAGCCAATTCGGCTTCAACCAACGGAAACATTCAGCCAGTGTCTGATTGGCGACTTGCCAAGCGATGAAAGCGTCGACATCGGTGAAGTTCAGGGGCGGCAAATTTTTAGCCATCAACCGAAGATGCTCCATCACCCGTTTTCGCTTCACTCGCCATTCGCTACTCGCCACTCGCTGCCTTTCCTTTCCCTCGTCCCTCGCCCCTCGTCCCTCGTCCCTCCAAATTGCTTGTGCCAACAAAGCGTGGGTGATTGGGTCGTCGGGATGAAGCCGAACTAACCGTTCAAGCAACTCAATCGCTCGCTTCACCCCACTCGCTGCTTGCCACTCGCTGCTCACCAAAACATGCGCCCTTGCCCTTTGAACTTCCCATCGGTCTGCATACTCTTTCATCGTGTCGCGCAAAATTTGCCTTGCCTCGTCTAACTTGCCTTGCAGGCAAAGCCAATGGATTTTTTGAGCCCGATAGGTTGGGAAAGTTGAAGCGAAGTGGAGTGCTCGGTCAAAGGCTTTGGCAGCCTCAACGGTTTGACCCTGCTTCAACTTCACGAGGCAAAGAGCCAAGTAGGCGAAAGGGTTTTCGGGAGCAAACTTAACCAATTGCTGGGCAACTTTTTCCGCCCGCGAAATGTCCCGAACGGAAACCGCTGCGATAAACATTCCCTTCACCAACTGGTCATCCCAAGCCGTTCTCGGAAACCTCTTCAAAAGTTCAGCCTCACGGTGCCAACCTTTAGCCTCAAACTCCGCCGCAAGTTCGTCAAACTCTCGGTTCGCAGTCATTTCACTTTTCGCTCGCCCGAACTGCATGTTTAGCCGTCACGACCTTTGAGTTTGCTTTTCGGTGTCTTGCGGGAATGGCAAGGTTGAAGGCTGTTGAGTTGATGGCAACGCTTTTTCCGCTTCCACCCGAATTTGCCTCATCCGCTCACGAAAGATTTGGAACTCGGGCGAAGTGACGATGGCTTCAAGGGTTTCAACCCGCTGCTCCAACTCACGAACCCGTTCCCTCAACTGTTCAATCTCGCGCTTGTCACTTGCTCCCTGCAAAGTGGCGATTTGACGGCGATGCTTGAGATACTCGGAGAAAGCAGCAAGTGCCAATCCACCTGCAACTGGCAAGCCGACAACGATGAAGACAATAGCCACTGCCGGATCCAACCCAATCACCGCCTTTCGCCAAAAAAATTCTCCACCTTTTCGCGTTGCCGTTTCTACCCTGTCCCTTGTCCCCTGCCCCTTCATTGAACCGTTACATTCGCCGTTCTCTCAATTTGGCTCTCAAGGCGTTTGAGCAGGTGGGTGAGCCGGTGATAGTCGTCGCGGATTAGTCGGCAAAGTTCCTTGCCGAGTTTCACCAAGTATTCCCGCTGACCGCCGTGAGCGTTCAACATGTGGCGGCAAACAGCAATCAAAAGTTCGTCGCTCAAGCCTCTCGTGGCATTGACGATAGTTCTCAGGAAGTGCAAATCGTTGCCGAACTGGCGAACCTCTTCTGGAGTGCACTCGTAGACGAAAGTGTGCAAGCGCGTCGGGACGGGCGGGATGGCTTGTATGATTTCGTCGGGGCGGTCATCGGAAGCGTAGCCGACCACGAGGGCTTTGAAATGGGTGCGGAGCAGAGCGTAAATTTGAGGTTGTTCCTGCCTCAACTCCTCTTCGGTCTTCCCGAAAGCCATCGGGCGCCTGTAAGGTTCAATGCTCTGCGTGCTGATGTGATGGACGACACCGTAGATAATCCACGGCGAAGAATAAGCCTTCACCAACGCCCCGAAGGGCGGCGAGCCGTTCAGTTCCCTGCACTCCGCTGTGAACTCCGTTGTGCTGCTTTCAATCACCTCCGCCACCCACGATTCGGCATCAAAGTTCTGGTAGCGTTGGCTCATCAAAATCGCGAACCTCCTTTGGCGCGGGTCACCTGCCTCTCGCCCCCTGAGCCTTTTCCAGCAAAAATGTTGGCAATGCTGAGTTTGCGATGTCAAGGTTTAGTCAGTGCATTCGAAGTCCTTTGCGCTTCCATCCTGCAACTCGAGCAAACCCGCACAGCCTACGATTGCTCGCAACAAGTAAAAGTGCTATTCAGTCCGCCAGACTAATAACCCGTCCGGTCTCGCCAGATTCCCTCACAGCCAAGACCAACTTCAGCGTCTTAGCACCTTCTTCCATCGGGCAAACAGTTTCCCCGTCCGTCTCAATTGCCTTCAGCAAGTCAAGGGTTTCGGCGAGGAAAAGGTCTTTGTCGGAGTTGATGGTCAGAGTGCGCAAGTGAGGCAGGTTGGTCTGGACTAAAGTGGCGTTGTTGGCGTCGGTGAAATCAACGGTGAAATTTTGCGTGACCAGTTTCCACTGGTTAATCCACTTGCCAGGTATCGCTCCGTTCGTGCCCGCGATTGTGGCGACCGCTCCGCTGCTGAAGCGAATTGAAGTTGCGCTCACATCCTCTGAAGTGTAGTTGGGCACATCTTTGTGGAAAAGATTGTCAAGGTGGCAGAACACCGAAACAGGCTCACCAAGCAAAAAGCGCGCGATGTCGTAGGTGTGGATGATTTGCTCAACGATTTGACCGCCGCTCTTTGACTTGTCCCGCCACCATGGAGCGTGAAGGGAGTTGCACATATACCACGCCACCAACAAACCAGGCTGACCTGCCTCGCCGCTCTCAATCATCCGCTTGACCGTCTGGACAGCATCGCCGTGCCGATTCATGAAACCGACCTGAGATTTGACCTTGTTCTCCTTGCAAGCCTTGACCATTCGGTCAGCAGTCTCCATGTCCAATGCGATGGGCTTCTCAATGAAGATGTGCACTCCCGCTTTAGCGGCGAGTTCAACTTCATCGGAGTGAGCGAAAGGCGGCAGGCAAATGTAAACGATGTCCATCTCCACCGTCTCAAACATCTTGCGGTAATCGGTGAAAACCTTCGCGTTGCCTTGGGCGTAGCGCTCATTGAACTCTTTCGCCCTTGCCTCTTCAATGTCGCAGAAAGCGACGAAATCCATCCGACCCGTTTTCAAGATTGTCCTTGCGTGAGCGTTGGCGATGCCGCCGCAGCCTAAAATCCCCACGCGATACCGCTTCTCCGCCATCTCTCATCACCCCTTTCAAGTGTTGCCGTGAAAATTTTGGCGGGCGAACTTTTATACCGTTAAGCGGCTGAAGTCAGGGAAAACCGTAGCATCCGATAACTTGGGCGACCAAAATAGAGAAGCGAAGTGCTGAGGAATTTCAAAACATCGCACCCAGCACCTCGCACTTCGCACCATTTTGATGAGAGGTGAGAGCATGGGGCGAAAGGGTGTGATTTTAGCGGCAGGCAAAGGGACGAGGCTTCGTCCTTTGACCGAAAAAGTGCCCAAGCCTCTCATTGAGGTCGGCGGGCGACCTTTTCTCGCTTACTTGCTTGAGCGGTTTCGCTATGCTGGTTGCGATGAAGTTTTGCTCATCATCGGACACCTCGGAGAACAGATTATTCAAAGGTGCGGGCAAGAAGCCTTCGGGATGAAGTTGCGTTATGCGTGGCAATTCGTTCAAGATGGAACGGCTAAGGCGTTGCTGTTGGCTGAAGGTTTTGTGGGCGACGAACCCTTCATGCTTTCGTGGGGCGACATTGTGGCGGCGCCAGAAAATTACCCCGCCCTTTGGGAGCGATACGAAAAGGGCGATTGCGCTATGGTCATGCAAGTCAACTGGATGGAAGATGTATCCGCTGGGGCTGATGTGACCCTTGAGGGCGAAAGGGTCATTGACATAGTTGAAAAGCCGCCGGGTCCAAAGCCGGGATGGAACCAATCGGGCGTTTTCGTCATCAGCCCAAAAATCTTCCACTACCTCAAACAGGTGCAACCGTCGCCTCGGGGCGAGTATGAGTTCGCCGATGCCGTTAAGTTGATGCTTCAGGCTGGCGAGAAAATTGTAGCAGTGCCCGTGAAAGGCTACCGCTTTGAGTTGGGAACTTGGGAACAACTCCGCGAAATTGAGCGAAACGCTTCGCTGCTTGCAATGGAGACGAAAACTGACTAAACCGAAAAGTTTGTGGAACTTTTCAGGGGGCGGAAGGCGTTCTCTTCCCTTTGGAGGCAACCTTCCACCTTGCGGTTGCGCGCTTTTCGGCGACTTGAAGGCAAACCCAAAGGAGGTGCGCCGAAAGTGCGTTTGATGCCCGTTTTGGTTTCTTTGAGCGCAGCAATAGTAGTTTCGTGGCTCGTTGCCCAACAACAGCACCAACATGGTGGCAAGGCGACGACGGTCACGGGCGAAGTCGTGGACTTGTCCTGCTACTTGATGCACGGGGCGAAAGGCGAAAGTCACGCCAAATGCGCAACGGCGTGCATCAACAAGGGCTTGCCGATGGGCATCCTAACGAAGGACGGCAAATTGTTCGTCGTCTTGGAAGACCACGCCAACGCCGACGCTTACCAGCAACTCAAAAAGTTCGCTGCCAAGACGGTGACCGTCACGGGCGTCATCGTCAGCCACAACGGCATCTCTGGCATCGCCGTGCAAAAGGTTGGCACTGCCGCTTCCTCGTCCCTTGCCCCTCGTCCCCCGTCCCGTAAAGTCCAGTATGTTTGCCCGATGGGTTGCGTCCCGCCTCAGGACAAGCCGGGCAATTGCCCCAAGTGCGGGATGAAGTTGGTGGCGAAACAATGACAGCATGGACTTTACCGGGCTGAACTTATGGGTCGGCAGGTTAGGGAAATCAGGCAGAACCAACTTGAGGGGCGTGAAAGTCATGAAAGTTGAAGACATCATCGCCGAAATTGAGAAGCGACTCGGACCGCTGGACGAAAAAGCGAGAAAGGCGGTGGAATTGGCGGTGACGATGACCGCACCTCAAAAGGAAGTGGAAGAAGCTGAATGGCAAGGCGAAAACCCGCCCTTTGAGTTGGCGGCGAAGATGAGTTTGGAGGAACGATCCCAACTGCTGGAAGCCTTAGAAAGGCGCAATTACCGCTGGCTTGAAAGCCAATGCGCCAAATTAGGCGCACATTGGTTGGTCGTCGTGGATGGACAAGTCCTTGCCTTTGGCGGTCCTGGCTTGCAGGGTTTGGAAATAGACCAACGGATTGAGGCTGTCGGGAGGCAAACGGGAAAGTATCCTCTCGTCTTCATCCACCCGATGGCACTGGCGGTGGAAGAAACCCCTTGGCATCCCACCAATGTCAGCGGCGATTTCTATCCGACTTTGCCTATCATCATCCGAAACGGTAGCGCCCAAGTGACGCTTGTGGCGGACTTTGACACAGGCGCTTACGGCTGCTTCGCTGATGGTGAATGGCTTGCCCAACAGGGTTTGATTAGCCTCCAAACGGGTGAGCGCATCCGCCGTGCCTATCACCTGAACATGCCTTATGCCTACCTCGTGCGAACACTAACGGTCGCCTTGACCGCCGACAGCCAGCAGCGGGAAGCAAGTCAAGATGTCCTATGTGTCCTCAACTGGCGTCAAAGCCCTTTCGTCGCTATCAACCCGAACCGAACAGCATTGGTTGGGCGTGACCTTTGCTTGGCACTTCAACCCATCGTCACCCTCAACTTCGCCGACCGAACGACGAACCTTGCATGGTGAATTCAAGCAAGTCAGGGAGTGATGGCGATGAAACGATGGCTGAACCGTTCCGCCATCGGAAGCGTCGTCTTTCTCGTCGCCCTTTATCTCGTCCTGTTCAACCGCTTCGGACCTGAACGGTGGCATGGGCTTGTCTGGAAAATGCGCCGACCTGGGCAAATGTCTGTCGTTGAAGCACTGGCGATGGAGATGGAAGCGATGAAGCCACCCGAAGGCGTTTTGCCCGTCGCCACCGAAATTGTCAAGCCCCGCCCATTTGAAGTCGCCGTCACCTACACGGGAACTGTCGCCCCTTTGAACGAAGAACTCGTCATCGCCCGCGTGACAGGACGATTGACTTGGATGCCTTACTACGCAGGTGACCGCATCCGCAAAGGTCAACTGGTCGCCCGACTGGACAATGCTGGCGGCGAATATGCGGCGCGGGAAGCGGAAGCAGCCTACGGCGTTTTGGCAGCCTTGCACGAACGCCACATGGCGGAAGCAGAAAAGGAACAAGCAAGAGCGCAAAAGCAGCAGGCTGAAGCGATGTTGGAAGCGGCAAAAGCGATGCTGCGAGAAACGGAACGCATGGTCGCTGAAAAGCAAGCGATGCGCGAGGAAGCCCTAAGCATGTTGCAAAGTGCGGAAAGTGAAGTGCTTGGTGCGGAACGAAGTTTGCAACTCGCTCAAGCCCAAAAGCGAGAAGCCGAACGAATGGTAACGGCTTTGGAAAGCGAACTGCAAACGGTCAGGGAGCAAATTAACGAAGCCGATGCGGAGTTGGAACGAGCCCGACAAGAAGTGGACGCTGCGAAGCAAGAGTTGGCGATGGCGAAAGCCGACCTGAATTACTGGCAAGCGGAAATTGAGCGGGCGAAAACCCTTTACGAGCAGAAAGCCATCTCCAAAGATGAGTTGCAACGGGAACAGGCGCAGTTTGAGATGGCGCAAGCAAAGGTGAAAGCGGCGGAAGCGAAAGTCCGTCAAGCGGAAGCGATGGTGCGGGCGGCGGAAGCGAGAAAGCGGCAAGCACAAAACACGCTGCGGCAGAAGGAAGCGGAACTTGCCGCCGCCAAAGAGCGCGTGGCGCAAATGCAAGCGATGGTTGAAATGGCGCAAGCGAAGTTGGCGCAAGCGAAAGCGATGGCTCAAGCGGCACGAGCCAAAGTCCGCCAATCCGAGGCTGCCCTGCAAGCGGCGCAAGCGAAACTTGCTCAAGTGAACGCCGAAATCGCGAAAGTTCAAGCGATGGTGCAGGAAGCGGAAGCAGGCATCCATCGGGGCGAACGGCATGTCTTACACGCTGAGGCGCTAAAGGCACAATCGCAAGCGTCTCTAACAGCTGCTCGCATCGTGCGGGGTTACACTGAAATCCGTTCGCTAACGGATGGCTATGTCGTGGAGCGATTAGTGGCGCCGGGAACGCTTGTGACCGCTGGCACTCCTATCTTGCGCATCGCCCAACTGGACATCGTTCGGGTGCAAGCCTTCGTCAGCGAAAAAGATTTGGCTGGCATCCGCCTCGGCACTCCCATCACGGTTCGGTCGCTAAAGGATGGCAAAGAATGGTCGGCGAAAGTGACGGCAATCTTCCCGTCGGCTGACCCGACGACGCGGACAGGTTTGGTGGAAGCCCTCGTGCCCAACATTGACGGGACGAGGGGCGAGGGACGGGAAATTTAAAGTTGCTGCCGGGTCAATCAGTCGTCATCAAGATTGTCAAGCGCCGAATTCCCAACGCCATCACTGTCCCCAACGAAGCCATCACCCAATTCAACAATCAACCTGCCGTTTGGGTCGCCGAACCGATGAGCGAGACGGGCAAAACTGAATACACCTGCCCCATGCATCCCGAAGTCCGCTCCGACAAGCCAGGAAGATGCCCAAAGTGCGGGATGGACTTAGTGCCCACAAAGCGGCACGCGCCAACGCCGAAAACCGAATACACTTGCCCAATGCACCCTGAAGTCCGAAGCGACAAGCCGGGCAAATGTCCTAAATGTGGGATGGACTTAGTTCCAACGAAACGGCAAGTTGAAGAGACGAAAGTGGCTCGGTTGAGAATTGTCAAGATGGCTTCTATTTCCCTTGCCGATGCTCTTTGCGCCATTCTTCTGCCCACTGTCGTCGCACCTCTAAGGGCCAAGCGCTGACCAACTCATGGATTTTTCGGAGAACCTCATTTTGGCTGAAGTCCCAATCCTCAGGTTCCATCATTAGTAGCCGGCGCTGCTCTTCTGTTAACTTCCGACGACTGCGACGGTTAAGGCTTTTTGAGGCTTTCCCTTTTGGCATCCCTTTGTCACCTCTCGCCTTACAGTTTAGCGCCTGCCGTTTGGAACGACACCCTGCGCATCATCATGCTTTACTGCACTTACATGAGCCCTACAAAGCATTGCAGGTCATCGGTAGGGCGGTGATGTTTTGTGACTGAAGACCGATACGCTTTGCGTGGCGTCACGCCTTTGCACATGATTCACAAATGGAGCATTGAGCACCCTTACGCTGTCATCGCTTTTTGGTTTTCCGTCGTCGTCCTCGCTATTTTGGTCGTCGTGACGGGTTACCTGCCCCGCCGCATCATGCCCTATGTGGAGCAACCGTTGATCGCTGTCGTGACGATGATGCCCGGCTTGTCGGCGCAGGAGATGGAACTTTACATCAGCAAGCCCATTGAAGAGAGCCTTGTCAATGTCCGCGACCTGCGCTTCATCCGTTCTACCTCGCAGGATGGCTTGTCCATCGTAACTTTGGAGTTCGCCTACGGCACGGACATGAGGCGAGCCTACAACGATGTGCTGACGCTGATGAATGTCATCCAAGCCAACTTGCCTCCGACGGGCGCAAACCTGAAACCATCTTGGGTCGTGCCCATTGACCCATTGAACCTTCCCATCCTCACCTTCGGCTTGACAGGTGACCCGCGTTACGGCTGGGACATGAAACGGCTGCGTGAATTTGCTGACAACACCGTAGTCAATCGGCTGAAATCTGTGCCCGGCGTCTTCTCCGTTTACACCTTCGGCGGCTACAAGCGTCAACTGCAGATTGAAGTTGACCGAAACAAACTCGCTGCCTACGGGCTTTCCATTTTGGACATTGTGGATGCCATCAACCGCTTCAGCACTGCTCAACCCGCTGGTCGGCTGACTTTCAACGCCAACGAGTTTCTCATCCGCATTGACACCCTCGCCCGTCCAGACGAACTCCATCGTCTGCTGGACATCCCCATCGCTGCCGTAGCAAGGGGCGCGGGGCAAGGGACGAGGGGCATGGTTTCAGGGGCGGCGGGAATGGTTGGCGGGATGGGCATGGTAGGTAAGATGAGCCCGATGGGCGAGATGAGAAGCGAACCGATGTCAAGCCCTCAGTCGCTGTTTCCCAGCCCTCAAAACATGTTCGCCAGTCCCCAATCCCTGATCCCCAGCCCTCAATCAGCGAACTGACCCGCTTTTGCGGGAGCATTTTGCTCAACCTGCGACGACTTGGACGCTGAACCCCAACGCTTACGAGTTGGTGCTGGATTTGCCCAAGTTGCGTGAGTTGGGATTGACGCCGATAGATGTGGCGCAACAAGCCTACTATGCCCTGACAGGTGGGTTGGCGAGCGAGTTTTATCGCCTCGCTTCCGTTCGGCAGGCAACCATCCGCATCCGATTGGACGAATCCCAACGGCGCCACTTGGGCGATTTGCAAAACCTGTTCATCGCGACGCCCGACGGTCAGCAAGTTCCGCTTAGCCATATCGCCGAAATTCGCCCTAAACCGATTCCGACGGTCATTGAGCACGACAACTTGCGTCGGGTCATCGGCATCACAGGCTACTACCGCCCTGGCAAATTGCCCAGCATGGACTTGGCGATGGAGATAGAAGCGCGGGCGTTTCAGCAACTCAACTTTCCGCCCGGATACTCCATTGAGATGCGGGGCGACATGACGCAGATGATGGACAGTTTTCGGCGGCTCCTTTACAGTTTGCTTTTGGCGGTCGTCTTCATGTATCTCATCCTCGTCGCCCAGTTCCGCAGTTTCCTCGGACCGTTCCAAATGGCAGCCTCGTTGCCGTTAGAGTTGACGGGCGTGTTCTTTGGCTTGTGGTTGATGAAGATGCATTTTTCGTCGGTGTCCATCATGGCGGTCATCGTCCTCAGCGGCATGGACATCACGACGGCAATTTTGCTCCTTGATCTCATCCAGCGTTACCGCGAGCAAGGAATGCCCCGCGAAGAAGCCATCAAGCGGGCATGCCCTGAACGGTTGCGCCCCATCTTGATGACATCCTGCACGACGATGGCAGCGATGATTCCTTTGGCATTTTTCCCGACAGGTGGCTTGGACGCTTATCAGTCGCTGGGCGTCGTCATCATCTTCGGTCTAATCGTCGGAACCGTCCTCAGCCTCTTTGACATCCCCATCATGCATACCTATGTGGACGACTTCGCCCAATGGCTGAACCGAAAGGTGCTGAGACGCAACGCCGATTGAATGTGCAAAAGGAGTGAACATAAATGCATCGGCAGCGACGAAGCAAAGCGAGAAGAAAACTGCTGCAGGGTATATGCATAAGTGGCGTCAGAACTGTCGCAAACTTACTGTGAGCGCAACGAGACGGAGGCGAGACCTTTGCCGACTGACATCGCTTATTCAGTCAACGGCGTGCCAATTCGGTTGACGGAAGAAAGGTGGCGACACATCGTTATGGTGCGCGATGACCTGAGGGGTCGCCGCGAAGATGTATTGATGGTCGTGGAAGACCCTGACTTTGTGCTGCGTGGTTACGGTGGAGCACTTTTAGCCGTAAAGGGCTATGGTCGCGGTCGCTATTTGGTCGTGGTCTATAAGGAACTTTCAAGCCATGATGGCTTCATCATCACTGCCTTTTTCACTTCCAGACCGAAGGGGGCGATTGTATGGCGACGGTCGTGACGAAACGGCGAATGAGCAAGGACGAAGCCGTTAAGTATGCGTTGAACTTGGCAAAGGAAGTTACGAAATTGGGGCAAGACCTTTGGGTCAGTTACGACGCCGAAGCCGATGTGCTTTACATCAGCCTGCAATATCCGCAAAGAGCAACCGACACCATCATGCTGGATGATGTGGGCATCTTGCTAAGTTATCGCGGCAGGAAGTTGGTTGGCATCACTGTCCTTGAAGCGTCAAAGCGATGAAGCGGGCAAAGGGTGAGCGCAAATGAGATGGGCGATGGTGTTGGGCATCATTTTTTGTTTGCTGACTGCCCCAACGGCTCAAGTTGACCCCTTTTCAACGCGCCCCAAAATTCGGCAACCCTTGAGTTTGCGGGAAGCCGTTGAAATTGCTTTGCGGGAAAGCCCCATTTTGCGCGGTGCTGTCGCCGAACTGAAGGCAGCGGAAGCGCGGCTGCAAATGGCAAGGTCGGAAAAACGATGGCAACTTTCCCTCAACGCCTTCGCCAGCACGGGCACGGAAAGCGCCATCCTTGCCTCGCCACCAACTGTCATGCCGTCTGCCACGATGCTGTTGCCGCGCCGAACTTTCTTTGATGCCAACGCAATGCTCATGTTCCCAATTTTCACGGGCGGGCGACTGGAAGTCCTCATCCGCCAAGCGGAAGCCGTTCGCCATGCGACGGCAGCGCAGTTGGAAGCGATGCGGCTGGATGTAGCACTGGAAACGAAACTGGCTTATCGGCGAGCGTTACTGGCAAGGGAAATGGTTCGGGTCGCCGAAGTTTATGTCGCTGCGATGGAAGAGCGGGTTCGTGTTGACAAAGTAGCGGCACAAGTTGGGCGCATCCCTGAGTTTTGGGTTTTGCGGTCTGAAGCTGAGTTAGCCAACGCCCGACAAATGCTTGCCAGCGCCCAACGGGATTACGAAACGGCACTCATAGCGCTAAAAGCCATCATGGGAGTTCATCCCGACTCTGAAATCACTTTGACCGATGAGTTGCGGCGGGACGAGGGACGGGGGCGAGGGACGGAACGGAAAGGGACGAGGGGCGAGGGACGAGTTGAGAGTAGATGAATTGCCGAAGCGGGAAAAATTGCTGGCGGAAGCGATGGAGAAACGCCCTGAGTTACGGGCAGTATTACGGCAAGCGGAGGCGCAAAACTATGCCGTGAGGGCGGCTAAAGCCCTTTATGCCCCGCAGGTTGGTTGGACGGTGATGGCGAATTACATGAGCGGGACAGGTGACATGGGACAAGAAGGTTATCTGGCAGGTATCGCGGTTGGGTTGCCCATTTTTGATGGCGGGCGACGGAAAGCGATGGTCGGCGAAGCCCAAGCGATGCGGGAGAAAGCGTTGGCAGAAGTGGAGCGCTTGAAGTTGCAAATCGCCAGCGAAGTGGATACAGCGCTGCGTGAGTTGCAAACCGCCTTGCAAAACCTTCAAACCGCCCAAACGGCTTTAAAGGCTGCGGAAGAAGACGAGCGGGTCGCCAAAGTCCGCTACGAAGCGGGGCGAAGCGTTTTGGTTGAGTATCTGGACGCATTGGCAACATTAGTTCGCGCCCAAGTCAATTACGCCCAAGCCATCTTCGAACTCTTTGTCGCCTACGACAAATTGCAGCGAGCCATCGGGAAAGGTCTGCCCGAAGATTAGCGGAAAGTGTGTGTCACTCCTTTGGCATCTTCCTTGCTGTCCAGTCAATCCAAGAGCCGTCGTAAACTGCGACATTTTGGATGCCCAAGACATAACGCAAAGTGAACCACAACTGACTTGCTTCCCGACCGCTGTTGCAGTAAGTGATGATAGGTTTTTGCGGGTCAATGCCCAAAGCCTTAAATCGCTCCAACAAAGCGTCCTTGCTTCGCCAAGTCAGGACTTTCTCGCCCTGCAAGTTCTCCCTCAGGAAAGCGTTGCGGGCTGAAGGGATGTGACCTGATGAGAAGGACTTTGGGTCACGGGCATCCAAAACTTGTGCGTTTCTCTTCTGAACAGCATGCCAGACCGCGAGCCAGTCAACTTTCACATTGGGGTTGACTTTAGGCACGAACTGGGCTGGCTTGACTTTGGGGAACTCTCGGCTGATGGGGCGCCCCTCTGATTGCCACTTCTCAAACCCTCCATCCAAGATGCCGACATGCCGATGACCCAGCCACTCCAAAACGAAAGCGATGTAAGTGGCGTGAGCGAAAGCGTCATCGCCGCTGGAGTAAACGACGACGGTGTGCTGATTTCCGATTCCGATAGCGCCGAAGATTTCCGCTAACCGCTCCGGCGGCAGCAATCTTGCTGGGACGCCTGACTGTGAAATCCGAAGCGTTTCGGTGTTCAAGTAGATGGCATTGGGGATGTGACCCTGCAAGTAGTCGCGCAAACTGCTGCGGGCGTCTATGATGCGCAGGTTGGGGTTGTCAATGTGGTTAGCCAACCATTCTGTGGTCACCAAAGAGGGTTCCCTTAACAAAGTTTGCGCCGAGGCAGCGGCAGCCAACAAAAACGCCAAAGCGAAAATTCCCAATCGCCTCATCGTTTCTCACCTCTTGAGTTGCTGCTCGCCTTTCATTTTTCTCCAGCGCTTTTAGAGCGGCGACCCGAAGTCGGGTTACAAGTTTTGCTCACCGAGTTTTGATGCGGGCGCTGAGAACTATTCCTGTAGGTGCGCCCGTTTGCACCACCGTAGTAACCCATTCGGGCTTTTCGCTCATCGCTTTCAGGTAGTCTTTCAGAGCACCCTCAAAAGGAGGTCGGTGGACAGCAACGATGGCGTTGTCGGAAAGTTTAGGCAGAACCGCTTCAAAGAAGGGCATCACCTTCGGTCCGACATCTATGAAAGCGAAATCAAACTTTCCGTCAAGTTGAGGCACGACCTTGAGGGCATCGCCCTCCACAACGGTCACAACTTTGTCCAGCAATCCAGCCCGCTTCAAATTTGCCTTAGCCTCTCGGACCAAATCCGGCTGAATCTCTATCGTTGTCAAGTGCCCGCCAGTTGCTTCTAACCCCAGACCAATCCAAATTGCGGAGTAACCGTTAGCGGTGCCAATTTCCAGAGCCCTTTTGCGTTGTGTGGCGATGACCAGCCACCTCAGAAACTCGCCATCGCTTCGCGGGACATTGTGGTAGCGTTCACGAAATTGCTCCATCCAAGGCAACAGGGTGCTTAAAACCCAAATACGCCGCTCGTTTTCGCTTTTGAACTTTGGTGGCTCAGGGGCGCCCGGCTGAACAGTAGCAACCAACGCAAACGCAACCAACAACGCTGTCACTACCGAAACAACTTTGAACATCCTCATCCCTCCTTCGCTAACTTTTTTTTTTGTGCCCGATGTCCTTGGTGGCTTGGGCGAACTCACATAGCGCAAAATTTGGGAGCGACCGTTCTTTTTGAACGCTCGTTTCAATCTTCAGGTTCCGCAATGGCATCGTGGGTGGCTCAACTTTGCACCTGCTTCGGAAGTCTTGAACCATCCGACCGTGACATCTCAAAAGGGTGGCAAAATTTCGGCTCGGAGGTGATGGGAAGTGAGGCGATGGGTGGTCGTTTGGCTCGTCTTACCGCTGCTTTTGGGCTTCCAACAGCAGCAGTTGGTCAACCGCGAACGGATGACCGAACTTTTCCTGCAGTTGGTTCAGATAGACAGCGGGAGTGAAAATGAGGCTGAAATTGGTCGCTTCGTTGCTGACTTGCTGAAGCAAATTGGCGCTGACGAGGTGCTCGTAGACAATGCCAGTGAGAAACTTGGCGGGACGGGCGGCAATGTTTTTGCCCGCTTCAAAGGCACTGCCCCGGCACCGCCGGTTTTGCTTTCTGCCCACCTTGACACTGTTGCGCCCACAAGAGGCATCCGCATCATCAAGACGGAGACGGAAATCAAGACCGATGGGACGACGATTTTGGGAGCAGACAACAAGGCGGGCATTGCCTTGATAATTGAAGCCATCCGGACCTTGCGTGAGCACAATTTGCCTTGCCCGCCCATTGAAGTCGTGTTCACGGTTCGGGAAGAGAAGGGATTGCTTGGCGCAAAAGTTTTTGACAAGACCAAACTTCGGGCTCGTTACGGCTTCGTCGTTGACGGCGCTGGCAAGCCGGGCGACCTGATCGTCGGTTCACCAACTCACTTTCGCTTTGAAGTCACCTTCATCGGCAAATCAGCCCACGCAGGTGTTGAACCCGAGAAGGGCATTAATGCCATCGTCATGGCTGCGGAAGCAATCAGCGCTATGAAGTGGGGAAGGCTTGACGAAGACACGACGGCGAATGTCGGAGTGATTGAGGGCGGACAGGCAATGAATGTCGTGCCAGACAAATGCAAAGTCGTCGGCGAATTCAGAAGTCACGACCCGAAGAGGGTGGAAAGTTTGCTGGCTGAGTGGAAAGACATCTGCGAAAGAGTCGCCCAAAAGTTCGGTGGCAAAGTTGAGTTCTCGGCTGAAAAGTCCTTTGACGCCGTTCAACTTTCTCCCGACGAACCGATTGTCAAGGCTGCGATGAAGGCGGTGGAAAGTTTGGGATTGAAGCCAAATTTGAAACGCATGGGTGGCGGGACGGACGGTAATGTTTTCGTCGCTCACGGCATCCGTTGCCTCGTTCTGCCAACTGGTGGTGAAAACTACCACTCACCCAGCGAAAGACTGGTATTGGCGGATTTCTACGCGATGGGCGAAATCTTGGTCAGAGCCTTAGTGGAACTGGCGGAGAAAAGCGGCAGCGGACAGTAAGTGGCAAGTGACGCGCTCTCTTTCAACGGGGCAAGGTGATGCTACCCAAAATCACCGGCATTTTCGCTCCAGTTGCCGATGGGACATTTCCGGCAAGACCCATGACAGTTCGGTGAGCGAGGACAGCGAAGGCGATGGCTTCTTTCGCATCGGCGTTTATGCCCAACTCATCGCTTCGGCGAATTTTCACCTTCGGCAATCGCTCGCAAAGCATTGCCATGAGCGTCGGGTTGTTCGCCCCACCACCGCTGACAATCAGTTCATCAACTTGCCCAAACTTCGGCAAAACAAAGCGCTTGATTGCATCGGCGATGATTTCAGCGGTGAAGGCTGTCAGTGTCGCGACTGTATCGTTCTGTGTCAGTCCGAGCGAATTCGCGCGCTTGATGACTTCCCGCAAAAACGCTTCTCCGAACATCTCGCGTCCCGTTGATTTCGGCGGCGGTTGGAGAAGGAAAGGGTGGCTCATCAGCCAATGAAGCAAATTTTTGTCAACCCTTCCTTGCCGAGCCCATTCGCCGTCTCGGTCGTAATTCAAAACGCCGCCAGAAAAGTGGCGAATGGCTCCATCAATGAGCATGTTGCCCGGACCGGTGTCAAAGGCGAGGACATCGCTTACTTTCGCCTTTGCTGGCAAAACTGTCAAGTTGGCGATGCCACCGATGTTCAAGGCGATGCGGGTTTTGTTCGGGTGCCGCAACAAAAGCCAGTCAACCAATGGCACCAACGGTGCACCTTGTCCACCTGCAGCCATATCTTTTGCCCGAAAATCGCTGACCACAGGAATGCCTGTCCTCATTGCGATGACGGCGGGCGAAGCAATCTGAAGCGTGCCAACGCGGGAAACGCTGTGTATGGCGAAGGAGTTGCGATTTGGCGGCAAATGGCGGACAGTTTGACCGTGACTTCCGACGAGTTGAACTCGTTTTCGGTCAATGTTAGCGACTTCAATGACCTTCAACGCCGCTTCGGCAAACAATTCGCCCAGCGCAAAATTGAGCCAACACAAAGTCTCAATGTCGCCGTCGTGGGAGACTTCCAAGACAGTTTTGCGGATTTCTGCAGGGTAGGGGAGTGTCGTGAAGGCTAAGGTCTCTACCCGCTTGGGCTTATCGCCGACGACTTTGACCAAAGCAGCATCAACGCCGTCAGCGGATGTCCCGGAAATCAAGCCGATGACCAACCTTTCGCTTGCAGCAGCGTAATCCTTCAACCATCGCCACGACTTCGGCAGCATCTCGCATCACCGGCTTGCTCGCTCGTGCTCGGCTAAAACTTGACCCGTTGACAAATCGTAAAGCCTGTCGTAAGTGATGCCAGTTTCCATGTTGTGCAAGCGGATGTGGACTTGCGAGCCGAGGTAGGCTCGCACTTGCACGAAGAACCGTTGCCCGTCCGTCCACTTGCCCTGTTGGTAAGTGCTTCGCAGCATATCTTCAACCGCTTCCAAAACGGTCATATCCGTCACCTTCACTCAGGCAGTGGTTTGCCTTTTGTCTCAGGCGCGAAGGGCAAGACCGCTAAGCCGAGAAGGAAAATGCCTGAAAGCAATGTGCCAGCAGTCCTGATGCCGAAGATTGCCCGCAAATGACCGAAAGTGTAAGGACCTGCGATGGCGAGGTAGCGGGCGACATTGTAGCAAAAGCCTGTTCCCGTTGCCCTGAGCCTTGTCGGGAAGAGTTCTGGGAAGTAAACGGCGTAGCCGCCGAACAAACTGGTGGTGAAAAAGCCCAAGAGCGGGAAGAGGACAAGGGCTGAAGCGAAGGAATTTGTTGCGAGGAATGTCAATGGCACAACGAAAAGGCAACTCAGAAACGAAAGTGCAAACGCTCCCCTGCGACCAATTCGCTCGGCAACCCAAGCCCAAGACAAGATGCCAAAGAATGCTCCAAAGTTTTGAGCCATGATGGCGATGCTGACCATCCGTTCTGTGTGCGGTTTCAACTCAGTCAGGTTCTGCGGGTTCAAAACTGACCTGAGCAAGTCAGGCGACCAAGTCCCGATGCCCCAAAAACCGATGACTCCGACAGCAGCCAAACTGATTCCGACGAGCGCGTTTCGCCTCCATCTTGGGTCACCGAACATTTCAGCGATGTTGCCAAGTTGCGTCCTTCCAACCAACGCCTCTTGACGGGCATGTTCCCACCGTTCGGGTTCGCGGACGAACATGCGAATCACGAAAACGAGCAATGCTGGGAAGAAGCCAACCCCGAAAACCCACCTCCAACCGAGGGATGCACCGACTGTCAAGTTGATGAACCCAGCGGTCATGTTGCCTATAGCAGATGCCGCTTGCATGATGCCCAATGCCATCGGTCGGGCGTGTGGCGGGAAAACTTCCGCAACCAACGCTGCGCCCGATGCAAACTCGCCACCGACGCCCAAGCCCACGAGGAACCGACAGACGGCGAATTGATACCAATTTTGAGTGAAAGCGGTGAGCCCAGTGAAACCGGCGTAAAGCAAGATCGTGACAATCATCGTTCGCGTCCGTCCCCATTTGTCCCCGACAATGCCAAACAGAAAACCGCCAGTCGCCCAACCGAAGAGGAAGATGGCTTGGACGATTCCAGCGTAGAATGCGACTTTTGGGTCTTCAGGTGCAACCTTCAAAAGTTCAGCCATCGCAGGTTGTCTTGCGAGGACATAAAGCCATTGGTCCATCGTGTCAAAAGCCCAGCCTAAAGCAGCAACGGTCAAAACGAGCCAGTGATAACCCGTCAAGCCCTCATACCACCGCACTCGCTGTTCCTGCCCTTCTGCCATGTCCCATCCCTCACTTCGTGAGTTTTCGGTCAAGCCCTCATTCGCTTGACCTTTGAAATTCGCGCCACATCTCTTCCAATTGCTGTTGTGTTGGCTTTGTAGCGTGGACGACGATTCGGTAGCGGAAGCGCATCGGTTCTTTGGGTCGCATGACGAAACTCATCTTTCGCATGGGCGCAAACCCAACATACGGGAAAGTATCAGCGACCCTCAGCCTACACGGGAAAGCGAGGTTGCTCGGGTGATCCATCAAGGTCAAACCTGCCCACTGACCATCCACAATCCCACCTTGCAAAACCCAACGGGCATCTGTTGCATCAGCATCGGCAAGGGTTTTGCCCTCCGAGGTCAGGACCTCACGCTTCGTTTTGTCAAGCCAAGCCCTCGCGCCTCGGTAGCCTAAGCCACCGTAGCGATACTCCTCAATTTCCAACAGTTCGTCGGTGACATTGACGAGTTCGGTCGTCAAGTCAAAAACCCAGTGATCGGGTTCATCGCTTGTAGGTGCATAGGTCACTACCGTCCATCGTTCGCTCACAACAGGCACCCACTCGTCACCTTTCTTGGCATGCCAAACATGTCGGACAATCATGACTGCTTTGTCGGGATGGAGTTCCAAGCGCTCAAAATCTTCAAAGCGGGTGCGACCTGAGCCAGCGAAAAGGTTCCAGAAATCGGGCGCCAAGTTGCCCCACTTCGTTTTCGTCCAAGCGAAGAAGATGCCGCGATGGTGGTAGTGGTCTTGAGGTCCCCAATCGGTGACAATGACACCGTTGGGGCTCCAAACGGGGTGAAGGAAGCCGCTCGTCGCATTCAATTCGCCAGCGCCGAAAGGGGCAGCGACGCCGTAGTTGTATTGCCAGACAGGTTTGCCTTTGAAGGTCAGCCGAACCCACTTGCCCACCTCTTCAACGAAGGCGAAAGGGCTCAACTGACTTGACAAACTCAACTGCCCCTGCTGCGGTCTCTCCCGAACCAAAGCCTCTTGTCCCAAAGCCATCACTGTCACCTCCAACAGCAGCAAAATTGCCAATGCAAACTTCATCGTCGCCACCTCCGTTGCTCAAAAATTGTAGCGCTTCGTCAACCCTTAACCCTGCTGGCATCCCTTTCTGCGACCCATGTCCTTGCCAATCTCGCATGGGTCGGATGAACCTTCAACCGGCGCCTCATCCCGTTAAAGCGAATTTCGCGCCTTTCCCAATCAACCCTGACTTCCTCGCTCAGTTCAATTTGCAGGTGATGGTTGGGGCAAAGGACAAGCATGTTCGCTGGGTGGTCGCCAACCGGACCGACGACCGACAGCGGGCGAAGGTAGTGGACTTCAATGACCATGCGACCGTCGGGCGTGGGAAACTGAGCACCACAAATTTGGCACCGAAAGTCGTAAAGTTGCCTGAGCCACGCACTTTGTTCGCCCTTGCGCCTGTAAATCCGACCGCGCCATTGATAAGTTGGGGAACGCTCTTCAGCCATCTTCCGCCAGATGTCTTTTTCCTCGCCCCTTGTTGCTCTCAACTTCGCGACCTCGCTCTCAAAGCGTCTGAGGGCATCGGAGAGGTGAGGGTTGGCAGTTAAAATGTGCCTGCGAATTCCTTGCCAAAATTCAGTCGCTTTGAACACGCTTCCTTGAAGTTGGCGAAACAGTGGCGCTACTTCGGGGTCACTTTTCAACTGAGCAAGGGGAACAGGCTTGTCAAGCCTCAAAGCGGGTTCGGCTGCGAGGTCAAATGTGTTCAAGTCGCCGCTGCCGGGAACTTCTTCGTAGCCGCCACTTGCCAAAGCGCACAGACCGATGATGCCTTCGCCTGCTTGGTAAGCGATGACAATATCGCCTCGTTTCATCTCTCGGATGCACTTGAGCGAAAGCGGTGAGCGAATCCACTCGTATCCGCCCCAAGAGAACTCTGCGGGAGCCCATTCATGTCGGCGCAAAAAGAAATCGTCCCAGTGCCAACCTTCCTGCTTGCCCTTAATTCGTTCGCTGGCAACAACGAGCCAAACATTTTCTCCCAATGCCATCACCCTCTCCAAAATCTTGTCTCTTACCTTAGGCAAATGAGCCACTGTGGGGTCGATGTCATGGGGAAAAGCGCAGACCGACTTGATAGAGATACGAACTCCCACCGAAGTTCCTGTTTAGTGGGAGAAGTCCATCAATGCTTTGCTGGTGAGCCAGTGAAAGTCTATGACGGCACAATCACCGTCGCAGTTTGGCTGCGAGCAAAACCCAACACCTCTGGCAGCGAAACCTTAACCTTGCGACTTCGCTACCAAGCCTGCGACGAAAAAAGATGCCTGATGCCTTCGGAGATAAACTTTGGTGTGACCGTCAGTGTGCTCCCGTGATGCTGTTTGACTTCAACATTGGAGACAGAAGCGATGATGAGCCTAATGGTGGCACTTGAAAGGAAACCACTGCTCACGCTTGAGGGAACCGTGAAGCGTAGTGAGAGCAGTTTAAAAGGACCTCAGCTAACACTCGGTCAACGACGAGGCAGTTGAACAAACCCATTTTGTGCGCCGCAAGTATGGCATCGGCTTTGTGCGCTCCGTAAGCGACCACCACGACAGGTTTGCCCTCTCTAACCATTCTTTGGAGTTCTCCCAAAGGCATGAACCTCAATTCCCTTGCCCAGCGAGTTGGCAAAATCTGACCGTCCCAAGTAATGAACTGGAACAGAATTAAGCCAGCCAATCTATCTTTTGCGGCATCAAGTTCTTCTTCACGGATGAAAACATGGACACTATCTGGGTAATTGAGACTCCCAATGCCTACGAAAACAGCGTCCAACTTGGGTTCGTTCGTTTCTCCATTGTAGCGGCACAGCTTTATTCGGTTGTCAACGGATCTTAGCAACGGTGAAAGGATTGTTTCGGCAGTAACACCCAAGACCTTGGGGAGAGGATTGCGTTCCAAGATGCATATTCGCAATTGCTTTAAAAGCGGCAAATTTCGGAGGAGCCTATCGAAGTCCAACGCTTCAGCAACAGCCTTAATGGCTCTTCCTCCGCCGAAGCCAACTGTAAAGTCTTCCCGATAGTGGAGCAATGAGGCGAGTAAATTAGCTCCTGCCCTCCCGACGAGTCTCAAACTCTCTTCCACTCCTCCCAATGTTGGCACCACTCTGGCTTCCATCAGCGCCCAATTTTTCAGGAGGGCAGTTTCTAAAGCCATCTCAAGCGAGGGAGGACGGACCTGAAATGAGAGAAGGGAATCAACCTCTGCACTTCCGTGAGCGGCGTGTTCCAGCAGTCGCTTCACTTGCTTAACTGACAAAGAAAGCGATTTTGCAATCTCCTTGTTAGTTTGCTTTGCGTGGTATCGAAGGAAAGCGGAGAGGAAAGCATGGCGCTTGACCCACCAATCCCGCCTGCGAGGGATGTCTGCTACTCTGTAGTTGAATTGCCTAAGATTTCTGAGGCACAAACTTCATCGGTAACGAGAAAATTGAAGAGACCCCTCCCATGGCTGCGCAACTTGTGTTCAGCTATAATCGCCTTTGCGCCTTCTACTCCTCCTGCAATCGCAACCACTCCTTTACCTTCTCGAACCATTTGTTGCAGGAGGGAAATAGGGGCTGCAGAGCCGTCGCTCAAAGCACTTAAATTTCCATCTTTGCCGAGCAAATAGTTCAAAATTTTCGCCACAAAACCTTTGCCTTCCAGCCTTTCGTCCCTAACAGGTTCAAACTCGACAAATGCCCAATCCAGGTCTTCAGCCCTCAACTTCTCCGGTTCTATCGCAGCGTCGATATTTTGAGAAGGAACGAGGGTGGCGTAACGAGCGACCAACTCCATCAGCGCTTCTGCCCCAGTCTCGCCATCAAGACTGTTGCGCCACATCAACGCGAAGAGTCTTAAATGCTTAGCGACACTTGCTTCAAGATCCAAAGACGCAGCAAAAGCCCTAACAGCGGGACCATTCCCTAATCCAATGGCTTGTCCTCCGATGAATCGATGTCCGAAAATGCTTGCCGTTATTAAGCCCAACAATTGAAAGGCAGCCTCAGGGTCAAAGGAAGTTACGGACGGTATCACGATAGCTTCTCTAACGCCACTCAAAAGGCTGCAAAGCACTTTTCCCGTGTCCCAATCTATCGGTGGTATCAGTTTAACTTCAAGGAAATGGTTGCAACGAGGGTCGTTTAAGGCTCGTTCCAGCAACCTTCTCAATTGCTTCTCAGAGCAGTTCCTGTAAGGTAATACTTGCCGAAGTCGCCTTATGACCTCTTTTTGAGGCAGCGGCAGAGGACTCTCTGAGTATTTGAGGGAAACTACCAAGAAGATGTCCCGTTCACTTAAACGGATTCGAGCCTTACCTGACCAGTCGCCCTGCTCTCGGGCAAGAGCGTGCCCGAGTCTCACACTTTTAGTAACCGCCATTTGATTTGCCCTCCCCCGGCCAATGAGCCTTTCAAGACTCCTTGCTGCCCAACTCCGTTGTAGATTTTGACGCGTGAGGGCAAGGTAAGGTTATATGAAGGCAAAGTGGAAGATTTGTCCCGATTGGTTGGAGAAATTTACCCCAAAAGGCATAATTTCCCCTAATGAGGGCATTTGGGCTTAATTTACCTTTGAACCGTTGCTTTCGGCACAGCGGGAGAGGAAAATTCACGACGGCAAAATCGGAAAGGAGGGAGATGATATGCGGACAGAACGCATTCGGGTCTCAAGGGGTGTTAACCTCTACCGAATTCGGAAGGGTTTCACCCTCATTGAGTTGCTCGTGGTGATCGCCATTATTGCGATTCTGGCGGCAATCTTGTTCCCCGTGTTCAGCCAAGCACGCGAGAAAGCGCGACAGGCATCTTGTCTTAGCAACACTCGGAACTTAGGCATGGCGATGACCCAGTATACGCAGGATTGGGACGAGAGGTTCTTCGCCCAGCCACCACCCTGTGACTACCTTATCCCCTATGAACTGGCTCGCTTGCTTCACCCATGGTATGTCGCGATTTACCCTTATATGCGCAACAAGCAAGTTCTCTTCTGCCCTTCGGTTCCGCGATTCTATGGTTGCCAAACGAATTGCGTTTACTCTTGTAAGAACCCTGACCCAATTGTGCGCAACGAATGGCCCAACACTTACGGCTACAATGACCTTATTAATCACGGGGTAGACTATCCAGACCAGCGCTCAAGGGGTTTTGATGACATTTGGGACAGGTTAGGGATGCGGAACAAAGGTCATTGGAGTCGTCTCCCAACAATTCCAGAACCAGCCAGGTTTGTCATTGGGGGCGATAGCGCAAAAGGTGCTAACTGCATTCAGAATGTGACCCGAGACGGGTTTCAAATGAACCACATCATCACAACAGCACCGCCTTGCTGGCATGGAGCAGCGTGCGTTATTGGTAGAACGGGTCCAGAAATTGAGCAGAGAGTCGGTGGAATGACTCGGGTTACTCGCCACTTGCTGGGCAGTCAACTTTGGTTCGCTGACGGGCATTCAAAGTGGTATCAGTGGAGTCAAATTCGGGATTGGCGTGTGGGAGGCCCACTCGCTTTCGGACCGATAGAGTGCCGCCCTGCGGTTTTGTTCGGGCAATGATGGTGTGGACTTTAATTTGAGGGGTGGCTCATGCGATGATAACGGAGCGATTTTGGATGCTTGTAGCGATAGCAGTTGTTGTCGTTGTAGTCATTTTCTCGGTTTGGTATTTCGCTACAAGCCGTTCGGGACAACCTCAACCTGCTCGCCCACCTACGAAAACTATGGAGGAATGGCGTCAGTTCTACGAGCAGAAAATAAAACCCTCCCCAGTTCCCGGGCAATATCAGGCGCCGCAAAAACCTGCACCCTGAAACAGAGCAGATTGATGCTTGCTTAGACATAACTACTTGGGAGGGGCGGTAGTTCAACCTCTTTAGTTTTCCTCGCTTGACTTCAAACTTCGACTCGTTATGCCCCGAGCCTTTTTGTGTCTATACTTGCGGGCGAAATTGAGGTGAAAGCGGTGAAGGAAATTGACACTGCTTTGGTTCGGGCGTGTCAGCGCGGCGATATCGAGGCGTTTGAGCAAATCTTTCGCGTTTACCGTAACCCTGTCTTTCGGCTCGCTTACAGGTTCACAGGCAACCGAGATGATGCGGAAGATTTGACCCAAGAGATTTTCCTGAAGGTCTTTGAGAACATCGGTTCCTTCCGCTACGAATCGTCGTTTGCGACTTGGCTTTACAGGATTGCAGTGAACACTTGCATGAACTTTCAACGAGACAAAAAGCCAGCCGAAAGTCTGGGAGTCACCGATGATTTGGGAAGTAGCGTTAGCCCTGAAGCGATTTGTGAGCGGGGAGAACTTCAGCGTAAAATTGAAGCGGAAATTGCGTCGCTTCCGAGCCCGTTGAAAATTGCCTTTTTGCTTGTGGTCGTTGAAGGGATGACCTACAGGGAGGCATCTGAAATTCTCGGTCTAAGCGTTGACGCCCTTCGCATGCGCGTCAGCAGGGCAAGACAAATCTTGCGGGAAAAACTTAAAGGCTACATGGAAGGGTGATAGGAGATGACTTGCCGAGAGTGCCGCGAAAAATGGTCAGCATTGCTTGACTCCGAACTCACATTCAGCGAAATTAAGGCAGTCTGGGAGCACATCCGAGAGTGCCCAGATTGCTGTAAATACTGCTGCGAGTTAACATGCCTTGACGCAATGGTGAAGCGCTTGAGTGTGCCTGTCGCTTCGGAGACGCTCTGGCAGCGCTTGTGCGAAAAATTGCCCGCTTCAAGGACAAAGCGATTGCCACTGGAAAAGTGGACAATTCCGCAGCCAACTCTTTCGCGAATGGGACGAATGTGAAATTTGCTTGAGGTCAGAAGAAGGCTTTTTGAGACCATCGGGGGGTGATAAACTATGGCGACTTTCCCAATGACAGAGCCTGAAATTGAGGTGATTGAGTTGCCCGGTGAAACGATGACCGTTGAGTGTCGCGATGCCCGAAGTTTCTTTGTCCTTCTGGAAGACGGTGCATCCTGTGAGTTTGCCTTCTACGATTACCCAGAGCGTTCCCTGACAGGGATAACCAAGATGAAAGTTGAGGGACGAATTGTTGTCAACGGGAAGGAGTGCTTTGAAATCGCTGCTTGCGATTGGGAACCAAACGAGGGCGAAAGCCCGCCGAGCCATTGGTATCTCTCGCTGGAAGGCAACCAACTTCACTGGGTCAGGTTTGTCTGGAGGAAAAAGGATGGGGTCGGAAGGTCAGAGGAAATTGACGCAACCCCTTTGCCCACAATCCTTTTCGTTGGTCTGAAAACTGAAGGGCACGAAACCTATGTCTGTGGCGATGAAAAGCGGGGCGACTTCATCACGCGAACAGAAGTGACTGGTGTTGCTGAGGTGAGGATTGGGGAAAAGCGTTTCAGATGCCTTCGTGAGGTCTGGACGAACTTTGAGAGAGATGGCTCATCACTGAAACTGGCGGAATTGTTCATTTCCGAGCAAGGTCGCACTGTCCTTTTCCGACGATACAACGGTCGCGGGTCTCACAATTACGAGCAACTTAAAGGCAATCCTGAGTTAAACTTCAACGGCGAAGTCTATCGCTTGTGGTATGACTGCATTCCCGACCACGCTGTTGAGTGACTTGGAAGCGCCTGCAAACTTGGTGTGGGGTGCTGGAAAATTGATTGCTTTGAGGACGCGCTTTCAAAGCGCGGAAGATTTGGACTCACCTTCCAAATTTGCGAAATTCGCTGAAAAGGAGTGTGGCGGAATGGGTTGGCTTGTCTTCGCTTTGGTGATGGGGATTGTGCTTGGGGTAGCAGTCCGGCTTCCGCAAACGGTGATGAGGTTCCTTGACCGCTCGCTCACTGTCAGTTTAGTTGTCATGCTAACAGCACTTGGGATTGAAGTCGCTCAGAATCCAAAACTTGAGCAAGCCCTCTCAAGTCATGGACTTTCGGTGGCAACTTTGTTGATAAGCGTCTCTGCCGTCAGCATAGCATGGGGATGGTTGCTTGAGCGGGGGTGGGCGCTGCTGTGGCGGGAGCGTTAACGCTGCTCTCTTTCACAGCAGGTGTGTTGCTTGCTCGACTGAATTTTCTGCCGACGCTCGTCATCGATTCCGCTGATGGGATTGGTTTTGCTGCGCTTTGTTGGATGGTTTTCGCTGTTGGGGTGATAATTGGTTCTCAAAAGGATGTCTGGCACAAAGCGCTTCAAGAAGGGTGGCGATTGCTTCTGCTTCCGGTCGGCACTCTCTTGTTGAGCGCTTTAACTGCTGGCTTAGTCGGGAAACTTCTCGGAATGCCAGTGACTGTTGGAGCAGCAATTGGAAGCGCTTGTGGTTGGTATTCCTTGAGCGGAGTGGCGGTAGCGAAAATCTGGGGCGCTGAAATAGGGTTAGTGGCTTTTGCCGTCAACTTCCTGCGGGAACTACTCGCTTTTTGCCTTATCCCGCTCCTCGCAAAATTTTCCCGCTTAGCAACTATCGCTTTGTGCGGCGCAACTGCAGCCGACACGACTTTGCCGGTCATCGCAAAATCAACGGACCCGAAAGGTGCTTTGGTCGGGCTGATCAGCGGCGGGCTCATAACAGCCCTTGTGCCGTTAACCATTGCACTTCTAAGTTGGCTGACAAAATGATTTGCCTTCTGCTGACTTAACACGGGAAGGTCGCCCGAAATTTACCACCTGAAGAAGCGGTATGGGTCGTCCCACTCCTGAGGCGTATCCAAGTAAAGACCGGTCAACCATCGCCCTATCATTGGTGGGTCACAAGGCACGATGCGAAAATCAGCCAACCACAATGTCCCCTCCCCTTCAAACCAAATTTGCAGCCGAGTGTTCTTCTCGGCTGTTCCTTTGCCGGGCAGAAGGAAGACAAACCGACGCCACATGCTGGTGGGCATAAAGCGCTTGTAATCAAGCAAGGGTTGCCAACGCGTGGTTTCCTGAACTGCCACAAGGGCTTGCCTCAAACCTTCGCCTCGTGCCCAAAATTCAACGCGATACCATTGACCTTCCCGAATTGGCACTCCCAATTGAGCCAGCATGACAGTGGCTCTACGCTCTTCAGAGATTTCAGGTGCATGAATTCGCAGGCATCTTTTGAGGTTCGGTGCTTCCGTGTCTTCAAGGGCGCATGTCGCTTGCGGATTTTCCATCGAAAAGAGCCAATCGTCTGGAACACCGTCTGAATCGGAGTCTTTCAAGAATTGTCCGTTCCTGACGATGGATGGTTGCTTGGAAGATACCACTGGGCTCGTGAACCTTTCGAGAAGCGGTGTTTGCGGGCGAATTCCCAAGTTCCCTAACAAGCGGCTCAACATGAAAGCGGTTCGGCGGAAAGTTTTCCGAAGGTTTTGCTGCTCTGTGGTCCAGTTGAAATACCAAGGGCTACTTCCCTCTTCGAACCCGGGATTTTTCAGCAAATTCAGCGACGCAGGAGTTTGTGGCTGGTATGTTCCCTCGTAAAGCCGGAAGTTGTCAACACGGACTCTAACCTCGGGCTGACCGATATGCAGGTAAGCCTGCCAGCCCTCCGGATAGGCTTGCTTTACCGAAAAAGTGACATGTATCTCCGTCCATCGGTTTGGTTGGATAGTCACATCCTGCCCCCTGACCACGCGGTCCCAAGGTGCTCCTGCCCGTTCAACTTCCAACCGAACGATTGCTGGCTCATCAATGGGTTTTACACAGACGGCAAAAGTGTAAGACTTACCGACCTCACCGGCTGCTAACTTTTGACCGAATTGAGCCCACGGCACCGTTGCCATAACGATTTCGGCGCAATGTTTGCCTTCGTAGGCGTCTTCACTGGTAACCCGAAACTCAGGGACATCGTGCGGTCTCTTGACAAAATTCCACGGCAGCAATTGGCAAAAGACGATGTTGTATTGGCGAGTCCGTCCCAAAACGCCACCTAAAGTTTCGCAACCTTCACGCAGCAAGGACAAAATTCGCGGGTCACGATTATGCACATCTGCGGGACTGATTCCAACGAAAGGCGATGACAAAGGTGGCGGCGGAAAGTAAGTGTTGATGTATTCGGCTTGCTCCATGCGAACTGTGACCGGCAAAAACGAATTCGCTTCCTGCTCATCCAGCCCCAAACATAGAATTTGCCCTCCAGCCTTTAGCCACTTTGCTAAGCCAGTTCGGATTTTAGAGAGTTGTTCACTCGCTCCCTTGCCCACAATGAGAACATCCTTCGGCGAAAGGCTTTGCCCAACAAAATCAGCGACTTTGATGCCAAGTTGCTGAAGGTAGTTTTTCCCTTGTTGCTCGCCGATGTAGAAAGCCTGCTTCTCAGGGGTCACAGGATACTTCGTTGAGAAGACGGTTTTCAGGATGTTGTGCAGCAAGATTTCCGCTGCCGGGTCTGGTTCCGTTCGCCCCGTAACATCCATCTGGCAGAAAAGCACCATTCCCTTGCCTTCGCGGTATTCCAAAAGTGGGCTGTATTGGAGACTGAAGCCACCATCAATGATGGGCAAAAAGTCACCCACAGCGGGTTTTTCGATCGAGACTGAAGCCACATTGCCCCTATTTCCGCATCTCCAAAGCCTTGGAACCTCAAGCCCACACCACCAAACAGTTGGCGCTCCGGCGTATCGGTCGCTAAGGGTGTATTCCAGACGAGGTGGCAACAAAGTTGCCTCTCCGTGCCAATCGCGCAAATGCTCCTCTGTCAACCCTGCCAAATATGGATGGTCAGGGATGCGCCGAAAAACATTGCGCAGCCCGTATTCAGCGACCCTAAAGCCGAGCCGCTTCTCTAACACTTCCCCCGTCTGCTCAAAGACAATCACTTTCAACCCATCCCGAACAGTACCAAGGGAAGGTGCAGGGTTTTCCAAAGTCAGCGCCTTCTTCCCGATGATGAGGACATCAAACCTCCGAACATCGGAATCTGCCCGAACCGGTTGGTAGTCAATTTGTATCCTGTCAAGGAGTTTCGCCGTCTCGCCGTGAGGGTCGAAAAGCCCGATTCTAATCCTTCGCTTCCGAACGATTTCAGCCAATTCGTGCCAATTTGGCTTGGGCAGGACATGGATGACAAATTGGTCGCTTTGCCGCTCTCCCGTGCTGAATTGGAAATCCGCTGAAAGGATGTATTCGCCCGTTGCGAGGTTGGAGGGGAGCGAAATCTTTACAGGCTGCCTCACCTGCTGCCCTGTTGGTATTTCAACCTCTCCTTTACCTTGAGCCAAAACCTTGCTTCCCGTTGTCTTTGCTGGCGAGGAATTTTCGACTTGCTGGCGAAATTCCCAACTCCATCGGCAAACAACGGTTTGGCGGGAGTTGTTGATGATTATCAGTTGCTTCTCAACCACACTGCCCGGGGTGAAATTGTGAGCCTTGCTCGTAAACGCTTTCGGTGGACCAGCGATGTATGCCAAAAGCGGTGCGTTGTTTCGATACATCGCCTCAGCGGCGGGAGTGGGCAACCAATCTGATAACTCGTAAGCCATATCCATGCGCTCAAACCTTTCCTGAATGAAATCGGGGCTATAGCCGGGGCGTTGCAGGTTTTCCCAATCAGTGGGCAAGTCCACTCGTTGGTTGCGGGCAACTCCGGGTCTCAACTTCCAAAAAATGTGGTGCTCCCATGGCGAGATTGCCGAGACTTCCCATGTCCTGAACGCTCTCCAACATTCGGTCAAGTATCGGGCAAGGATTGGGTAGCGCTCATCAAAGTCGCTTGAACCAAGTTGGTGCGGGTAGTCCCATCGGTGCCAAAGCCTTCCCTCGCGAAACTGCTTTGCTTCCCAACGGAGATTTCGCTTCTCTTGTTCGCTGATTTTGTATGCCGAGTCGCCGAGGAATTGCGCGTTCCACTCGGCGAGACAAAAATCCCAAGGGACAACAGCGCTTCCGAACTCCCGATTGCCTTTATACCAACCCCGATACATCGCCCAATCCCAAGTGAAGGGCGCGCCATACTCGCAAAGGAAAAGCGGCTTAACCCCAACTTTTGACCAATGCTCGAACCAATCGCACAACTCCTGAATTGGAACCCAGTTAGGGTAGAAGTTGACGGTGTGCATGCTACCTAAGTTCCCCGAAGCGTGGTGGTAAATCACCCTTGTCGGGTCCAAAGAACGCACGATGGCTTCAGCCCGAAGCGCCAATCGAGCGTTGTTGAACGACCAATCATCTCTCGGTTCATGGATTCCGTCAATGAGGTCTGGGTTCATGTCCTCACTGTAACCGGTCGCATTGTGGCTCATTGCATACATGATGACCGATGGATGCTGCCCAGCCACGCGGACATAAAACTCGGCGTGTCGTTTGTAGATGGATTCAGCGTTTGGTGACCTCCAGTCGTAGTGTGCAAAGTGTGGCATGGATAGCGCGACGAGAATTCCGACATCATCCGCAGCCTGTAGTATCTCCTCAAAACTCAAGTGAGAGCCCGGCAAGCAGTCGTAGTTGTGTGTGTAGACGAAGTTGATGCCGAAACTCTTCAGTCGGCGAAGGCTTTCACATGCAGCCTCGTAGGTAGCCCAAGCAGCACCGACTTGAGCGTTGTCCAAAGGGACAGCGGACAGGAATATCCGAGTGCCGTTCAAGTAAAAGTCGCGCCCTTCAATCCAAAACTCCCTAAAGCCCCAGCGCTGGGTCCAGAACTCGTCAAGGGTTCGTCCGGACTCGTCCAAAAGCGACACTTCAACCGAGTATTTGTTTTGCGGCGTGTGAATGTCCCAAACTTTCTCAGGTCGCCAAGGATCAGTGAACACAAACTGTCCACCCTTAAGTTCTCTGCCTCGAGCCTCGGGCGAAATAACTTCATGGACCACTTGGCTACCCTCTCTGACCACCATCTTCAACCGGTATGAACTGCTGGGAGAAAGGTTAGCCAATTTCGCAACAATGGTGACTGTCCCGCGACGAAAGGAACTCTCCAGCCGAAGGTCTTCAATCCTTTCGCCTTTCGGCAAAGCCATCAGGAAGAGATCGCCGCACAATCCTCGCCTTGCGACCGAACCGCGAACCTGACGGGCTGCGGCGGTGTCGGTGTATGCCAAAATCGCCCCTTTAAGTGGCAGTGCCAAAACCAGCATGCTGAGTTTGTAAGTCTTCCCCGGCTCACAAACCCCTGTTAAATCCACAGAGCCTGCCGGGAAAACGATTTCGCCTGCCTTGCGCTCATCGATGAAAACGGCTGCGTAAGAGTTCACATAATCCGCATGCAGGAGAATCTGGCGGTCTTTCCATCGGGCAGGAATCGTTATCAACCTTTGATACCAAGCGGCTGTAACCGTTTCCAGTCGGACATCTTTCCACTTCGGATGCCGATACACGATTTGGCAGTCCTTTTGCATGTAGTCAGTTATGCCCGGCCATGGACCGGGCACTTTGAAGTAACCCCAACCATCGGTTGGGACCCGCTCTGCTTGGGGCTCCGCAGGCTGCCACTGCCACAAACCGTTGATGCAAATCTTCTCACGGGTCTTGGTCGTTTCGCGATAAGCCTTTTCAATGTCCCAAACTACCTTAACCCCCGGCGGCAGGATTAACTCTTCAGAACTCTTCCCGCCTTCAACTTGATGCCTCATGCTCGTCCCTCCTGACAGGGTGGCGAAAATGGAGAGGAAAGCGAAGAGGTAGATTGCCAAACCAAAAGCGGACTTTACCTCCCTCAGAAACCTAAATACCATGTTCGTCCCCTCCTTTTTGAGAGACGGAAGGCTTGTCACGGCGACTGGGTAAGCACTATATCTGTCAAGTGTCGGTGCAGGTCCGTTGGGTCGGTGAAGAGCAGGTAAGCGTCAACGGGGCGGTCGTGGCGTTCTATTCGCAAGGAGACTTCGTTCCATCCTTGTCGGAGCGTGATTCGGGCATAGTGACTTGCCGGTCCTTGTTGCCCGGGTCGGACGAGGTAATCGGGTTGATGCGTGTTGAGAATTTCTGCCCCGTTGAAAGAGAGTTGGAAGGCTGCGTTGCAAGGGAAACCAATTACGGCTGGTCTGGTTGAGGGTGACCAAACCCACAATTTAGCCTCCACCACGCCCGGCTTCCCTCCGAACCATCGCTCCAACGGCAGTTGACTATCGGGCAACCACTCAGTTTGCCATTCGCCACCGTTTTTCCTGACAAGCCATTTTCTTTCGCCGATGAGTGTGACGGGCACCGCCACTTCTGCTGGTCGGTCTTGAACTTGCACTTTAACCCACAATGTCTGGGTCTGAGGCAAGCGAATGGGCGCACCGATGTTGGCGTTAACCTTAATTACTCCGTTGACCCCAACAACACCCTTGGGAGGGAGGGTCACCGAAGAAAATTCGGGCTCAACTCGCCAACCGGATGGGACATCCCAAGCAATCGTGACGCTGAGAGGAATTGGTTGGAGGTTGTGAAGCCAAACGGTGACGGTTTTGAGAGTTTCAGGGTTAATCGTTGGCAACCCGCAGTAATCCACTCCAACCCGAACAGCGTTCAGGATGAAGTCTACCCGCCACGGATACTTGTTTCGCTCCCAAAGTTCATAAATGCCATCGTCAGGTCGCAACCAATCTTCAGGCAAGTCGGAAAGGTCAGTAGGAGCATCGGCGATGCGAATCGGTGCTCCATGCCATGCCAGCAACCTTTGTGCCGCCGAAACCACCTCATCGGTCAAAACTCGCACATCCGGCAGCGGCACGATATTGCGGATTCCGCCCCAACTCAAGTTAGTGGCAATCGCTTCGCCCAACGGTTCTGCCCACTTCTTCGGGACTTCGCCCAGCAAAATTCCCATCACCGAACCTGCCGTCGCTCCCGTGCAATCGGTGTCTTGACCACAGTTGACAGCGGTTGTGATGGCTTTGCCGAAATCGCCTTCACTCGCCAACAAGCCCAAAACAGTGAACGCCAAATTTTGGGGCGCATGGGTCGGTTCACGGTGCCAATACTTCTCGGCGATTCGTTCCCTGACCTTTCGCCAGTCCTTCAACTCCTGCCACCATTTGCGGGTGTCAGTGATTGCGCGAGCAATTTGGCAATCTGGCGGGATGAAAGCGAGAGCCAAGTCCAACGCTTCGTCCAAATCGTGCTTGACAAAGACGATGCTTTCCAGAGCGGCGTTGAACATCTCTCCCCAGACCCCTTCCCCGCCTGCGTGGTCAACGATGGCATCTTCAAAAGCAAATCGGACAGCAATTCGCGGTGACGCAGGTGCCAAACACGCCCAAATCTCCGAACGGATGGGAGAACCCATGCAATCGTTCCAAAAGTCATTGTCGTAAGCGCCTGAAAGGGGTGGGAGCAGTCCCCAACGCAAGTTGCGTTTAGCGAAGCCGTATTCGTTCCAGTTGTAGCCAATGTGTGTCAACCATGCTTGAGCCAAAACTTGTGCGTTAATCTGCCAATTCGCCCTCTTGACAGCATCCAACCAGACCAATTGCATTTCCAAGTCGTCGTTGGGAATTCCGCCCTCCTGAAGTTTGGGATACCAGTCAAAGTTGTGAGGACCCGGTTGACCCTCAACGGGAGCGCCCAAAGTGCCGCCGGCGTTCTTGCCCATCCAACACGCGTAAGTTCGCCTCCACACTTCACCTCGGTTCAGCACCGCCATCTCGCTCGCCTCCTTTTTCCAAATCGCTCTGAACCCTCGGTTATTGTAGCACCGGAACTGGTGGATTCCATGCCAAAGCGGATGACTTATAATTTTGCGGGAACTCACTCAGCGGAAAGGAGGTCCTCTTGCGTGAATGCAATTCAAGCAGCGTTGGCGCTTTTGATTGGCTTGGCGGGTGGAGTTGTCAGCGGCTTCTTTGGCATTGGCGGAGCAGTCGTGATTGTGCCTGCATTGGTTTACCTGATGAGGATGGAGCAACACAAAGCACAAGGGACATCTCTTGGGGCACTCTTACTCCCCGTCGGGCTACTGGGCTTTCTGGAATACTACCGCAACGGAGAAGCGGACATGAAAGTCGCTGCTTTGGTCGCGATTGGGCTCTTTATCGGTGCATTCATCGGCGCTTACTTGGCTCAACTCCTTTCGCCGACAATTATGCGGAGAGCCTTCGGGCTTCTCTTGGTCGCAATTGGATTGTCTATGGTCTTGAGGTCGGCATAAAAACGAATACCGCCCGTTAGGGCGGCGAAATGTCTCTGGGAGTGAAATTGCTAATTGGCAACTCTTAAGCGCTTTCCTCTTCAGCCCTTCGTTCCTTCACCCAAGCGACTTTCATCCCCACACCTTCGTAGTAGCCGCAGAAGGTGCAAGCCCTGTGATGTCGGACTGGCTTTTTGCATTGTGGGCAAATGTGAAAGGTTATGGGCGCCAGTTTCCAGTGAGTGCGCCTTTTGTCCCGGCGCGTCTTTGAGATTTTGCGTTTAGGCAAACCCATTTTCGTTTTCCTCCTTTCTCGCTTCAGGCTTTCAGTCGCTGCATGAGCAAGTCAAGGGCTGCCCACCTTGGGTCTTCTGGCGGCTGACAGTTGCAAGTCGTTTCGTTCAAGTTTGCGCCACAGTAAGGGCACAGCCCCTTGCAGTCATCCTTGCACAAAGGTCTGAGCGGCAGTTGAACTATCAAGGCTTGCCGTGAAAGTTCCCAAAGGTCGGCACTGTTAGCGTCAAAAATTGCCGTGACTTCCTCACCTTCGTCAACGGGCAAGCCTTCAGCCAGCAAATGGAAAGTCCTGATGTCACATTGAGCCTCGAACGGTGCTTCAATCTCCTGCTCAAAGACTGTCAAGCACCTGCTGCACTCCAATTCCACAACCCCAATGACCTTACCGGTGACGAGGATGTAGCGCCCATCAATATTTGTGCCCGACGCTTCACCGCGAACATGAACCCACTGACCATCTTCCCAAAGTTGCACATCGGTTTCAAAGTGAGCAATTACAGTGTAGCCCGGATGGTTTATGACTTTGCGCAAGTCCAGTCGAACGAAATGTGGTGCTGGTTGCAATTGCCTGTGCTTTGACATGGTTACTCGCCTCTTGCCCCTGCATCCTTTCCCTCACCGCCACCGCATAGGCAGGGGCAGTTGATAGCATGCCTCATTATAGCCACCCTCTCCTGGTCCGTCAATGGTGTTAGACAGCGCAAGGTGTAAATCGTGATGCAAAGAGCATCCCGCGAAGTTTTCCCCTGAAACCCGAAGTGGAACTTCCGAAGCCTGCATTCCCCTCTTGACGCTGACCCCGTAAATTGTCACAATGACAATGTCACAGGAGGAGATGAAGGATGCGGTGGGAGGTCAAGCGGGTCAAAGGTCTGAGTATAGCAGAGCAACTTGCTGAGCAAATTCGTTACGCTATCGCCACTGGGCAATTGAAGCCCGGCGACCAACTTCCGCCGGGTCGGGTTTTGGCTCAGGAGTTGAAAGTTCACTTCAACACAATTTTCTCTGTTTACCGTCAACTCGAGCGGGAAGGCTTACTGGTGTTGAAGCAGGGCAGTGGCGTTTATGTTGCTCCCGTCTCTCGTGACCTTTTCAAACAGTCAACTCAAGCGAAATTGGAGCGAGCGCTTTCAACCCTTTTAGAACTGGTGCAGATGGGCTTGATTGGACCGGACGAACTCAAGCAAATGATTGATGAGCGTTTGCGGGAACTTCAACGAACCCGGGCAACTCCTAAAGTGGCTTTCGTTGAGTGCAACATTGAGCAGATAGAGACTTGCTGTGCTCAGTTGGAACAAGCCTTAGGCACAGAAGTTGAGCCAATCCTATTGGACGAAGCCCGCGAAGAGCCTGAGCGGTTGCACCCCTTTTCGCTCGTTGTGACGAGTTTCTTCCACTTTCGCGAAGTCGCTTCTTTGGCGGGCGAAAATCAAAAGGTTTTACCTGTCCTCTCCGTGCCATCCAGAAAAGCCCTTGAGGCGATGGCAAGCCTTCCACCGCAAACCCGACTCGGTGTCATTTGTCGGGACAAAGTTTCGCTGCCCACCATTGTTCAACAAGTCCGCCAGTTCAGCGGGATTGAACCGTCATTATCAGCATGGTTGGGCGACAGAAAAGGTGTTCGACGCGTCCTGTCAGAGTGTGACGCCATCGTCTACATGCCACCGTGCCGCAGCAGAGTTCTTTCATCCGCACCAAGGGGCAAGGTTCTCATCGAGTTTGAGCACGAGATTGACAAAAGTTCATTGGAAGAGGTTCGGTTGGTCTTTGAGCGGATGAAAAGCAGCGGCAAGTCCGAAGTTGAGCAGTGAAGTTAGGCAACAAGGAGGTGCCGAAGATGGTGGTGCGTTGGGTCGCATCAGCGCTTTTGTCGGGGTTAATCGTTGGCTTCGCTTTCGGATTTGAGCAGCAAATGTCGGGGCAAACGGAAACGCTTTCGGGCAAACATTTCCGTGTCAGTTACCCTAAGTCGTTGCAAGCCTACGCTAAGGCTCTGCTGCAAATCGGCGACGCTGCTTGGGAGGCTTACCGCGAACTTTACAACTTGACCCTGCCTGAACCCATTGAGTTGCAAATTCAACTCGTCCCAGAAAAGGGTGAAAAGTTTGCAAGGCTTTGGACGGACGGGCAAAGGTTCATCTTCCTTGAAGTCGGCTCCGAAAAACCTTTGTTCTCGCCAGAGAAAGGCGGAGCCCACAATGTCTATGGCATCTGCCACGAACTCGGTCACATTGCCATTTACTCGCGCATGTCTCAAACTGCCGGAATCCCTGAAGGCGTCGCCGAAGGTTGGGCGCACTACTTTGGCTCAGTTATCACCAGCCACTTGTTTGAGAAGTTGGGCGCTGAGGTTTACCCTGACCCACACAACTACCATGAGACCAGCGGGTTGGGAAGGCTTCTAAGGCAATTTGAAACCAGCAAAGACCCTGAGACTCTGGCTGCCAAATCCCTTTACGAAATTGAGCGCAAATACGGAAGGCAGAAGTTGGGCGAAGCGCTCGGCAAGGCACTTTCGCAAAGACCGTCGGGGCGCGAGTTGGTCACAAAGTTCGTTGAAGCCCTTGTCGCCGTAACTGGTGACCCTGAAGCAAAAACGCTCATCCCAGAGCAAATCCTTAAGCCCAAAGTTCGGGTGGACACCGAGTTCCCAGACATCAAGCAAAAGTGGCTTTACTACGGGTTGAAGTTGGAGTGGCAAGATGGATTGTTGAGACTTCGCTACGATGACGGTGAAAAGGACGGGCAGTGGAGTCTTGGGGGCAGCGGGCATGGAGTTATCTTCTGCAAACCGCAAGGCAAATGGCAACTTGTAGCCGTTGAGTTTTACGGTGCCCGCTACGGTGAGTTGCAGCCGCCTGACGAAGATTTCAGCATTTTCCTGTGCGATGCTGACTTCAAAGTCATCCGAGAATTCAAAGCACCTTATTCGCTCTTCGCTCAGAGGGGCGAGTGGAAGTGGGAGCGAATTGCCGTTGAGCCAACGGAAGTGCCCGAATTCTTCTACATCGTCATCGCTTTCAACCCCACGGCGACAAAGGGCATCTACATGGCTTACGACAGCGATGTCCCGATAAGCCACTCGCGAATAGCCTTCCCCGATTCGCATCTGACTGACACCGAGAAAGTTTACGACTGGATGGTTCGCTGCTACCTGAAGCCAGCCGATGAGGAGACGGCTAAACGGTCAGCCGAAGCGGCAAGGCAGTTGGAAAGCGAACTTGAAGCGTTGAGGGAGCAAGCGCTCGCCCATGTCATCCGTCCCGACGAAGAAATTATCGTTGAACCTTACCCTGATGACCCAGCGGAAGTTGTCAGGCAATTCATGAACGCATTCGTCAAGGGCGACGAAAAGGCGTTGGCGTTCGTTGTTAAGGAAATGAGGGAGCGGATTGCTCAGTCGCTTAAGTTTTACCGCCGTGAGCCACAACGCTTCCTGCACTTCAAACTCGCCCAACTCAACCCAGAACACGATTTCTTTTCTCGGATGGCGAAGCGGGTCGTTGAGGTGCGAAAACTTGGTGAACTTTGTTTTGCTGTATGGCGCGCTTTCACTTCGGATAAGCCGAACATCCTTCATGTCAACACCGATTTTGTGGCTCTTCGGCGTGAAAATGGTCGTTGGATAGTGAGCGCTTACGGGACTTGGTGGTATACCATTGATGTCCCCGCTTCCGCTAAGCCTGAAGAAGTTGAGCGCTACCTGCTGGAGCAGGTCAGGGCAACGGGCATAACGGATTACAGTGCGATGGGGCGAACTTGTTACGCACCGCTTCCAGAAGATTTAGCGGAAGCGGAGAAAATTGTCAGGCAGGTTTTGAGTTGGTGGCAGGCTGGCAGGGACAAAGATGTGCTGAGTGCAATTCACCCGAAAAGCAAAACGGCGGTGGGCGGTGATTTGAAAAAATTCGCTGAAACGCAAAAACAAGCGCGGGCGAAATTGAAGGGCATGAAATTGGTCCGCTTGGTGCCACATCGCGACTCCATCGTCCAAAGCGAGCAACCCGAAGAGTTCCGCTTCGTAGAGCAAACTTTGACCGAACTGTTCGGCGCCCATCCCGAAAAAGCGTTGGGCGAAAATTGGCTTTACGCCCGCGTCGCCCTCTTCAACGCTGAATTTTCCGACGGCAAGCGAACCGTGAGATTTAGGCTTTTCGCCATCAAAGAAGGCAACCGCTGGCTCATCGCAAATTTGCCGATGCCATGAATGGTGATGTGGAGAAAGGCTTTGACTACTCACCCAGACAGGTAACTAAACTTGCAGCGAGGCAATTTGCTCCGGCGTGCCGATTATGACCAGAGTGTCGCCCGATTGCAAAAGCGTGTTAGCAGACGGATGGTGAACGAGTGTCCCATCGGAACGGCGCAACAGGACGACGGAAACAGATGACCGCCGCTCCAAGTCACCAACCGTCAACCCCGAAAGAGGGCTTGTCTCGTCCAAGTTGATTTCGGCGACATGGAAGAGATGCTCGCCGACATAGAAGGCGTGGACGAGGCTTTTGCTCAACGCTGCTGCCACCATCGCAGGCGCTGCGATGGCAGAACTGGACAGAGCCACTTGAACGCCCAAAAACTTCTGAGCCCGCTCCGCTAACTCGTCGCTGAAAAGCCTCATCACTATCCGCAAGTTCGGGTTCAGTTCGCGAGCGGTCAGCGCGATTTCCAAGTTCGTCAAATCGTTACCGGTGCAAATGAGCAAACATCGGGCGCGCTCAATTTGTGCGTCCTTCAAAGTTTCTGGACGGCGCGCGTCGTCAACGATGACGGGCACGCCTGAATCCCTGAGCCTGCGAATCAAATGCCCCGTCTCTTCGTCCATCAAAGTCACTGCGACGATTTCTTCACCGACCTGCAAAAGTTCTTTCACGACGCGATATCCGACCCTTCCGACTCCGACGACGATTGTGTGGTTTCGGTAAGTGCTCGCCATGACCCTTTGCCACTCCTCTTCTCGGTAACTTTTGGCGAAAAGCAAGATGCCGAAGCGGATGACGGCTTCGGTGAAAATCCCGACCCCGACGATCGGAACGATGAAAAACACCGGTCTGACAACGCTTGATTGCGGGAAGTCAAGGGTCGGGTTGAGGAAGACGAGCATCAATGTGGCGTATAGGGCTTCGCCGAAGTCAAGAGGCTTCTCTCGGTAGAAAAGCCTCAGCCAAATCGCTCCCCACAGAATGAGGGCAGCGAAAGCGACCAACGAATTGCGAAACTGGCGAACCAAAAGCCATGTGTCCCTGATGTAGGCTGCCAAGATGTGACTGCCCTTCCTGCGACCCCTTCTCATTCCTTCCCACCGCAACTTATTTTGCAACGCCGCCGAGTCACCCATCACGCTTTACGCATTACGCTTTACGCACCACGCATCACCCTGCCATCCACCGCCTAAGTTGCTCGCCGAATCGGCTGTATGCCCATGCGACGCCGAGCAAAATCAGACCGAGCACGCCGAAGGAAAGCATCCGATAGGGCAAAGTCAGAAAACTCAAGTCAACGACGAAAACCTTCAGCACCGAGATGCTGAGCAGCGAAAGACCGAGCCACCTTGCGCTTGCCCATCGCCTCGCTATGCCCACCCACATCGCCCCTGCAGCGTAAATCGCCCAAACAACCGAAATTGCACCTTGGGCAGCGTAGCTCCAAGTTTCGGGCGAAGGCAATTGGGTTTTGCTGAACAGGAAATGGGTCTCTTGCGTCAGTAACCACAGCGCCAAAGTGTTGATGCCTGCTCCAAACCAAAACGGTAACCCTATTCCACGCTCGCCTTCAACCAACGCACTTTCACCGCTTCGGAAGGCAATCGCAAAGCCAATCCCGCTGGCAATGAGTGCAACGAAAGCGAGAACCCTGAAGTTGACGATTGGAAGCCAATTGCTGATGTCGGGCGAAAGAGAAGCAACCAATGCCATCAACGCAGCCAGAAACCAAAGCCCTACGCCCACGACTCGCAAGCCCACAAATTGCCAGCGAAGACCCATCAGCCAAACGACAAAAGAAGCGACGCCCCAAAAACCTGCAACGCTTAGCCACGCAGCCGTCTCCCAAGTTTCCACTGACGGGATTTTCCAGAGCCAGAAGGCGGCGTAAATTTCTTCCGACAAAGCCACGACACCCAAAATGGCAGCAGCCAACGAAAATGCGGAAGGCATCAACCATTCGCTTCTCCCTTCCGACTTGACCGAAATGACGGTGGCTGCGGTCAATGCTCCGACGACAATGGCTGAGTTGATGAAGCGAGGGTTAAGCAGCCAAAGCCATTCAACTGTCACAACGCTTGCGCCGAGAATCGTCGTCGCCACTGCAGCGCCAACCAGAACCAACCACGCTATCGCCACTAAACCTTGAAGCGGTTCAGCCCTCAACCCAAGTGAAAGTAAAAGCAAAGCCACCAAAGCCCAAGAGCCGAAGACAGTGAGCCAAGATGCTTCACCTTGATAGTTGACGAACCAACCCGCCCACTCAAACATTGCAGGCACTTCACGCCCCAGCAGCCAGAAAACGAGGATGCCCGCAACGGTGGCAACGAGGGTGCAGGAAGTTTCGTCAACGGCTTCCTGCCAAAACTCTCTCGCCATGAAAGCGGAAGCAGCGATGACGACGGCAAAGGTGATGAAGCGCTCGTTGAGGATTGGTCGCCACTCCGCTAACGGTTTCGTCATGTCCAACATCAGCAAAGAGACCAAAGCGAGAACCCAAACCAACATGGCTGCTCCCTTGACAAAATTTGCGAAAACTTCGTCACGCTCAAGTCTGGACGCTATCGCTGCCAAGACCGCTGCTTCTATCGCCCAAGCCATCGCCATCGGGTTGCCTTGAAATTGCATCGGGACAGTCAGCGTCAGGAAACTGATGGCGAGCCCATTTGCTGTCAAGGCAAGGGTTTTGTCGGCAGGAACTCGCTTCCTTAGCACTTCGCCGACAATCGCCCAAAAGACTGAGAGCAGCAAAGGGAACAAGCCCAACGCACCACGCATGAAATTCAAATGCTTGGGCATCGCAATTGAAGCAAGCGGCTCCCAAACCAATCCCGCTCCAATCGGGAAGTAAATGCCCGTCACCGTCAGCAAAAACGCCAAGTCGTTGGGATTGCTTTTCTCTCGGAAGCGCAGCGGGAAGACGAGACCTGAAGCGACGAAAATCAGGAAATTGACGGTGGCGAAGGCAAAGGTTTGCCAACGGGTTTCGGGAGTGTAGTTCAACAGCGCCCATCCGCCAACAAGCATCAAAGTCGCAAAAAGGGTGACGAAGTTCATGATTTGCCAGCGCTTGTATGCGGAAGTTGCTAAGATGCCAGCGTTCAGGAGCGTGATGTAAGCGAAAAAGTTCGTCGTCTGCGCAGCGCCAACCGTTTCAGCCCGCAGAATCACTGGCGTCAGGAAGCCACCTAAAGTCGCCAACAAAATCAAACTCAAAGCATCGTGGCGGACAGAAAAGGCGACGCTGACGGTTGTGACGACAGCCATCCCCGCAAAAGCGACAGGGACGCCAACGATGCGGTAACGCATCGCAGCCGCCCAGATGCTGAGGTAAAGCAGAGCCAACCCAAGCGCCACGATTCCTTCAACGAACCACTTTGCCGCCCGACCTTTAGCGAATTCGCCAACAGCAATAAATGTCAATCCTGCTAAAACGCCGAGAAGAACCCTACCAACTGGACCGATGAATTGCCAGCCGTAGGCGATTCCGAAGGATGCAGCCAGCAAAACCAAAACTGCACCGACCCACAAAGCCAACTTGCCGCCCAAAAGCATCTCCCACTCAAAAGCGGTTTTCAAGTGTTCCGAAGGCGGTTGCAGTTCGGTCGGTTGAGGCGGAGTTGGCAGTTTCGGCGGTGTTGGTTCGGGCGTCATCGTCGGTGTCGGCGGTTTTTCAGGTTCTGGAGTTGCCTTAGGTATCGCTGGCGCTGGCGGCGCTGAAGGCGTGGCAGGTTCTGGCGTTGGTGGCACAGGTGGCGCTGGAACTTCTTCCTTTTCGGGCTTGACAGCAACTTCGGGCTTCTCCTGTGTTTTGGTTGGAGTCGGCAAAATGGTGGGCTTGATGCCCATCCTGAACTCCAGCCGTTGCACCCGTTGAAGCAACTCCATCGCCAACTTCTCAACGGCTTCCAACCGCCTCAGCAGTTGCTGCCAATCTTCCTGAGTCGGCATCATGAGCAATCGCCTCCCTTTGCGCTCCATCCCAAATGGCTATTTTTCAATCTCACGCCTTAAACCCCACCCACGCGGCGGCGTGAAGTAAAAGGCAACGAGCAAAAGGACGACGGAAAGCAAAGAGAGCGGTAAACCGTAGAGTAACTCGGAAGGCTCCGTCATCAACAAAAGCAGCATAAAAAGCAGCATAGGCATAACCGTTAGCGAAAACACTAAAGCCATTAGCACACCGCCACCAATCCAATCGGGTGCAAAAATGGCTTCACAAGCAATAGTAACAACAGTCCAGAAAGCGATGTAGCCAAAGGCAACCCAGAAGGCGGCATATGCAAAATTGGGCTTCTCTCGCGATAGGGCAACCGTCAGAACGGCAGGAAGGACACCACCCACAAATCCAACTGCAGCGCCAATAGGGAAAATCATCACATACTGCCCGTCCCTCAAAGCGTCTTGCTGGAAAAGCACGGAGTAAAGGTGCGTAATCAGCGGTGCGGAGTAGGCTGTGGCGAACCATGCGAGAAGCGGAGCAACCCAAAACCAAACTCGTTCAGGTTGGCTTCTCTCGCCCATCGTCGTCCGCCTCCTTGATGGGTTTTGACTACCCTCCGAAAGGGCTGGGTCAACGACTTTGATTCGTTTCGCGAAAGTGCTTTGCTGCCAGCAGTGCCGCTTCGGTGCGGCTGTTGACTTCAAGTTTGCGCAAGATGTTGCTGACATAGTTGCGGACAGTCTTTTCGCTCAGGAAAAGGGTTTGGGCGATTTCTTTGTTGCTTTTGCCTTGTGCCAGAAGTCGCAAAATGTCCCGCTCACGCGGCGTCAATTCGCTGAAAAGTTTCCGAAGTTCAGCCTTCGTCTCAGCGAACCGCTGAAATTCAGCCAAAACTTTGGGAACTAACGATGGCGACAAAATACCTCCGCCCGAAGCGACGATTCGGATGGCTTCAGCGACCTGTTGCGGGGTTGCGTCTTTGAGCACATAACCTTTCGCGCCCGCCCTCAGTGCTTCAAAAAGGTTCAAGTCGTCATCGTAGATGGTCAAGATGCAAACTTCCACGCTCGGCATCTCCTGCTTGATTCGTTTCGTCGCCTCAATCCCGTCCATTCGCGGCATCTTCAAATCCATCAACACCACATCGGGCAAATGTTGTCGGCAAAGGTGCAAAGCCTGTTCGCCGTCAGCAGCGACGGCTACAACTTCAATGTCAGGTTCGGCGTCCAGAAGTTGAGCCAGCGATTGCCGAACCAAAGTTTCGTCCTCAGCGATGAGAACTCGGATAGCGTCCATCATCATCACCGCCCTCAAGCATGAAAGCGATGCGTTGCAACGGTAAGGGACAAATGTCCCGACCCTCGCCGCCAAATTTTCGGGACACAGATGGCTTCGTTTGTTGTCAGAGCGGGAGTGTGAACTCAACGGTTGTCCCTTGCTGCGGAGCGGATTGGATTTTCAAACTCCCTCCGAACGCAGCAATCCTTTCCTGCATCGTTTGCAAGCCTAATCCTGCTGAAGTCCGCTCAGGTTCAAACCCGACGCCATTATCGCGGATGATTCCGACCAAGTTTCTTCCTTCCCGCTTCATCGTTACTTCAATCACTGTCGCCTTTCCGTGCTTGACAGCGTTGGTCAAGGCTTCCTGAACGAGACGCATCAAAGCGATGGACATCGCTGGCGATGGAATCGGCAGATCGTCCACCTGCAAATTGACCTGAACGCCCGTCCTTTGGGTGAACCGAGCGACGAACTGTCTCAGCGCGTTGGGGAATTCATCAGGCGACAAGGAAACAGGTCTCAGGTGAAAGACAAGTTCCCTCATTTCGTCAAGGGCATAACGCAGCGCGGCAATATGTTCGCTCAACTGTTGGCGGGCTTGCTCTGGCGATTGGGAGAGCAAATGTTGACAAAGTTGGGCGTGCTGGATTGCTGCGACGAGTGCGTTGCCAGCGCTGTCGTGCAACTCGCGGGCGATGCGAGCCCTTTCTTCCGCAACGGCTAACTCCTGCCTCAAGACATTTTCCCTCTGACGCCTTCCCTCCTCGCTTCTGGCGATGAAACTGACGAGCCAACCGACGATGGCGAAAAAGAAAGTTCGGGTCGCAACATACTCCCAATAGTGCGGCTCAAATCGGTCGTGCCAAGTTGCAATTAAGTGCAGAACTGCCGCAGCGAAAGCGATGAGCAAAGTGAACCGAACCCGATACGCCAGACCGCACGCAACGATGGGAACGAAAAAGGCAAGGTAAAGGTCGCTTTGGATTCCACCAGTGAAGTGAACGCCGAGAGTGAGTAGAAACATGTCGGGCAAAACTAACCAATGGTCGCTACCAAGCCAGTTGAACGCAGTGTGCTGGGTGCGAGTTGCAATGATAGGGAGAGCGAAAACGATTGCCGTCCTCAAGGCTACATAGACGACGGCGATGGCGTAAAGGGAGTAGATGAATGGCGGTGGCTGCTGAAACAAGCCGCGAACATACGGGAACTGAAACCAAAGGAGCGCAAACAAAATCCCCGCCCACCAACAAGCAACGATAACCAACTGCCTACGCTGCTGCTCTGTCATGCCAATTCACCGAAACCGCTTTTGCTTCATCGCTTCAGCGGAATTGCTCGCCTGTAGGTGCGAAGCAACTTTCG
>Ga0326760_1000065_pt1 | contig 60812 bp, 59 predicted proteins | sample GCREP_S_FD_207668 | JGI IMG/M metagenome (GOLD analysis project Ga0326760, IMG submission 207668) | Hot spring sediment microbial communities from Geyser Creek Basin, Yellowstone National Park, WY, United States - GCR.EP_S | ecosystem: Environmental > Aquatic > Thermal springs > Near-boiling... | reverse complement strand
CCTATTCCTCTGTCTTGGAGGTAGGTTCCTCTTAGGCTTCGGCGGAATCTTAGGTGTAGCACTTCTAACCTTACCAGCCTTAGTCATGGACCCGTGTGTAGGCACTACCTTACCCTACGAATACTCCACGGAGGGAGTTTATAAACTTATCGTTTCTCGATAGACAGCTTTTTACGGCCTCTCATACTCACAAGCGAGGTCCCTTACCACCCACCTCTCAACAGTCTCCCCGAACCCCTTTACAGTAGTAACTCACCACCGGTCACCCAATGACTCACCACCCTACGGTTCTCGGAAACCCGGGGGCATCGTACAAGCTCTGAGAACTTATAGACTTTCTCACGGCATCAGCATACCTAATAGCCCTGAGAGATCTTAAACATCAATAAATACGAGTACAATAAATGATTATGAAGACCTAAACAGCCCTAAAGCTTAACTCTCCTAAGTACTAATGCGAGGGCTATTGTTAGGACTACTGAGAGTGCTGCTAGAGAGTATAGCTCAACGCCGTACCTAGGTACTTGAATACTCTCAACTACGGTCGCAGTTACGTTCGGTATAGGGTAGACTTTGGCGAAGGTCTTAGTTACCGTACTGATCACTGTGTAGGTAACTACCTCAACTACGGTTCTCTCAGCTGGGAGTTGATAACCCTGCAGGTAGGGGTAGGCTGCGACGGTAGCTATGTCCCCGTACTCCCTAGAGTACGTCCTAAGCATGCGGTACTGATCTTCTTTACTCTCCGCTAGGATATCGAGAACTCTTGGAAGTATTTTCCTAGTTACGTTATCTGCTGTACGTGATACTACTGGGGATACCCCACCCTCGGGTACTACCTCTATTAAGCCATCGGGGGAGTTAGGATCATAGGCCGTTACGGCTACTAGGTACCTCCACCTACTTAGATCAACCTCCACCCCCTGTAGGAGGTCCCGCGGAATTCTGACATAGACCGTCCTATTCTCTACACGAATATCGCTTATGGGGATAACCGTACCGTTGGCGTAGACCAACTGAGGTATCTGCTCACCTAGACCTGGAGCTATAACTACGACAAAGCACCAGGCATCAACAGCCCTAAGCTTTACGTTTAACCCTAGAGTCTCCACTCTCCTAGGGCTGCACCCGTCATCGACTACGTAAATATGTACTACCTGAGGTGAAAACCCTAAAGGCGCTTTAAGCGGATTTCCCAGGTCCTTAAACTTAGTTGCAAATATTACCTCAGTACTACCTACTAAGGCGTAGAACTCCAGTAAGTCGAAGTACTCGGGTCTGTAAACATCCCCGGCCCCACTATAGTAGTAATCCCCCGTTCCATTGGAGTCCCCCTCGGGATCGGGAAATCTCAGCTCGGCTACCTTACTACCTAGTGTATGAAGAGGTTGAGACCTAGTTAAACTTATGGAGGTAGCTACGAGTATTAGGGTTAGGACAGCTAGTAGCCTTAGGTCACTTCTCCTCAAGTCTTAACACCTAAACTAGAGCCTAAGTCGAGCATAAAAGTATTAGAATCCATAGGTCCTTAAGCCCTCGCTATTAAGTTTATAAGTCTCCGGTGGTAAGAAACCTCCGGGGCCCGTAGCTTAGCCCGGTCAGAGCGCCCGGCTGATAACCGGGAGGTCCGGGGTTCAAATCCCCGCGGGCCCACCAACTCTGCACACAGGGTGATCACGATCTTACAAAAGACATAACTGACTACAGTATTTACTGAATCACTTGCACTTGCAGTAGGACAGATGTACTAAAGCTTATATCTGGTTGCCCTATTTACTCCCGGTAAGGACCTTGGACGTAAGTATGCTACTGCCTGGACTGTACTTCGGGGATCCTACTGAGCTGGGGGTAAGGCTGATCTTCATAGCCTGGGGCTCAGTACTTCTCTACCTAGCTATTAGAAGGGGTGTTGAACCTCTCCTGATGATACCTATAGGCCTGGGCATGGTCCTAGCTAACGTTCCAGGACTACACCTAGCTAGCTATGTCTGTAACGACTATGTAGGGAGTCTACCAGAGAGTTTTAAGGGCTTCATAGGGCTAGTCAATGTTATAAACTTCGGTAACTTCACCAGAGTGTGTACCCCTGAGTCCACATCACTTCTAGGGTGGATCAACCACCTAGTAGTGAGGAGTGAGGTAGGACCAATACTCATATTCACTGGTATAGGAGCCCTCTCCGACTTCAGGGCCTTCTTAGCCTTCCCAATCGGTGCTTTAATAGGCTCCGCCGCCCAGCTCGGGATAACTGCTGTTACGCTCCTAGCTCTAACGCTCGGCTTCAAGTTAAATGAGGCTATGGCTATAGGCATAGTGGGTGGAGCTGACGGTCCTACAACCATCTACACAGCCGTTAACATAGCCCCCCACCTACTCGGACCTCTAACTATAGCTATCTACAGCTACATAGCCCTAGTACCGGTAATCCAGCCCCCTATTGTTAGGGCCCTCGTCCCTAGGAAGTATAGAGCTATAGAGATGCCGAAGCCGTCCACCAATATAACGATTACACACATATTAATCTTCTGGGTAGCTACGCTAGTTCTAGTAGGTGCGTTAGTCCCCGCGGGCTTCCCACTCGTTGCAGCAGTAGCCCTAGGTAACCTAGCTAGGGAGCTAGCAAGTAAGTTTAGCGAGCTAGAGAGGTACTTCAAGACCATGGCCGAGCCACTCCTCGATATAGCTACGATACTCACGATGCTGGGTGTTGGAGCAACCCTCTCCTACGATTATCTAGGTCAGTACGTAGCTGTAAGGACGGCCGAAGCCTACATGGGCTTCATAGTCATGGCGTTCACCATACTAGCCCTGGGTCTAGTAGCCTTCGTAGTCTCTACGGTAGGAGGGGTGCTGTTTGCGTGGGTTCTCTACTTCGCAACCAGGGGTAGGGTTAACCCCGTTATAGGGTGTGCCGGGGTCTCAGCTGTTCCGATATCTGCTAGAGTAGCCCAGAGAGAGGCTCAGCTAGTTAAACCCGGGGTCTACGTACTCTTCCACGCCCTAGGACCTAACGTAGCTGGGGTTATAGGTACTGCCATAGTTGCAGGTTACTACATATCGTACATTAAGTACTTCTGGACACCCTAGAGCTTAGGGTCTCGGGTACATATTAGGGCGTTTTTAAGCTACCTGAGCGTATCCTGGGTGGTGGGTAAATGGATATAGCTACGATCATATTGATCCTACTCGTGCTCTTCATAGTAATACCCCTACTAGCCTCCAGTATAAAGGTACTGAAGGAGTACGAGAGGGGGGTCCTCTTTAGGTTGGGCAGGCTTGTAGGGGCTAGAGGCCCCGGGCTCTTCTTCATAATACCATTCATAGACTCCCTAGCTAAGGTAGACCTCAGGGTAATGACTATAGACGTCCCTAAGCAGGAGATAATAACTAGGGATAACGTAAGCGTTAAGGTTGACGCTGTAATATACTTCAGAGTCGAGGACCCCGTTAAGGCTATTACTAAGGTATCTAACTATATGTACGCAGTATCTCTAATGGCCCAGACAGTACTGAGAGACGTAGTAGGTCAGGTAGAGCTAGACGACCTCCTAACTAAGCGTGACGAAATAAACAAGAGGATCCAGAGTATAATAGAGGAGTTAACGGCCCCCTGGGGCGTTAAGGTCGTTGCCGTAACCCTAAAGTCCGTTGAACTACCTGAGAGCATGGTTAGAGCTATGGCTACTCAGGCAGAGGCTGAGAGGTTAAGGAGGGCTAGGATAATCCAGGCAGAGGCCGAGAGGCAGGCTGCTAGGATACTAGCAGAGGCCGCGCAGACCTACGAGGAGAACCCGAAGGCCCTCAGACTGAGAGAGCTTCAGACCCTCGTGGAGATAGCTAGGGAGAAGAACCTCATAATAGTAACCGAAACCTCCTCAGTTCTAGGTACGGCTATCGCAGCCTCTACAGCAGTAACTCGGCAGGGTACGCAGGCTGGTAAGTAATGCGTAGGGGTCTAACCACCCTACTGGTACTTACACTAATCCTACTAACCCCTATTTTGAACCTCTACGCAGTAGAGAGCTCAGTAAGTGTAAGTAGAGCTCTCTATGTTAGGATAGTACCACCCTGGGACGTTATAGATGCCGGAGTTGCTGAGTGTATTGTTGATGCAGTGAGGTACGCTGAGTCTACTAGGGTAGCAGTACTCATAGAACTGGAGACCTATGGGGGTTACCTCGACGCCGCCTTTACCATAGCCGATACCATAGCTACAGCTAAGGTACCCGTAGTAGTCTACGTATCCGGTGGTAAGGCATTTAGCGCTGGAACCCTAATCTCGCTGCCTGCTCACTACCTATACCTCTCACCTATAGCAACCATAGGTGCTATGCAACCGGTAAGCATAGACCCACTAACCGGACGCTACGTACCGATAAACGACTCAAAGGTAATCAACCCGATAATTGAGAAAGCCGAGTTCTACGCTAGGCTTAGAAATAGGAATACTACAGCTGTAAGACTCTTCGTAACATCGAACTTAGTCCTAACAGCATACGAGGCTGTTAGGAAAGGCATTGCTGATGGCGTTGTAGAGAACCTGCAAAGCTTACTAGGTACTCTAAGAGGTAGAAACGTTACTATAGATGAAGTAGTCTATAGGTTCTCAGACATAGGACTAGAGGGGTACTCCTGCAGTATTAGGTCTAGGTTTATCTCACTACTGTCTAATACCCTCCTATCCAGCGTCCTGATGACCATAGGAATCATGGCTACGATATTCACGATAGCCTCGGGAAGGTTCGAGGCGTTACCACTAGCTCTAGTATTCCTAGCCCTAGGGCTTGTGGGTTCAGGCTTCAGCCCCAACCTCATCTCAATATTCCTAGTACTTGTAGGTGCCGCACTACTCTCTGTAGAACTCTTCCTAACTCCCGGGTTTGGGGCTTTAGGTATTGCCGGGATAGTCATGCTCGCAACAGGCTTTGCACTACTACCGACAGGGGGACCTACGTACATAGCACCTGGTGCTACCCTACTGGAGGTCTCTAGGTACGTCGCCATAGGGTTGGGAGCGACCCTCGGGCTACTAACCGGCTTCATAGTGTATAAGGTTATTCAAGCTAAGAGAAGGAGGGTTGAGCTCTTCGAGCTCGCCGGTAAGGTTGGTAGAGCAGTTGATAGTATACCGGCCGGTGCTACAGGCTTCGTAGTAGTTGAAGGTGAGTACTGGAGGGCTACCTCATTAGATGACGTAGATGCGGGTTCTCTAGTTGTAGTGGTAGAACGTAGAGACAGGGTCCTCGTAGTGAGGAAGTATGTCGGGAGTAGCTGACCTACCGCTCCACTACGGTCACGTACCGCCGTGGATTTACGGTATAATGAAGAGAATGGCTAGGGCGATCGTTAAGCTGGTAGTCCAAGAGATGGGTACCACAAAACTTCTTGAGAGGCTATCAAACCCCCTCTGGTTTCAGGCACTAAACAACACTATAGGTATGGACTGGGATAGTAGTGGATCAACTACGGTAACGACAGCTGTTCTAAAGGAGATCCTACGCGAGGAGAACTTAGGGGTTCTTGCTGTAGGTGGTAAGGGGAGGTACTCTAAGTACGTCCCGAAGGAGTTGGAGGAGCTAGCTGAGCTCGGGATCATAGACTACGGGAAAACCAGGGAACTGGCTACAGTATCTAAGCTCACAGCTAAGGCCGACTCGGCACTACTTCAAGACGGGTTCACCCTCTACCACCACGTGGTGTTCTTCGACGAGAGTGGTAGGTGGGTAGTTATACAGCAGGGTATGAACTTAAGCGAGAGACTAGCCCGTAGGTACCACCTAGCCTGGACTAAGACTGAACCACACGATATCACCCTAGAACCGCATAGCGGTGTCCTCTGCGAAAGGACTACTGTACCCCTTAACCTAACTGCTAGAGAGTCGGTAGAGAGTAGGGAAGTCATAGTCGATGTAGTTAAGGAGGGGGTTGCGAAGATATCTAAGTACGTAGCCCTAGTTAACGCGGCTATTAAGGGTTATAAGCCCCTCGTAGGCGACCTACCTAGACCCATACTAAGGGACCTACCTTATTACAAACCTGTTAATCTAACCCAGAACCTCCTATCCGTACTTAAGGAGGCGTACGAGGCGAGTCCAAGCAACTTCCAGGAGCTTATCCTAAGGACCCGCGTAGGTCCGGAGACCTTAAGGGCCTTGGCACTAATATCCGAGTTGATATACAGGGAACCTCCACCATTAAGGGATGTGGAGGTCTACAGCCCATTCAAGTACTCATTTACTATAGGCGGTAAGGACGGCATACCCTACCCTATAAAGAGGGAGTTAGCTGAGGAGGTAATTAGGGAGCTCTACGAGATCTTAAGGGCGGCTGAGCTAGGGGAGAGAGATAAGGTTAGAGCCTTCAGAAACCTCTCAAAGATAGCCCCACCCGACATACTACCGCTTTAGACTTGGTTAGCCTAGGTAGAAGCTAGGACTAGAGCTAATTAAAAGAGGAAGTTGCTTTAGCTTAGTTGTACTCCGAGTTGCTTGAGGGTACCAATTGCGAAATCCAGACCTAACTTCCTCAGGGTCTCCTCCTTAGGTACCCCGTCCTCGTTCCAACCCCTTACCTTGTAGTAGTGTCTGAGCATTACCATGTACTTGTCTAGGTCTAGCTTAACTCCCTTAAACGGTCCTTTAGTTAGAGGCTGTGTAAACCACTTTACTGGCGGTAGGTCCTGCTCATAGGTCCACCTAACCTCGGCTACTGCGTACTCCCTTACCCAGAATGCTCTGATTAGGGTGTAAATCCTGTTAGCGACCTCATGGATTACCTCCCAGGTGTATGTGTACCCGGTAGCAGCCGTTAGGAGCTTCGGGTAGTAGTCTAGGTCTAGACCTACCTCTACCCACGGCAGTCTGCACGTTGTCAGGGACTCGAACATACCTCCCCTTATGTTCTGTAGCCACGCAACCCCCTCAGCCTTCTCAGGCAGGTAATCTAACCTACCCATCCTAACCTCTCTAGCTATGAACCACGAGTCCTTGTGGTGAGCCCCTATGGGTGAGGTAGCGTATGCTAGGGCCATGCCGGGAGCCGCGTGACAGTCGTATGCCGAGACCTCGAGACCCTTAACGTGGACTGCGTACTTAGGTGCATCCCCGCCTATCTTACTAGCTATCCTCATTACTCCCTCTGCTAGTAGGTCTCCGAACCCTCTCCTGTAGGCTATCTGCTCAACTAGCTCCTTGATCTTGGAGTAGTCTCCCCACTCCACTCTCTCGCTGATCAGGCCCTTCTCGCTTAACTCCATAACGTACCCGAGTACGTTGCCTAAGCTTATGGTGTCAATTCCGTAGCGGTCAGCCATTAGGTTTATGTGGGCTACCTTGTTTAGTGGTGCTAGACCTATGTTAGAGCCTAGCATAGCTACGTTCTCGTAGTCCAGCTCTGCCTCACCCTTATCTGTAGAGGTAACGTACTTGACTACGTTACCGCAGGGCATGTTGCAGTAGGGACAGGCCTTAACCCTTACCTTCATGGACTCCATGATGTAGCCGTCTATACTCTCCCACGCGTCGAAGACCCCTTCACTGAAGTTATACGTCGGCAGGCACGAGTTCTTCTGAGACCACTCTATGGTAGCCATAGTACCCTGCCTACACCAGAACTCGTAGCCCGGGGACTCCTTAACCTTCCTATAGGCCTCCGCACCAAGCTTCACCAACTCCTCCCTATTGAAGGGCTCCGGCTCCTCCTGCCCCCTAATAACGATAGCCTTTAGGTTCTTAGAGCCCATTACAGCCCCCATGCCGGGTCTTCCGGCAGACCTCCCGAACTCACTTATAACAGTCGCGTACCTAACTAGATTCTCCCCCGCAGGACCTATCGAGAGTACTGCAGAGTCCTCTCCAAACCTCTTCTTAAGTCTTACCTCAGTCTCATCCGTCGTAAGACCCCAGTACTCACTACCATCCTCGAGACTGACCTTCCCGCGGTCTAGGACTAGGATAGAGGGTTTGGGGGCCCTCCCCTTTATAACTACTGCGTCGAAGCCCGACCTCCTAAGCTCCACTGCTGCTCTAGTACCTATGTTACCATCCCCATAGCCTCCCGTAAGGGGTGACTTAGAAGCTACGACCATCTTCCCGGATGACGGTAGTGGGTAACCGGTTAGAGGTCCCACAGCAAGGATTAGGTGGTTCTCCGGTGTCAGGGGATCTACCCCCGGCTTATTCAGGTCCCACAGAAGCTTAACAGCTAGCCCCCTACCACCGACGAACTTCACGAGATCCTCCTGCGGGATGTTGACGAACTTCAGCTTATCGGGTGAAGCTAGGTCTATATAGAGGTACCTACCCGACCAACCCTTCATAGATACCCCAGATCTCTCTACCTAAAACTATTTAAACTTACAGTAATTACTGAACAGCTAAGTTTAATGTATTCCTCCCCGTTGGAGGTCTTGAGCTACTGCAAGATACCTTAGGAAGCTGGAAATACCCATCTTAGTACCTCAACTTATACTTCAAGGTACTGCTTGCTAGTAGTAGGTGATTCGAAGTTTTAATGCCTCTTACTTTCTATGCTTCTCGTCAATCTCCTTAGCTAGCCTTATGTTAGCCTCCTCGCTGGGGTCTGGTCTATCTACAGAGAGCCACGCGTCTATGATCTCCCTAGCGACTATATCGGTTACTAGCCTACCGCTCATAGCCAACACATTAGCATCGTTCCACAGTCTAGCTCCTCTCGCGGTTTGTGCATCATTACATAGGGCCGCCCTAACCCCGGGGACCTTGTTAGCAACTATCGAGACCCCAGTTCCGGTATAGCAAATAGCTACACCCCAGTCAACCTCACCTCTAGCTACTGCTAGGGCTACCTCGTATGCAACCTGAGGCCACGGCTCGGGCTTACCAGTTCTCAGGGAACCCGTAGTCAGTACTGTACAGCCTTTCTCCTTTAGGTACTCTACAACGGTTTTAGCACATAAGTAGAGGTCGTCTGAGCCCACTATAACCCTACAACACCTAGGAGACCCCATACAATCCCCATGGTTGTTAGGCTGTTAAAAATAGTATAAAGATAGTTAGGGGGTCTGGCCTTGAGGGAAGTCTGTGGGGTGGTAGCCCTACTAACGGATTTCGGTACCGTGGACCCCTACGTAGCAGCTATGAAGGGGGTGATCTTAAGTACCTGCCCTAAGGTGAATATAGTTGATATAACGCACGAGGTTCCCAGTTTCGATGTGGAGTACGGCGCGCTGCTCCTTCTCTTCGCCTACAGGTACTTTCCCCCAGGTACGGTGTTTGTCGGTGTAGTAGACCCTGGAGTGGGGGGTTCGAGGAGACCTATAGCAGTAGTTAGTAGGAACTACTACTTCGTGGGTCCGGATAACGGGTTACTGACACCGGCGGCTGGCGACGACGGTGTAGAGTACGCAGTAGTTCTTGATAGGGAGGAGTTCTACAGGAAACCTACTTCAGCATCCTTTCATGGACGTGACATATTTGCCCCCATAGCCGCTAGAATAGCCTGCGGTGAGCCTGTGGAGAGCCTTGGAAGTCGTGTGAATCCCTCTACCCTAGTTGCTCTGGGAACTAGCTTCGGGCACAGGATATTGGGGGGATGTGTAGAACTTGCAGTTATCCACGTAGACAAGTTCGGTAACATAATCCTCTCAGATAGGTTTAAAAACGTTAGGGAGGCCCTTAACCTAGATCTACGCAGTAAGGTTGAGGTACAAACCAGGGGGAGGAGTGCTACAGCAACAGTGGAGAGGGTATTCTCCCTAGCACCTCCGGGAGCACTAGTACTCTACGAAAACAGTTTTGGCTACGCTGAACTCGCAGTAAATAGGGGGTCCGCTGAGAGGTTTCTACAGGTTTCTAAAGGAGATAGAATACTCCTCTGCACTTAACGCCGCAGTACAGTCTACTAAGCAACAGATGCTAAAGTACTTTTAACTACCCTCAGTACGTAATCTCTAGGCGAGCAGGTCTCGGTCACCAAGAGTCTTGGTAGAAGAGTCCGTAGCTTCGTTGTAACGGTATCTAAGGTTGCTACAGAGTACGTCGAGGTTCTGGAAGATATTCTCGTAGTAGTACTAATTGTACTAACCCTCATAGCCTTAGCTATACTTACCAGGGACCTAGCTACCCTCAGGGTAGAGTCTACGCTTAGCGAGCTTCAGATAATAATCTCAGACGTTCTAGTTCTAATAGTACTTGTAGAGCTTACTAGGAGCTTCGTAACCTCTAGCCTAGGTGGTGAGAGGTACCTCGAGGGCTTTATAGAGATGGGTGTGATAATACTCGTTAGAGAGATCGCTCGGCAGCTATGTCAGCTAACGTCCTCAACGCATTAATGGCTAGTGGTGGTGTGGCTCTACTGATCCTAGCTCTCCGGATCATTAGGGCCGCTGGAGAGAAAAGACTTTCAGTGCAGAGCTAGGTGCTGACGTAGGTACTTTATTTCCCCTGTTACTAGAGTTGTGGGGTAAGCCTTGGATTGGGCTGAGTCTAAGCCTAGTTCCCTTATAGAGAGGGTTAAGTTCGGTATAGACCCCCTTGATTGGGGTGCTCCAGAGGGGGTTCTACGCTCGTCAACTATACTATTTGCTGGTGAGTCCGGTACCGGGAAGTCTGCTCTAATAGCCCATATTGCTGCTAACTTCATGCTGAGGGGTGAGAGATGCCTGTACGTAGCTCTAGACGACTCCCCGGAGTCCTTCATCGAACAGCTTGAGAGCTTTGGATGGCAGGGTAGGGAGTTCCACCAGAAAGGCCTACTTTACATAATAGACGGCTATACGTACACTACTGGTAGGTATGTATCCTCCCCCTTCGCTAATAGGAGTATTAACGTCCAGAGAGTTGACGAACTCGCAAATGCCATAATAACCTCAGCTGAGGAGCTTAAGGTTAGCAGTTCCGGGGTACTGGTAATTGACTCCCTAAATGACCTACTGTACTTCCACGACATAACTAGGGTAGTTATGTTCATAAAGTCCATCAGGTCCTTCATATCTAAGTCTAGGAAGGTTCTAAGCCTAATGGTACTTCATACAGACACCGAGAGCTCCGCAGAGCTGGCGAAGAGCGTTGAGCACCTCTTCGACGGAGTCGTATACACTAGGATAAACGAGGACCTAAGGAAGCTTGGAATACCCCTTAAGGAGTTGCTAGTGAAGAAGCTTAGGGGGTGCCCAACTAACCCGTTCTGGATACCCTATGCCATCACATCTAAGGGGGTTATGCCCGTAGATGTAGAGAAGCTAGCAAGCCTAATAAAGGCTAGGCTAAAGGAATATGAGAGGCTTAAGTAACTTGAGGGTAACTATAAGGGTAGGACCTTCGTGCAACCTCTGCAGAATCTGCGAGGAGTACTGCCCGGTAGGGGTCTTCGAGATCGTCGGTAGATCTCTTCACGTGAAGCAGGAGCTATGCATATACTGTAAAGGCTGCGAGGTTCTATGCCCAGTTAAAGCTATAGAGGTGGTAGCCCTCGACGAAGACCTTGAGATAAGTAGGGTTACTGCACTCCGAGGTTCGGGTTCAGCTCTCATAGGTTCATAAAACTTGATGTGGTCATCGCCTCATCTCCTGCTCCCCGCATTGCTCCTTGGTGTCACATCTGCCTTGGGGGCGTTCGGGGCTACCCCGGAGATCCACATCTTGAGTGCTTGATCCACTACCCAAAGAATATGCTCTATGTTTATGAACTGTATGAGGTTCGAAGCAGTCGCCAAGGGCACTAACTCAGAGGGTTCGGAACAGTAAGATAATACCGTGCTTAGTTAGGTAGAGTCCTGGTAGAGGATGTGGTAGTGAGCTTAGATTGGAGGGATGTGGCCGCTCTCGTAGAGGCCGTTAGAAGGGCTGAGGCTGTGAAGCCTTCCCAACAGGCTAAGAGAGATGCGTTTAGGGAGTACGGTGTCCTAGGTACTGAGAAGGACCCCCCTCTTACAGCTATATTCTACGGTATTATGTTGAGGCTAGGTATTCTGGACAAGGCTATAGAGAGGCTCACAGGTGTTAAGAGCCCTCTACTACTAGACTCAAGACTTAGGGCAGTTCTACGGGTTTTCATATACTTAGAACTGTTCGCCCGGGAGAGGGTTAGGTTAGCTAATAGGGCCGAGGCCCTGAAGAGAGTCGCGGCGTGGCTATCCAGTAGAGGTCATCCATATATGGGTATGTGGTTTGTGGATGCCATCAGGGACCTTCCAAAGGATGTTGCAGCCCCTAGAACGGCTGATGAGGAGCTCATGCACAAGTACCTACTCCCACCCTGGTACGTTAGGAGGATCGTAAGCCTAGTAGGTGAGGGGGAGGCAGAGCCCCTACTGAAATCCTTCCTAGTAAGACCTAAGATAAGTGTAAGAGTGAACATACTCAAGGCTACTGTTAGTGAGGTTCTCAGAAAGCTTGAGTCCGAGGGGAAGAAGCCAGAGATTTCCAAGGTAGTACCAACAGTCATAAAGTTTGACGGTCCGTACAACTTCGATAAGTCGGAGCTCTTTAGAAGCGGTAAGATAGTAATCCAGGAGGAGCCGGCAGCCCTAGCATCTATAGTACTCAACCCTAGGCCAAGTGAAGTGGTGGTAGACCTAGCCGCAGCTCCTGGCGGTAAGACTGAGCACATAGGTGAGCTCATGGAGAATAAGGGGGTGATATACGCGTTCGACATAGACCGTACGAGAATGAAGAGATTGGAGGAGCTCGTTAAGAGAGCTGGTATAAGTATAGTTAAGACCTATCTGAGGGACGGTAGGGAGGCTCCTAGGATTCTCGGGGAGGAGGTAGCAGATAGAGTCCTCGTAGATGCCCCCTGTACGTCCGATGGTACCTTAGCGAAGAACCCTGACCTCAGGTGGAGGCTTTTTGAGGAGGAAGTACCTAAGTTTGCCCAGTTACAGTACGAGCTTATTAAGTCCGCGCTGAAGCTCGTTAAACCTGGAGGCTACGTACTGTACACTACCTGTACTCTCTTACCAGAGGAGAACGAGGAGGTGGTTAGGAAAATCCTAAGGAAGGAGGAGGGAAGGGTAGTCCTGGTACCTCTCAGGGGACCCTATGACGAGGGGTTCCTACCGGGAACCATGAGAGTATGGCCTCATAAACATAGTACTATAGGGTTCTTCTACGCACTATTCCAGAGGGTTGAGAGAAGGTGAGACCTAAGCATAAGGTAATTAGAGTCCCCGAATTCAGGTACGTAAGGTACGATGAGAGGAAGTGGCAACTCCTCCAGGAGCTTAGAGCTAGAGCTCTCGATATTATGAGGAAACTAGCGTCCTGCGGGTACTCCCCGATAGTACATGGCTCCATAGCACGTGGTGATGTTGATGAGGATAGCGATGTAGACATAGTCATACCCTATACCGAGCCCCCGTCACTAATAGAGCTATGCCTCGAAAGGTACGGTACTAGAGTTGTAAATAAGGTGCTGGTTAAGGCTACACCTAAGTCAGCTCTAAGGGTAGTCTACGAACTAACACCCGACGGAAGAGTCTCAGTATCCCTACCCCTAGAGAGGTTAAGTCCCCAGGAGCTGGAGTTCTATAGGTTCGGGGGTGAACTCGCACTTAACGAGCTTGAGAGGAACCTGAGGGTTCCTGGGGTTACCAAATCCCTAGTACTCATAGTACCGGTAACCGACGGGCACATGGAGGCACCTGTAAGAGGTTACGAGCACTACGTAGCTAAGGTCCTAGGGATAAGTCTCAGCACCGTACTTGAAAGGGTTAAGCTACTCACTAGAAGAGATGAGGTAGGTAGGACTGGACTATTCCTTAAGGTAATGCTAGACCTCTCAGAACCCGTTGAGGAAGCCTTGAAGAGGCTAAGAAACTACCAGAGGGATTAGAGTAGCAATACAGTAAAAAGTGATGTTATACCTGTACCTTAAGTAAAGCCTCCAGTACTACCTTAGCAGCCCTTGCCGTATACTCCCTAAGCTCCTCAGCTGAGGCATAACCTAAGTGCTCTACTAGGGAGTCACTCACCATGAGTAGAGCCCCGGTTTTTACGCCCCTCATTAGCCCTAAGGTGAAGAGTCCTGCACACTCCATCTCCACAGCTATAACCCCTCGCGAGGACCACTTCTTAGCGAACTCAGGGTCTTCAGCGTAGAATGCGTCACTACTAACTACAGGCCCTAGGTAGTAACGTACCCCTGCCCTCTCAGCCTCCTCGACTAGGGATTTGAGTACATCGAAGCTCGGTACTGCCGGGCAGCAAACCCACTCGCGTAGGTACTGGTAGTACGCTCCTCCAGGGTAGTACGCTGCCCCGGTAGCTATTATTACATCCCCGATACGCATCCCAGGTACCATAGCACCGCAGGTACCGAACCTGACTATGACTTTAGCTCCAACCATGGTCAGCTCCTCGAAGACTATGGCGGAGGACGGGAAGCCTACACCGTGTGTTGCCACGGTTACTGGGACCCCTCTGTATGTACCGGTGTAGGTTACGAAGGCCCTCCTAATGTTGACTAGCTTAGGCTCCTCGAGGAACTCCCTTACTTGCTCTACCCTAGCTGGATCCCCAGCAACTATAACCCTCTTCGCAACATTCTCCGGAGTTACAGTCATGTGTATGGGCTTTCCTAACATGCTATCACAAACTGCTACTCTAGGGTTACCTAATAACTATTGCTCCCCAGCTGACCTCCAGCTGAAGAATGAAACCTCTAGCTGAAGGTCTGCGTTCAGCCTTCGGATACTCTCGGTGGTGAGAGGAGAGCGGAGCTTTCTAAGGTATAGAGTTAGAAGAACCTCCTCTCCAGTACTATCACTATAACCCCTCCCCCTTTTTCATAGGCATCAACAACTGATAGCTCTAGCTTTATAGCTCTTTCAACGGCGTACTCCGCCACGCTCTCCAGCAGCTCTACACTCACTCTCTCACCTTTCCCTATAACTCTCTTAATTTCGCTCAAAGCCGTATCAACATCCCTCTCACTCTTTAATGCACCCACGGGGACACCACCTCCTATACTGTTCCCCATCTAGAAGTACAACCACACATCTATACCTAAAACCTTCCCCAGTCGCAGTCTAGGTTTTAAGTACACATGAAGATAGCTGTACACATTTGTGTACAGATGTACTGGAAAACTCTACCAGTAAACTGTTCCATAAAAGCCTATTAACTAGTTCTGCTACGCGTACTGCGCTGACGGCTCCCCGCCCTTAAGGGCAGGGTTTCTGCATCCACTGGGGCTTTCCCTCACTTATCGGGAGCCCCCCACGGGTACGGCATCACGGTCTCAGACCCTGCCTCCAGCTACGGGGAGGTGCTGGCTCACAGCTCGCTAGACTCACCCACACCCAACTCCAAGAGATGCTGGAGCAGAGACCTGTAAGCTTCCACCTCCCCGCCTTGAGAGGCGGGGCTTCCGGTTGTGATCCAGGGTTCGTACTGCAACCAGTATCCAGGTCCGGGTAAGGACTGCAAGCACCGCTTCCTACGACACTACTAGTGCTCTACTAATGCAAGGAGAACCGTAACTAGTGGTTTTGGGATAGGTCGATTCAGAGGTGCTGGCGCCGCGGCCGGGATTTGAACCCGGGTCACGGGCTCGACAGGCCCGCATACTAGGCCGGGCTATACTACCGCGGCACCGTCTAGCTTAGTCATGCAGAGGCTTTTAAAGTTTTGATTCCGTGTATAGTTGAGGTGCGTAAGTTGAGTGTTGAGTACGCTGAGCTCGGGGACCTTCGTGAGGGTAGCTACATAGTGATAGATGGGGAGCCCTGCAGGATCGTTGAGATCTCCAAGGCTAAGACCGGTAAGCACGGCAGCGCCAAGGTTCACGTAGTTGCTATCGGGATCTTCAGCGGTAGTAGGAAGAGCTTGGTAGCTCCAGCCGACCAAAGGGTCGAGGTTCCGATAATAAGTAAGAGGACTGGTCAGGTCCTAGCCGTTACTGGGGGTAGGGTCCAGGTCATGGATATGGAGACCTACGAAACCTTTGAGCTGGATATGCCGAGAGATCCGGAGGTAGCTAGTAGGATATCTACGGGAAGTGAGGTAGAGTACTGGGAGGTAATGGGCGTTAGGAAGATAATGAGGGTCCTGAAGAGCTAGGTCCTGAAGGAACGCAGTTATGGCCTCAGTCTTCGGTAGGGTAAGGGATCTGGTATCCTCCTTTTTAAGGTCTTCCAGTAGCTATGAGGAGTCCGTTAACTTATTTATAAAGGAGTTCCAGAAGGAGTTGATAAGGGCTGATGTTAACGTTAAAGTTGTAGTGAACCTAACAACGAGAATTAGGGAAAGGGCTCTAAAGGAAGAACCCCCTCCGGGTGTGTTAAAGAGGGAGTGGTTTGTAAAGATAGTCTACGATGAACTAACTAATCTCCTAGGCGGTGATACTACCCCCGATGTCTACCCCCGAAAGTTACCGTGGGTAACGCTCTTAGTGGGTGTTCAGGGGAGCGGTAAGACAACCACTGCCGGAAAGATAGCTCTATTCTATAGGAGGCGCGGCTATAGAGTAGGACTAGCTACGACAGATACCTACAGGGCTGCGGCCTACGACCAGCTTAAACAGATAGCCGATGCCATAGGAGTACCGTTCTACGGGGAGAGGCAGGGAAACCCCGTAGAGATAGCTGAGAGAGCCGTTAAGACCCTTCTAACCGATTACGCCTGCGACATAGTTATAGTGGATACAGCTGGAAGACATGGATACGGAAAGGAGGAGGACCTACTCAGGGAGATGAAGGAGATAGCCGACACCATAAAGCCGGATGAGGTTATACTAGTAGTAGATGCCTCCATAGGTCAGAAGGCCTATGACCTAGCCAGCAAGTTCCATAAGTGGACTCCGGTAGGCTCTATAGTCGTAACCAAGCTAGACGGTACTGCACGAGGTGGAGGAGCTCTATCGGCTGTAGTAGCTACAGGAGCTAGGATAAAGTTTGTAGGTGACGGAGAGAGGCTGGAGGACTTCGAGGTCTTCAACCCCCGTAGATTCGTAGCTAGAGTACTAGGTCTAGGGGATATAGAATCCCTTCTCGAGAAGTTCAAGACATTAGAGGAGAGCGAGGAGTTGAAGAAGAGGATGGAGAGAGCTATAGCCCTAGGTAAGATAACCTTGAGGGACGTATACCACCAGCTAAGGACCGTTAGAAAGCTAGGACCCCTTAGGAAGGTCCTAGAGCTAGTACCTGGCTTCTCGTTCCTAAAGCTCGGAGATGACGTTCTTAAGGGGAGTGAGAGGAACATAGATAAGTGGCTTAGTATACTAGACTCAATGACCTATAGGGAGCTGGACGACCCCGGTATAATCGATAGGAGTAGAATTAGGAGGATAGCACTGGGCTCAGGTACAACTCCCGGAGACGTTCGGGAACTACTGAAGTACTACGAATTAGTTAACAGAATGCTCAGGGACCTGAAGAGGGGTAAGCTGAGGATCAAGGGTATAGACGTACCTAATTTAGGTGAAGCCTCTGAGTAGACTCTACGAGGAGGTAGCTAGGCTAGTAGAGCAATCAGTTAAAGCTCTGCTCAGGTACCCTCTCTGCGATAGGTGCTTAGGAAGACTCTTTGCACGCCTAGGTAGAGGTCTAGACAACTCCGAGCGGGGGAGGGCTTTGAAGACTTTGATAGCTATGGTCGTCGAGAGAGGGGGGTTCAGCAACGATGAGGTTAAAACCCTGCTTGTCAATGCAGGACTAACCTCGCGTGAGGTAAGCACAGCACTGGTTAGTTGCTATATATGTAACTCTACCCTAGACAACCTCCTCAGAGAGTTGGCGGGTAAGGCTATCGAGGTGCTCAGGTCCATTGAGGCTGAGGTAACCAGGTTCCTAGTTAGTATTAGATCTGGCTCGCAGATAGAGAAACGTGAAAGCGAGGTTGTCGGGCTCCTAGGGCTCGATACGTGGGAGAGTGTACGTAGGGAGGTGAAGAGATATATCGGTAAGGCTGTGGCTAAGTCCTTGGGTTTAACACCTGACTTCAGGAACCCAGACGTTTACGTAGTTGTAGACCTGGATTCCGGGAGTGTATCAGCAAAGCTTAGCCCCCTGATTGTAGCTGGTAGGTACGTTAAGGTAGGTAGGTACATATCCCAGATGCCGTGGATTAGGAGGGACGGTACTAGGAAGTACAAGCTCTCGCTGTACGATATCTGCTACAAGCTCCTGGATGTCTCCAAGGGCTCTAGACTAGTAGTTCACGCAGCAGGGCGCGAGGATGCTGATGCTAGGATGCTAGGTAGTGGAAGACCTATAGCGCTAGAGGTGAAGGAGCCGAAAGCTAGGAACACCACCTTAAGCACCATTAGGGAGCTGGCAGAACCCCCGTGGGTTTACGTAAGACTGGAGAGAGCTACCTCAAGGAGCTTCGTTAGACTAGTTAAGTCCTCAAGTAGTGCTAAGATCTATAGAGTCGTGGCCGTATCCCGGGAAGGGCTAAGTAATGAGGACGTAGCTAAGCTCGAGAGCTTCTTCCAAGATGTAGTAGTAGCTCAGAGAACCCCGACAAGAGTACTGAGGCGTAGAAGGGACGTAATTCGCCGTAGACGTGTCTACAAAGTAAGGGCTACGCTACACTCACCCCACATACTCGAAGTGTTAGTGAAGTCCGACGGAGGGCTCTACATAAAGGAGCTAGTGAACGGTGATGGCGGTAGGACTAGCCCTAACTTCTCCGAGGTAGTGGGTAAACAGCTAGAGCCTGTATTCCTAGACGTACTTAAGGTAGAGCTAGAGCTTTAATAGCCTAAGGCCGTCATTTAAGTGAGGTGCTGTCAGTTGGAGCTCCCCGCAAACCTCGTAAGGTTAGCAAGTGAGGTTAGCGAGATTACCTATAAGAGAATTGAAGAGGTCGTTCGCGGAGACCCTAAGTATCTCTACGACGCGGCTATGCACCTAATAAGAGCTGGTGGTAAGAGGTTAAGACCTCTCATAGTAACGTTAACTGCTAAGATGTATGGAATGCCCGTCGAGATGTCCTCGTGGGCTGCAGCTTCCGTTGAAATACTGCATAACTTTACGTTAATCCACGATGACATAATAGATAGGGATGAGCTTAGGAGAGGTGTACCTACAGTCCATAAGCTCTGGGGTGAGGATATAGCTATAGTAGCCGGCGATCTGCTTTTCGCTAAGTCCTACGAAGCCATGCTTAGACTACTAGACTACGGAGTAAGTTATGAGAGGGTGTTAAGGGCTTTGAGGGAGCTTACGTGGGCAGCTGTCACCGTAGCTGAGGGCCAGGCTATGGATATAGAGTTCTCGAGGAGGGAGGATGTTACCGTTGAGGAGTACTTGGAGATGGTTAGAAGGAAGACGGCTGCTCTCTTCAAGTCCTCCGCTATGATAGGGGCCCTAATAGCAGGTGCTGAGGAACGCGATGTGGATAGAGTAGCCGAGTTTGCTACTAATGTAGGTATAGCATTTCAAATACGGGACGATGAGCTTGGTCTAGTAGCTGATGAGAAGGTCCTAGGTAAACCTAAGTACAGTGACCTAAGGGAGGGTAAGAAAACCATACTTGTTATCTACTCCCTTAGCGTTGCCAGCGACGAGCAGAGGAGGCAGATACTCAGCGTCTTAGGAAGTAGTACAGCAACCTACTCGGACCTGGAGAGGGTAGCTAGGAACATCGTAGAGCTCGGGGCCCTAGACTACAGTAATAGGGTAGCGGAGGAGTTCGTTAGGAGAGGAATTAGCTCTTTAGAGGAGACGAAACCTCTCGATACGGAGGCTAGGGAGATGCTTAAGGTCTTAGCTAACTACGTTACTAGGAGGGCTTACTAGGAGAGAGCGGTGTCCTCTATAAAACTGGCTGAGAAGGTCTTAAGGGACCTCGAGAACGTGGCAAGGTACTATGGACGTACGATCTGTTTTAAAGAAACTGAGGAGTACCCCTGCCTAGAGGTATTTAGGGAGCTCACTCGCGGGGGCTCAGTTACTGGCATCACCGTATGTAACGAGAGAAATGGCCTATGCATAGAGCTTAGGGAGAGTACTGTACTGAAGGTAATCGAGCTGGAGGGGAACGAGGTATTCTTCCAGGTAGATGTAGGGAACTTCGTTAAAAGGGGTGGAGTCCTGGCTTACATCATAACCGGTAAGGGTGAGGTTCGGAGCTTTAGGGTTCAGGACGAGGGTTACGTAATCTTCATACACGAAGACCCCGTAGCTAGACCTATGAGGTATACTGTAGTACTAGGTAGTGGGGGTGTTGCGGTTCGTGAGTTTAGAAGAGAGTAAGATTAGGGAGGTAGTCCTAAAGCACACTCTAAGGAATGCACTATCCCATGGAGGTAAGGCCCTGGAGAGTGCCGTTATCAGTAAGGTCTTAGGGGAGTACCCTGAGTTGAGGAAGTACGCTAAGCAGGTAGCAGCTGTAGTTAAGGAAGTGGTAAACTACGTAAATAGCCTATCTGTAGAGGAGCAGCTGAGAATAGCTAGGGAGAGGTTTCCTGAGGTAGTCGAAGCTAAGAAACCCGAGAGAACCCCTGAGGCTAAGACCCTCCCGCCCCTACCCAGCGTAGAGAAGTACGGGACCGTGAGGACGAGGTTCGCCCCCAACCCCGACTTCTACATTCACCTAGGGAACGCTAGGCCAGCTATACTTAGCTACGAGTATGCCAGGATGTACAAGGGCACCTTCATATTGAGGTTTGAGGACACGGACCCGAGGATTAAGACCCCTCTTCCCGAGGCTTACAGGGCTATAAGGGAGGACCTTAGATGGCTCGGCTTAACGTGGGATGAAGAGTACATCCAGTCCCTAAGGATGGAGATCTACTACAGAGTTGCGAAGGAACTGATATCTAGGGGAGGGGCTTACGTTGACCTCTGCCCGCGTGAGGAGTTCAGGAAGATTAAGGCTCAGCGTAGACCCTGTCCCCACAGAGATCAGGATCCATCAAAGTCTCTAGAGCTATTCGATAGGATGCTCTCAGGCTACTTTGGTGAGGGAGAAGCGGTCCTCAGAGTCAAGACCGACCTAGAGAGTCCGGATCCCTCGCTGATAGACTGGGTCGCGTTTAGAATCATAGATACCTCATCAACTCCGCACCCCCTAACCGGCGATAAGTACGTAGTGTGGCCTACCTACAACTTCGCTGCCGGAGTGGATGACAAGTTGATGGGAGTTACACACATACTAAGAGGTAAGGAGCACGCTGTAAACACTTTGAAGCAACTCTACCTCTACAAGGCTCTCGGCTGGGAATACCCCGAGGTTGTCAACCTAGGTAGGTTAAAGCTAGAGGGCATGATACTGAGTAAGTCCCTAATCAAGAGTACCATAAGGAGGAGTGCCGGAAGGGTAAGTGTGGATGACCTTAGATTCGGTACCCTGAGGTCCCTCCGTAGACGCGGGATACTCCCCGAAGTAATTAGGGAGATAATACTGGAAGTCGGGGTTAAGGTGAGTGACGCCACAGTCAGCTGGGAGAATATAGCTTCACTAAATCGAAAGAGAATCGACTTGATGACCCCGAGGCTCATGGCTGTCGTAGATCCGGTGGAGGTTGCTATATGGGAGATCCCGGAGACACCTAACCTTAGAGTACTACGCCTCAGTAACCACCCATCTAATGAATCCCTAGGAGTTAGAACGGTGGAGGTAGGTTCGGGTAATCCCGTCAGGGTCTACTTAAGTAGGGATGATGTAGAGATCCTCCTCAAGGAGGGTTCGATTAGGCTACTAGAGTTCTGCAACATAGCCTTAAAGAGCTATAGCCGCGAGTTAATAGAGGCCTACTTCACTGGAGTGGACGTAGAGCAGGCGAGAAGATCTGGACTCAAGATAGTTCAGTGGGTTCCAGCGAGGGACTTCGCTAGGGTTTCCATAGTTAAACCCGAAGGGCTTAAGCTGAGGGTTCTAAAGGCCTTTGCGGAGAGCTCGCTACTGCGGCAGAGAGAGGGGAGTATCGTTCAGTTTGTTAGAGTAGGGTTCATTAAGGTGGAGAAGATCGAGAGTAAGTTGAGGAATGTTAAGGTAGTGTTCATGCATGACTGACCCCCCCGCCCCAAAGGGCGAGGGTTCCTGCTAACGTGGGGCTTTTCGTAGCTGTTAGGTTTATAAGCTCTGACTCTGTTTCTTGCTACCGATGCTGATGAGGGGGCGATGCCCCGATAGATCGGTGTAGCAACTCCCAAGGGGTGCGTGCCGTCCACCCCAATGCCCTGTGAGCCCGCTCCGGAGGTAGCTGTGCTACCTATGAGGAAGTGGGCGAGGTGGAAGTTCCTAGATGCAACGAATAAACATGAATCGATGAGAATGAGCATCTAGGGACAGACGGAACCCAAAGACTTCTACAGAAAAAGCTTCTCTATGTTTAAACTTCCCCAGTTCTAGGCTTAGGTCCCAGCTTTAGCCTTTAGCTCCTGGTAGGCCTTAGCTAGCTCCTCAACGAGGTCCTTAGCTCCTCCGGGCTCTAGGATGGCGACGGATGCCGCTGCAACCTGAATACCTGCCGCTTCTCCAAGTCTCTTCTTACTGGGTACGTAGATGTACGGTACCTTCTTCTCTTCACAGAGATACGGTAGATGCAGAACTACCTCCGGCGGGTCTACGTCAACAGCTATGACTACGAGCTTGGCCTGCCCCCTTTCAACAGCCTTAGTAGTCTCGTTAGTACCCTTCTTAATCTTCCCCCCGGTTTCGCGGGCTTTCTTAACAGCCTCGTATACCTTCTCGGAGATCTCCGGGGGTACCTCAAACCTTACATGTGGAGGTCTCTTGCTCATCCTCATCACCCCACTTCGTCGCCCACCAAGTACTACACACAGGCTTTTAAGCACTAGGTCCAGCCTTACGATTAGATGAGATGGCTATGCTTTATGGTGGGAGTAAGCTTCCAGAGCAGATCCGTACTACAGCGGTTTATATAATCTCAGAGCACTACTTATGTAGTGAGAGTGATTCGATATGAAGCCCAGGCTTTTCATAACTAGGGAGCTGTTTGATGATGTTATTGCTAGGCTTTCCCAGTACTTCGATATTGAGATTTGGGATAGGTATCACCACCCACCATACGAGGTACTTCTAGAGAGAGCTAGGAATGTAGATGCTCTAGTCTCACTACTAACTGATAGAATTGACTGTAACCTACTATCAAATGCACCAAGACTTAGGATAGTAGCACAGTACGCAGTAGGCTTCGATAACGTAGATGTAGAGTGTGCAACTAGGCTAGGGATATACGTAACGAACACCCCAGACGTCATAAGCGATACAGTTGCTGAGCTAACGTGGGCTCTAATCCTAGCTGTTACTAAGAGAATCCTCGAGGCTGATGAGTTCGTAAGGCGAGGCGGCTGGTACGAGACTAGGACAGCCTGGCACCCTAAGATGATGCTCGGTACTGAGCTCAAGGGTAAGGTACTAGGGATAATAGGGTTAGGTAGAATAGGGACCCGCGTAGCTAAGATAGGGGTCCTAGGCTTTGGGATGAAGGTGATATACTACGATATAGTTAGGTATAAAGAGAAGGAGGGTATCTTAGGGGTTGAGTACAGAAGTAGTTTAGAGGACGTACTTAGGGAGGCTGATATCGTTAGTATCCACGTACCTCTAACCAAGGATACCTACCACATGATAGGTGAGAGGGAGCTTAAAATGATGAAACCCACAGCCATACTTATAAATACTGCTAGGGGTGCTGTAGTTGATACTGAGGCCTTGGTTAAGGCTTTGAGGGAGGGTTGGATAGCTGGTGCAGGTCTAGATGTATTCGAGGGTGAGCCCATACCACCAAACCACCCACTAACAGCATTCAAGAACGTAGTCCTAGTACCACACATAGGTAGCGCCACTTACGAGGGAAGGCATAGGATGGCTGAGGTAGTTCTGGAGAACCTGATAGCGTTCTACGAGGGGAGGGTACCACCAAACCTAGTCAACCCAGACGTCGTTAAGGTAAGGCCCCCAGGCTTTAAATAGCGTACTTTGACTGCACGTTTCTATTTCAGCTAGGTTCCCAGCTCTTCCACGGTTTTAGGTCTTTGGATGCCGTAGGAATTCTGGTTCGAGTTAGCGTACTCGGTTATCCTAGGCTACGCTAAGTTATTAAGCCTATAGTAACCTCTCTTGGAGTGAAAGTGTGAGAAGGCCTAAACTCTATATAGCCGGTAGGGAGGATATAGTCGGCGGTAGGATAACCGATATATACTTTGTTAGAACTAAGAAAATACTCGAGGCTAAGGGTCTCAAGAACCTCCGCGTTAGGATGGAGGTCCACGTCTCAGACCTCCCTAGAGGTTATGACTGGGCCGTCTTTGCCGGACTCGAGGAGGTTCTAAGCATTCTAGAGGGGCTTCCCTTGGATGTTTACTCTATTCCTGAGGGTACTCTAGTTAGGGCTAATACGCCCGTTATGCTAATCGAGGGCAACTACGCGGATATGTGCCTCTACGAAACAGCCATCCTCGGGATACTGAGACAGGCCTCGTCTATAGCTACGAAGGCTGCGAGGATTAAGAGACTAGCTGGGGATAGGAGGGTGGTATTCTTCGGTCTCAGAGCTCTTCACCCAGCCATAGCCCCCTCAGTTGATAGAGCCGCCTACGTAGGTGGCGTAGACGCCGTCTCCGGAGCCTTCAGCAGGGACTACCTGGAGGTAACGCCCGTTGGAACGATGCCGCACTCCTTAATAGTAGCCTTCGGTAGTAATGTCGATGCGTGGAAGGCGTTTGACGAGGTGGTGGAACCCGATGTACCTAGGATAATGCTCGTCGACACGTTTAACGATGAGAGGGTAGAGACCCTGCAGGCTGTGGAGGCCCTCGGCAGTAGGATCTACGGGGTCAGACTAGATACTCCAAGGAGTAGGCGGGGTAGTATGAGGGAGATAGTAGAGGAGATTAGGTGGACCCTGAAGGCCCTCGGCTACCCGGACATCAAGATAGTTGTGAGCGGGGGTGTCAACGAGAGAACCATAGTAGAGCTTAGGGATGTTGTAGACATGTTCGGTGTTGGAACGTCCATAGCGTGCCCCCCATCAGTGGATATCAGTATGGACATTGTGGAGGTGCTGAGAGATGGTAGGTGGGTTCCGGTGGCAAAGCGCGGTAAGCTACCGGGGGCTAAAAAGGTGTACAGATGTGGGACCCTAGACTACGAGGTAACTCTATGGAATGAAAAGCCGCGTAGGTGTTACGAGGAATTACTAGTGAAGTGGTTGGAGAACGGCAGGCTGACTAGGGATTACCCAGAGCCTACGCAGATAAGGGACTACGTCCTAGCACAACTCAGGGAGGTTCCGGAGCCTACACCACTCTAGGACTGGTCTCCCTACGTAGGCGGGGGCCGTATTCAAACTGCTGCTCGCACTATAGAGCTCTTCTTTTACCGTGCTTTTAAGATTGAGACACACTACTCTCAGGGCAGAGTGTTCAGAGTTAGAGTCGTCGACCACCCATATGCTCAGGCCATACTAACCAACCTCAGGGACAGGAGAACAAGCCAGATAGAGTTTAGAAAGGGCTTAGTCAGGCTTGGGAGGGTTTTAGGTCTGGAGATGGTTAAGGAGTTTGATGTGGAGGAATGCGAGGTCGAGACACCCCTCGGCGTGAAGGCTAAGGGGGTTAGGATCAAAGACCTAGACAAAGTTGTTATAGTAACCGTTCTAAGAGCTGCCTGGCCTCTTACAGAAGGCCTCGTTAAGATATTCTACAACGCTAAGCAAGGAGTTATAGTAGCTAAGAGAGTCGAGGAAAGGGGCATGAGGAACTATGAGTTCAATGTGGAGGTAGCGTATGTCAAGGTACCCGAGATAACCCAAGATACTACAGTCATACTAACCGACGTTATGGTAGCTACCGGGTCTACTGCACGTGTAGCTCTGAGAGAGATAGTCCAACGCGGTAGGGCTAGGAGGTACTTCCTAGCATCGGTAATAGCCACCCCATTAGCGCTTAGTAAGATAAGGAGGGAGGTAGAGGAGTTGGGGGTAGACCTCACGGTGTACGTTGTGGCTATAGACCCTGATGTAAATGAGAGAGGTTATATAGTTCCCGGACTTGGAGATGCTGGAGATAGGGCATTCGGCTCCTGAACCTCTAGAACTGGTGCCGCGGCCGGGATTTGAACCCGGGTCACGGGCTCGCCCCGCAACCGCAGCACGAGAGGCCCGCATACTTGGCCGGGCTATACTACCGCGGCACCGGAACATAGTAACATTAGTCAGCTTAAAAGCTTTAACTAAATACCGCCCCCACTTCACGACGGGCATCAGGACAGGTATTTGAACGAGCAACCACTTCTTTGGAGAAGCTCCTCACTCTACTGCTGCATCAGTTCAACCAAGGACTTGTCCTCTCACTACAACCGAAAGCCCTGTTTTCGAGGTGTAGGTCTGTGAGGAACCCGCAAACTCCGTGATGATACAACAACGAGAACCCCCTCGGATATGAGGTTGTGGAAGGTGTAAGAAATACGGGTAGTCAACTACCTTAGGGATATTTTAAGGCTACCGATTACCTTAGAGACTACTAGGGCTTTTATGGAGTTACTTAAGCTTTCAGAGAGCTCTTCGACGCTACTTACATCTACACTTATAAATACCCTAACGAGGTTCTCCGATAGAGTAATACCTATGAAGCTACTTACTGCAACCCCCCACATTTCCCTGTAGGCAGCTCTGCAGTGTACTACGATCTCCCTACCCCACGTCTTGTACTCGAAGACCTCCACATCGAAGAACTCATTTGTTTCGAAGGCTCTTCTAATTATGTTCGCTACGCTATCCGCACTAACACCTCCAGAGACGGGGATGAGGAGTTCGTGCCTCTCAACTACGGGGGCATATGCTCCATAGCTAAGGGTGACCGTTCCTACCTCTCGGGATATTACAGCTAGGGATACAGTTCCCGAAAGTAGGCAGACTACAGCTGAGACTAGTGCCTGTTTGACTGTGAACAGATTGAGCACCAGTATCGAAGACGCAGCCGCCCCTAGGGCTGTCAGTAGAATGATGTGCATAGCTATAGCTATGGACATGCCCCAGGGGGGTAGCCCCTGCAGGAGTAGGGTCTCGTAGAGAGACCTGAACTTGGGAATGAGAGACCTGTAGGCTACCGTTACCAGGATTACGCACAAGATTAGGACTGCTACTGCAGAGACTAGAGCCTCCGTAGTAATCACCTTAGCAAAACCCGCCACGGTTACCGAGTTCCCGCTGTAGTAGTAGAGAGAGTCTACCTCCAGGAGCTCGGTAAACATCTTTACCTGACCCAGGTCTGTCAGACCCTCAATAACTATATCCGTTATTAGGGTATTGTTGACGTCTAGGACTCTAGCAATAGTACGGGTATCTGACAGAAGCACCATATCCGGGGAGGGAGTTATAGGCTCAGCACCTAAGTAACCCAGTACCGGGAGCAGAGTCTCTAAGGGGGCTAATCTCAGTTTGAAGAGACCTTCATCAGCACACCTCACGTACGTCCTTAACCGGTCTACCCACACCTCAGTGTAATTCCCACGACACCCGGTTAGGGTAACTCCGTACGTCAGGTTGAGTACTTCGGCTAAGCTCCCAGAGATGCCCACAACTGCCCACTTAACCCCAGGAACCCCCTCTATGATTAAACCCCTATCGAGAAGGGACCGGTATAGTAGGGTTAGGGAGGCGTTCCTAGGTAGTACTTGGGCAGCGATTTCGGTGACTAGGTCCTCTGGGTATGGTTTAGCTAATTTAACTACAGCTATGGGTCTATCCACGTAGGCTGTGAGATGCTGTACTACCTCGACACCTCTCTCAGTATACGTTACAGCAGCTATAACAGCTGAAAGGATTAGACATAGGAAGACTATAGCTGTTGCAAGATTTAATACGGTTATCCTAAGGATCTTACCGAAGATGAGAAACCTCGTTGAGCTAAGTCTTCGATACGCCCTAAAGGTAAGTGGTTCGTGAAGTTCTATACTCTTCCTTTCCCTAAGTAGGAGTACTACAACTATTGCGAGTGCAGTGAGGTAGACCGCCGCGAAGACTAAGGAAACCACCTCCATACCTAAACACCTAAGAGCTCCAGCAACGTGTAGAGCGCGACAGCTATGGTACTCCCAGCTAGAGCTATGGAGGAGTAAGCCACGACCCTTTCATAAACGTCCGGACCTATCCTAAGAGCTAGGTACTTTATGAGAGACGCTACAATGAAGTGTAGACCTATGTCGGTTGTGATGGTCAAACCCACCAGGATCGCGTATATTGAGAGTCCTCCGAAGCCCGCAAGCTTTACAACAGCCAGCACAGTTATAGCTAGGATAGCACCTATGACTAAGGGTTCTAGAGGTAGTGCCAGGATGTTCCCGCTGTAGATAGCCTTCATCCACGTAATTACGGGTAGCCACCTAATTAGCGGTAGTTTAGGTGAGTTCGTACCGTAGGCACTAAGTAGGAGGCTCCCATAGAGTAGTGTTATGGGGGCTCCGAGGAGTAGTCCTAGCATCATAGCTACCCCGATGAAGCCTGACCTTACACCTGCGTACTTACTGAGCTTAGCCAGGTTCATGAAGGAAGCTGCTACGAACTGGGGCATGGGCGTCCCTGTATACGGGTCTAGGAGTATGTAGGGAGTAGCCCCACGTATGCCGGCAGCAAACATGAGGCCCGTAATTGCTGGAAGCGTAGACTGCGAGACGATACCAACCTCACCAGCAACCCTACACGTCAGTACCGTTATGATAACGTAGAGTACCAGTAAGGCAGGTGCCAGAAGGGCTAGTCTAATCGGGTCCTTGTAGACCATAGTAGCGGGTACTATAGGAAGGGATACTAGGATTATACCTAGAGTAAAGCTCCTCCTGAACTCCCTAATCTCCCTAAGGAGGGAGAATGAGCGTGCAAAGACCCTATGATACCTAACTAGGTAGTACGTAGCTACGAGCATTAGGTACCCTATTAGTGCTGAGGCTATTGATGAGGAGGCGGCCATAGCTATGTCGTAGGAGGACATAGTGGGTAGGGGGACCAGCAGCCCAAGGTACGTTAGGACGGGAGTAATTAGGAGGAAGGTCAGTAGGCTACCAAGACCCACCCCTAGGGATGAGTCTATGGGAAGTAGAAGAGCCAGTAGAAACACGGCAGGATTTAGAGCTAGGCTGAATGCCGCACCCGGTACCAGTAGGTAGAGGGACGGGGTTATATCTACCGAAAGTTCCCCGTAGAACGTAGCAAGTTGCGCGATAAACCCGAAGACCAGAGCCGCGGCTACGTAACCCCTCCTAAGATGCTTAGCTGTGCCTATGACCCTCCACGAGGCACCACCTATAGGAAATACTAGCCTCTCCTCCTCTATGAAGTGGTCGCTCAGCGCCTGCGCGATGAGTACCCCTCCAGCTGAAATAGCACATGCGAATAGGTAGAAGGCTACTAACTCCGGCCTTAGGATACCGTAAGCCCAGGTAGCCAGACCGAGAGTTAGCGGGTCAGCTCTTTCGGCTAGCAGCGTATAGGTGATTAGCATACCCGAGGTTAGTGTTGTGGTGATGTCGACTCCCACTGCAAATGCTAGGGAGACTACGAGATCGTATATGCTGTACCTCCTTATAGCAACTGCGTGTAGTAGGTAAGTGAGCACACCAGCAACTATAGGTGTTAACTCGGATGTAGTGTACCCGCTAATAGCATAGCCGTAGCTATTGAAGAACCCTAGTAAAGCTCCTATAGAGGCTCCTACAGCTAGGGAGCGCCCGAGGTTAACAGCTCTTCGATCCTCCGAGACCTACACCCAGAGTAGGGTTTTACGAGGCATTTATCTACTGTAGCTAAATTAGGTGGGGGCTGCCTGGATAGTAATGCACTAGCCGTTAATACCTTGGAGAAGGTACTCAAGGTACTAAGGTACGGGCACCACGAGGCTATAGTCGTAACCGTGGATGAAACTGGCATACCCCACGCTGCCGCCATGGGCGTGAGGGCTCAGGGGAGGGGCATAGCAATCTTTCCCTACATTAATACGAAGACATATAGAAACATAGTCCGAGGTTCACCTATATCCGTAGCATTCACCCAGGATTCCATAGTCTTCTGTAGGGTTGTGGTAGAACCTCAGGAGCTCAGATTCAGAGAGGGTAGGGTTAGGGGGGTCTACATACTCGATGATAGTGTTGACCTGTATGTAGAGGCGGTACCGGAGGCCCTCTCGAACCACGGTACTAGGGCCTCGGTCCTACTTAAGGTTCTCGATGCATACGAGGGGTGCGGTAGTTTGATTGCATTTAGTCGAGCTAATGCTATGCTGGTGGAGTCCTTAGTTTACCTCACTAAGTTGCGGGCACTTGCAGAGGGTTCGTTTAGTGGGGATCGTAGCGAGGTAGGTAGATGGTTGGAGGTGCTAAGATACAGCCTCTCAATAGTCAGGAAGCTGGGGTCCGGGGAACTTATTCGCTGTGCTAACGCTGTAATGGACGAGCTACGTAGACTGGGTGTGGTTATATGAATCTCCGCGACCCTCTTCTATGGGAACATCTTTACGGAACAATACTCACCAGCTTAGGGTTAAGTAGGGAGGAGGACTACATCTCGTGCCGTCTACTCGACACTCTTCTCTCCACTAGGGTGGACCTTCTGGAGAGGTCTCTAAAGAGGCTTTCCGAGCTACTAGTAGGTAGGGATGTTCTTGTAGTTGGGGACTTCCTACTAGGGCCGTGTCCGAAGCTACCTAACACTACCCTAGTAGCTGCTGATAGTGCCTTCGCTAAGTGCGTTGAAGGTGGGGTAGTACCGGATGTCTTAGTGACGGATCTCGATGGGGTTACCGTAGAGCACCTCAAGTTTAGGGATGTGGTATACGTGGTGCACGCACATGGGGATAACTACGAGCGCGTGGTAAGGCTAGTACCAGAGGTAGAGGGGTACTTGATCGGTACTGCCCAGTACAAGTGTTCAGAACGTGTGCAGGTATTTGGAGGGTTTACTGATGGCGATAGGGCTGCCTACCTAGCCTACTCTATGGGTGCTGCGAGGGTACTTCTATACGGCTTCAACTTTAATCAGGTTGCAGAGGTGGTAAAGCCCTCTGGCATTTCAGTTAACCTAAGGAGTAAGCTAGCTAAGCTCTCGTGGGCAAGATATTTACTCCTACTACTTAGGGAGAGCGGGTACGGGGTTGAGTGTTTCGGAGGTACGTGTGAAGGCTGGCTATAGGATACACCTAGGCTTCTACAGGTACTTAGATGGGGGGTTAGCTTACGGAGCTATCGGTCTATCCGTGGAGGAACCCTACCTAGAGGTTCGAGCTATAAAGACAGCTGAATCAGATGAGGCGTCAATTAACGCCCCTACGGAAGAGTCTTTAGAGGCTGTTAAGAGGGTTGTTAAGTACCTCGCGGCATCTCCGGCGAACTTGATGATTACAGGCTACGTAAGGCATCACGTAGGGTTGGGCTCGATAACTAGGCTATACCTAGCATCAGCAGTAGCCCTTTCGACGTTACATAGGAGGATAGACTTAAACTTAGAGGACTTACTGGTTAAGCTGGGTCGCTGTAGGTACAGCTGCATAGGCTATTACACCTTTCTCTACGGTGGTCTAGCTGTAGATATCGGAGCACCTCTAGGCCAGGTAGGTACGATACCTAAACCCCTAGCCCTAGCTAAGTTCCCTAGGTCATGGTACGTAGTTATAGCCGTACCGGAGGGCAGGGGCTTAAGGGAAGAGGAGGAGGACCCCTACCTAAGGAGCCCTACCCCCGTTGACGAGCAGAGAAACCTTTACAAAGCCCTAGTGGAAGTACTCTCGGGAGTTAAGATGGAGAGACTGGACCTATTTACTCAGGGAGTTGAAACGATTCAAAGGGTAGCTGGCAACTACTTTAGCAAAGCGCAGGGGGGAGTCTTCAGTAGCAAGTATGGGGAGGAGGTAGCTAGGGTCATGCTCGAGAGCGGTCTTAGAGGTGTTGGGCAGAGCAGCTGGGGTCCGGCAATCTACGGTTTTACAGACAGCTACTCCGTTGCGGAGTCCGCTAGAAGGAGTATACTGAGGGTACTAGACAGGCTGGGAGTAGGTTGTGATGTCTGGGTAAGTAGGGGTGCTGAACTAGGCTACTCCATGCAGGTACTACACCTACGCTAGCCCGTGAGTGTGGAATAGGCTACTGATTGCGTATCTACTATGTATGGGGAGCCGGGGGCTGAAAGCTATTGAGAGCGTAGTATAGTAGTAGTGCTACTATGTTATTCGCTGCTTGAAGTATGAGGTAGTTCCTTATGAGCTCCTTCTCCGTAAGCCCTCTGCTGAGTACTAAAAGCCTTACAAGAGATAGTGGTGCCCTTGAACTACAGTTGGGTAGTATAATACCCCGGTCGACTCGTGTAGGTCTCTCGACGTGTTCCTTGCTCTTAATACCTATCGAGGATAGTATTAGAAATCCGTTAAGTATCTGAGGCATTAGTAGCATTATCGACAGGTACTCTCTACGCGATGCTATAGAGAGGGAAGCTACTAGAGCACCGATGAAGTGAGACCCGGTATTACCGTTTAGCATCTTTGCGGGGTAAATATTCAGTGGGGAGTAGCCCAGTACTGTGGCTGAGGCTAGGGCTAGTAGGGTGTAGAACCCCTTCAAGGGCTCAGGCCCGGGGAGGACTACTGCCACGAGGATCGAAGTGCAGTACATTAGGAATACTGTCGGTACTATTCCGTTATGAGTATCACACATGTTGAAGGCGTTGGCTAGGACATCGTAGGCTAAGACTACCAAAAGGGGGTAAATTACTGTAAGCCTTAGGTACCCTACTAGTGGCATGTAAGGACGGGGGCAGTACGCCTCGTAGACTAGTACTGGTAGGGACGGAATAGCGAATAGAGCTAACTTAAGCTTAACGCCTAGATGTACTAGGTCATCAATAAAACCAATAGTCCCGGCCATCAGCGCAGCTACTAGGTATGGGGTGAGAGAACAGTCCACAACTCCGAGGAGCCTTCCTATGGCTAATCCCAGGATTAGGGAGAACATGAGGGCAACACCTCCAGACCTCGCAACAAGAGTCTTACTAGGCTTATGTATATCCACAGCTGTGAAACCCATCTTCATCTCCAATCTCAGAACGACCTGACTGACAGCATAGCTTAACGTGGCAGTAGCCAGCATTAGTACTACTAGGGCAGGGTCCATCGTCATAGCCAGACTGTACTCTATCAGCTGGTTATAAGCTAGAAACCCCAGAGAGATGGGGAGCCCATGGACCTCAGCAACCTCTGGGAACTGATTAAGAAAGCTAACGAGGTTTTAGAGGGCTTCGTTCATAGAACCCCCATAGTCAGCTCACTATCGTTCTCAAGGTTATCGGGTAACAACGTGTACCTGAAGCTAGAGAATCTTCAGAAGACTGGGGCCTTTAAGGTTAGGGGAGCCTTCTTTAAGATCTACTCGGAGCTGGATCGCTGTAGAAAGTACGGAGTTATAGCTGCTTCATCAGGTAACCACGCACAGGGAGTTGCCTACTCAGCATTGGAGCTTGGGGTCAGGGCTACTATAGTTATGCCTGAGACTACCCCTCCCTATAAGGTAAACGCTACTAGGTCATACGGAGCTGAGGTAGTACTCTACGGTAGTATATACGACGAGGCGTACGAGAAGGCTACTGATATAGCTAACTCTACGGGTGCTGTCTTCGTACACCCCTTCGACGATCCATACATAATAGCTGGTCAGGGGACTATAGGGGTCGAAATAGCGTCAAACGTTCGGGACATTGACGTAGTCTTAGTCCCGGTTGGGGGAGGGGGGCTTATCTCAGGGGTAGGTGTAGCTATTAAGAGGATGCTAGGCAGTAGGGTTAAGGTGGTTGCCGTTGAGCCTAAAAACTCTCCGAAGCTCTATGAGGCTTTTAGACACGGTAAGCCTGTACAGGTACAGGTACAGCCTAGCATAGCTGACGGTGTTGTAACAAAATCTGTTGGTGAGCTAACTTACAAGATAATGAGTGAGGTTGTTGATGATGTTGTTCTAGTAAGTGAGGACTCCATAGCTAGGGCTATGTTCCTACTCATGGAGAGGTCTAAGCTGGTCGTAGAAGGTGCTGGAGCTCTTCCAGTAGCAGCTCTCCTCGAGGGTTACATATCGGGAGTTGGTAAGAACGTTGTTGCAGTAGTAAGTGGGGGTAATGCGGATCTGACCACCATATACAGGGTAATACTTAAAGGTCTTAGCGTGGATGGTAGGGTAGCCAAGCTAACTCTGATCCTAGATGACATACCGGGGGCTCTCTATAGAGTACTTGAAGTACTCGCTAAATTCAGGTGCAACGTTCTAGACGTAAGGCACGATAGAGTTGGGCTTGAGGTACCTGCAGGTAAAGCCCTTGTAGAGATAGTATTTGAGATTCCAGAAAGGGGTATACTAAACACCGTAGAGAAGGAGTTATTACAGAGAGCAACACTAATTAAGTCCAGCTCTCTAACAACTTAGACTCCAGAACTCTAAAAGAGTCTTCGAACCGAGAAGTATTGAGAGGAGTAGGTCCTCTACGAGTAGCATCACAACGCCCAGCCGATAACCTAGTAGTGCTATAGGGGGAACCAGAGCTACACAGACTAACCTCCTCCCCGTCATGAATGGTGGGGCTTCTTGTTGAAGCGGGAGCTCGGGATTGCACCCCCTCCCCGAGGGTTCAGTCCCGGGCTGGATCCCCGGCCCGTTACCCCTACCCCAGACGGGGCTCGGGGCTATGGGTACTCCAACCATCATCGCCCTAAGGCTCACAGATCTTAACAATCATCACCAATAGCAGTTAAACAAAGGAGGATTTATAAGCCTTACTACCCATCCCCGCCTTAAAAGGCTAGGCTTTCAGTTGTAACGCACTTCCGTAGCTGGGGGTGGTCGGTGGGGAAGCCGTTGAGAGGTAGGTGGCGGGGAGCTAAGATCGATGAATATGAAAGATAATGGACTACTATCTACTGAGAAACGGCGGAGGTCTGTACTACGGAATCAGTCTCTTCTTATCTCTCGGGAATGGTGTAACCTCCCTAACGTTCCTTGCTCCGGTCAGCATTAACCCTAGTCTTGCCAGTCCCATCCCCCAGCCAGCGTGAGGGGGCATACCGTAGTCGAACCACTTCAGGAAGAACTCGAAGTTCTCTGGGTTTAGTCCGCGTTCGAGTAGCCTTTTCATCAGGAGCTCCCTCCTATGTACTCTAGTACTTCCGGATGCTATCTCTAGGTACTTCCAAACCAGGTCAAATGACTCGCTGTATACTCCGTCGTCTTTAGGCATGGTATAGAAGGGCCTAGCCTTATCAGGCCAGTCGACTATGAAGTACACCTCCTCATTAACTATTTCAGAGAATCTTCTGAGGTGGGTTACGGAGAGGTCCTCCCCTAACTCTATCCTCTCCCCGTGTTCCCCAAGGGTCTTAACCACCTCCTCGTACCTGAACCTTTTCAGGGGGGTCCTTATCTCAGGAGGGTCGTAGTTTAGTACCTTAAGCTCCCTAGATGCCCTCTCCCTAACTTCGTTAACGACCCTCCGAATTACTCTCTCGAGTACCTCCATAACGTCCTCGTAGTTAGCGTAGGCCATTTCCACATCTACCGATATGAATTCAGATAGGTGGTAGGGGGTGTCAGACTCCTCAGCTCTCCAAGCTGGTGCTATCTCGAACACTCTCTCAAATGCCCCGGCTAGTAACTCCTTATACAGTTGCGGGCTTTGTGCTAGGTAGGCCTCACGCCCGAAGAATGCTACTGGGAACAGGGCAGCACCTCCTTCAGTTGCTGCCGCGACTATCTTAGGCGTGAACACCTCTATGAACCCTAGGCTGTATAGCTCCTCCCTAATTGCTCTCAGAGCTACGGACATTATCTTAAATATCGCCCTACTTTCCTCCCTCCTTAAGTCTAGAACCCTCTCCCTGAACCTAGTATCAAAGTCTGCTGGTACCTTACCGCTAACATCTAGAGGTAGTGGGGTCTTAGCTATGCTATGCACGATTATCTCCGTTGGTACTATCTCAAAACCTCCCGGAGCCCTACTCTCTGCCTTAACTACCCCTATTACAGAGACCGCCGACTCAGGCGTTAACCTATAGAATAGCTCCGAAAGCTCCCTATTCTCCTTACTTATGACGACCTGAATAAAGCCGTCCTTATCCCTAATCACAAGGAACTTCTTACCCCCTAGATCCCTCTTAAAGTGAACCCAACCGGCTACTACCACCTTAGCCCCATCTAAGCCAGGGCCTAGCTCTGAGGAAAGGTGAGTCCTATACCTACCCAACCCCTAGGTCACCCTTATCCTAACGTTAGTACCCACCATCGTGCTCAGCAAGTTCTCTACCTCCTCCTGGGGTGCTGGCAGGTACCTAAGGTCCGACTTAGGTATTCTAACTACGTACTCCATGGTACCATCGGGAAGCCATAGGGTGTTCACCCCTAAAACCCTCGCCGGCTGTATAATACTGCGAACCAGCTCCTTAGTACTAGCAGTCTTAGAGTTAACTATTCTAACTCTCGATCCGAGCTCGCTCTCTAAGTACTTAATTAGTTTAAGCAGAGACTTACTATCTGCATTAGGTGAGTCAAGCTGTACTACAACTATATTGCTGAGCTTAACAGACCTCACGTATTCAGAATCGCGTAGGAACCTAAAATCGGGTGCTGACTCAGCCTTGAGGAGGACCCTCATAACCTCTACATCGAGCTCCGTTACCGCGCCGCTCCTGACCAGAGATTCGCACCTAGGGCACAGCACACCGGACTTCACACAGAGCTGGTCTAGCGGGATCCGCAACTCCTACCATCTCCGCGCTTTTTTCCTAGAGCAATTATTAAGGCTAACGCTTTTAAGTGCTAGCTCAGCATGCTCTCGGGGTCAGGATGCCTATAACCGACCCAGCACTACTCAAGATCGTAGAGAGCCGTATACTCAATAAGAAGGTGTGCCGTAGGTGCGGAGCTCTAAATCCCCCAGAGGCTGAGAAGTGTAGGAGGTGTAGGAGTAGGAACCTAAGACCTAAGCGTAAGAGGATCGGTGTGAAGAAATAGGGAGAGTCCCAACCTCCATAAGGCGTACCCTACCTTAGTCTCTCCTAGTTCTAGTGATGTGCGTCAAGTATCCGATAGAGACACAGTTGCAGTTCTAGATATAGAGAAGAGAGCACTTGAAAAGATGTGGGGAGCTCTGACCCCCCTGAATGCCCCCAGATGACAGATGTAGCCCCGAATAGATGGGGGGAACCTGTGAACCGCCTCCAAGAGAACCCTCGCCCTTCAGGGCGGGGAGGAGGTCAGCCTAGTCGAATATATAACGTAGCCAAAACACACGAGCTTACCGAATACCTCCAGTGATAGAACGTCCTCGCAATCAGCTACTAAAATACTTCTAAGTTCCCTTAGGAGAGAGTTTACGAACCTCTTACCTAAGGTACCCGTTCGTGGAACTCTAACCCTACCTATGCATATTCTTTCAGTCTTTAGGTACTCCCTAATCGCATTAGTAAGGCTTTGAATAGCCTCTTCGCACTGCTTTACTACGCTACTACACATAGCCACATAACTGATATACTCTACGGCGGAGAAGACCTGCGCCTTAAGTATAGTCCTTAGAGAACGTGGTTCTAGACCCGTCTTTACTACTACCACACCCTTTACATCCGGTACGAGCACCTCAACACCGGGGTCGTATGGGTATATAACATCACCTATCTCAAGTGAGCCCCTCCCCTCCTTGGAGTAGCGCGTAGTTGCGATGTAAGTGTAGAGAAGGACCTTCTCAGGTACTAACCTTACCGAGCTACGCATCCTAAGTACTAGCAGAACAGAGTCTCTTTAGTACAACCTTCTCAAAATACGTAGGCTGAATCCACATTAGCCAGGCAGGGGTCTTCTTAACAAACTCGTACGCCTCCCCCCAGTCCTCCAGTCCGAGGTCCTCAGCTAACTTCTCCAAGCTATACTCCGAGCGAGCATACCTGTTTAGTAAAGCTACTAACTCCTTAGTTACAGCTATCTCCTTCCCACTACTTAACCTTATCACAGGTACGCACTCATCCACTCATCCCTACCCACTACTCTACGGAAAGGTGTTTAAAAGCTGTTTGATGCCCAACACCACCAGCATACAGGACCGGTACAACTCCTGGATCGGTTTAAAACGCTATAAGCACCTCCTACTATACTCCTCGGCTAGGTTTACCTCCACTACCTCCCCCCTAGGTGTCATCTCTCTGAACACTCTTGCGTTAAACTTCTTCACACGTACTTTATCGCTTAACCAGCAATCTGGGTCTAGTCCCGCCTTTATGCAGGTCTCGGAGAGGAATGTCTCCGCGTCCCAGCAGTATTCGACTGGGACCTCCGGTAGTAGTACCCCCTTGTATACCCTATACTCAACTACGAGACCATCCTGCCCCACCCTAACTTCACGTACCCTCTCCCTACCCCTAGCTCCGATATCCTGCGGTACCGAGAGGACACTGACCTCGAAAACCAGCTGGTCCAGCTCCTCCAGACTTACAGGTTCGAAGCGCGGGTCTTCGAAAGCTGCTGCAAGGGCTGTGGTTATCACGTTCCTAGCTAAGGGCTCTACAGGGACCAGGTAACCTATACACCCCCTTAGAACAAGGTCTCCCCCTAGGACCTTCCTGATGGTTGTGAAGGTCATCCCCTTAGCCAATAACCTTTCCTCGAGTTCTGGGAGCTCTATTACCCTCCTAGACCTTAGGTACTCCTCAACAGCCTTCCTAGCGAGTCTCACAAGGGTAATACCGTCCTCTAATCTAAGCTGTGAGGGCTCTACATACCCGCCAGCTACTGCTCCGACCAATACCCAGGCCCCTCTCTAGCACTGAGAGAAAACTATTAAACTTCCTACAGCTAAGGGCCCTTTCTTCAGGGCGGGGGTTAATGGGGAGTATAGACTTCCTCCTTAACTGCCTCACCTGATCGCTTGAGCTCAGTTAGACTCTACAATGGCAGTTCGTACACCCATACTCTGGGCTCTGCGTAGAATGGTGGTAATGAGCCGAGGTCTAGTACTGGACGAAACCCTAAGGAGGAGGGGGTGCGACTCCGGGGCTTCCTGCCCTCGCAGGAACTTCGCCTCAGGGACGGTAAGGATGGGTGATCCTTAGTAAATAGCTCCCTTTAAACAAAGAGAGGACCGAAAAAAGCTAGGGGTTGGGTTTAGACCGTCTAAGCTTTTCTGAGAACCTTACCTACTCTAACCCTGCTTATGAGCCTGCCCTCCTCTACGACTATCTTCCCATTTACTATAACGTAGGCTATACCCTTCGGATACGAGTGCGGATTCTCGTACGTTGCTGTATCTTCAATAGTATAGTAGTTGAATATGGTTATGTCAGCCTTGAACCCGGGTCTTATGACCCCCCTATCCCATAGCCTTAGCTTCCTAGCTGGTAGGGAAGTCATCTTCCTAATAGCCTCGGGTAGGGTAAGTACCTTCTCCTCCCTAACGTACTTAGCTATAACCCTGGGGAAGGTACCGTACCTCCTCGGGTGCGGCTTCCCTACTCCGAACTTACCTACCGAGCCATCGCTTCCTATAGCAACGTATGGATGAGTTATCACTGCCCTAACATCCTCCTCCCTCATGCCGAATGTAACCATGCCTGTGGCTAACTCATCGTCAATGAGTAGCTTTACTACGGTATCAACGGGGTCTAGACCTAGAGTTTGAGCTATTTTGTCTATCCTCATACCCTCGAACTCCCTATGCTTAGGTGAGTAGGAGATCATTATGTCAGACCACGATATGTACCTCTCCTCGAATATACCTCCAGCTAACTCCTTCCTAATTCTCTCCACCACCTCCGGGTTCCTTAACTTGCTAAGAACTTCCTCAGTCTTCCCACTCCTAATATCCTTCGGCAGTAGTGTAAGTAATGATGTAGAGGCCGCGGTATAGGGATACGCATCCGCGGAGATATCGAAACCCCTTGAAGCGTAGTCCTCTATAATCCTTAGTGCAGTAACTACCTTCCCCCAACTGGGTCGCCCACTTGCCTTTAGGTGTGAGATCTCGACGGGGATTCCCGCCCTAATACCTATTGTAATAGCCTCGTACACAGAGTCTAGGAGTCCGACACCCTCATTCCTCATGTGCGTAGCATAAATACCTCCATACCTTACACTGACTTTAGCCAACTCTATGATCTCCTCAGTAGTGGCGAAGGTCCCCGGTATGTATATAAGGCCCGTACTGATCCCGAAAGCTCCGGCCTCCATAGCCTCCCGTACGTACTCCTTCATTTTCTCGAGATCATCTCTTGATGGCTGCCCTGGGTTAAACCCGATTACTGCAGACCTCACAGTTCCATGCCCTACCAGCGGAACTATGTTTATGGCCGGTTTCAGCTCCTCTAAGGCTTTTAGGTAATCGCCAAAGCTCTCCCACCTAACCTCTACCTCGGGGTGCTCCTTCTTAATCTCCTTCACGTACTCCTCCCTATTTACATCTGAGAGAGGTGCTGGTGAGTGCCCGCAGTTACCTATTACTATGGTTGTAACTCCCTGAAGTATGTAGTTATCAGCTGTTGGTACCTCGAATAAAGATACGTCACTATGGTTATGCATGTCTATAAAGCCTGGGGAGACCATCAGGTTAGGTACTTCTAGAACTACCTCAGCCCTTTCGCCGCTTAAGTCCCCAACGGCCTCTATTCTATCCCCTACGATACCTATATCAGCTCTAAAGGGGGGTGACCCGGTTCCGTCTACGACTATGCCACGCCTTATTATGATGTCGTAAACCATCCTAAACACCGTAGGCATCTAGTACCTGCTGCGCAGCTCTCACCGAGGCCCCGAACTCCACCCTATATCCTAACTTGGCTAAAACTCTCTCTAGAGCTGCTAGTGTAGCTATCACGTCGTTGGCAGAGACCTCGCCCATATGACCTATCCTGAATATCTTACCTCTAAGGGCTCCGAGGCCTCCGGCTATCTCAACTCCTCTACTGTGCATCTCGCTGTAGAGTTTGGACCACTCGATCCCTTCAGGTATGTACGTTGCTGTAACTGTGTTAGCTCTAAAGCCCTCCTCAGCTACTAGTCTCAGACCTAGAGCTTCCAGACCCCTCTGAACAGCCTTAGCCAGAGCCTCGTGTCTTCTATACCTCTGCTGAAGACCTTCCGCAAGTATTCTCTTTAGAGATGAGTTGAGAGCGTAGATTAGGTTAACTGCTGGCGTTATATAGTAATTTCTAGTTGACTCCATCTCCTTTAGGAGCTTCGTTATATTGAAGTAGAGGGTCTCGTTATCTGTTAATGGGGTGAAGCCGTCCCTATAGGCAACTATGGCTAGACCGGGGGGTACTGCGAGGGCTTTCTGGGAACCGGTTAGGCATACATCAACTCCCCAGCTGTCCATGTTCATCTCCATGCCACCGATCGATGCTATCCCATCTACGATAACCTTAGCCCCAAACTCCTTAGCCTTCCTAGCTATCCTGTCTACCGGGTTCGCTACAGCCACCGAGGTCTCTACATGCTGGAGTAACACGGTACTGAAGTTCCCCTGGTCTAGCACCTTCTCTACATCACTCTCGGTAAAGCCCCTACCTATCGGTGCCTCAACTACTGTTACCTCAGCACCTACTCTCCTAGCTGCGTCTACTAGGTAGTCAGCGAAGTAACCGGTCTTGAGGACTGCAACCCTCTCTCCGGGCTTTACTGCCGTTCTAACAGCTAACTCTATGGCGGCAGTACCGCTCCCGGGAATAACGACCACATTACCCGACGTACCGAAGACCTTCCTCAACATGTCCAGGGCTTCTCTATGGATGCTGTCGAACTCTGCTGAGACGTGACTTAACGTAGGCTTAGCCATATCGAGCATCGTTTCGGGATCAACTAGAGATGGTCCCGGGATCATCAGGAGGAACCTACCCATTACCCACACCTCATGCATAGCGTAACTGGGGCTAAATTAATACCTAGTTCTTCGACTCTGACCTCCCTACCTTGAAGAGCAAGGCTTTCAGTTGTAAAGTAGCTGTAGTTTTTTAAGTAACGTGACCTTGAGTATTGTTCTGCGGTGCTGGAGATGGTCTCCCTAGACCAGGTTGAAAAATTCCTAGGTCAGGTGGTAAGGGATGAGTACGGAAGGAGTTTAGGTAAAGTGGTAGCAGTCTTTGCCGACGTCTCAGGGAATGTCGAGGCTATAGAGATTGCCGTTAACGACTACGAGCTAGTTAAGGTCGGGGCCGAAAGAATTGTGAGAACCCCCGACGCTCTGGTGGTCCTACCGGAGTGGAAGGTTGCTGCAATTGACGTTGAGAACAGATTAGATAGAGTTAAGAAGAGAATGAGGTCCCTGGAGGAGCTAAACAGGAAGGGCATAATACCGACCCACGCCTACGAAGATTTGCGGAAGAGGCTAGACTCCGAGTTCAAGAAGGTTAAGGAGGATTCCGCAAAGGTTAGGGAGGTACTTAAGGCTAAGATTAACGAGCTGGACGATCAGATAATCAGGTATGAGAGGGCTATAGCGAATGTCTACGTACTGTATATGAGCAACGAGGTAAGCGAGCAGTCCTACAAGGCATCGATGGACTTCCTGAGGAACGCCAAGAGCAGGTGCCTAGACGAGAAAAAAGATGTTGAGAAGCACCTAGAGCTACTGTCTAAACTTGAGGCAGAACCTGTTGAGCCGCAGGTAAAGACCACACCGACAACACAGCCTCAGCCACCTCAGACAGCACCCATACCGGTAGTAGTCATAGAGGAGGCACCTCACTGAGTAGTTTACGAGGTGTTCAGTAGGTGAGTGTTTTTAGCTTGTTTAACCGCCTCGGTAGGGTCTTCGCTGGAGATAGGAAGAGGAAGTCCATAGAGCTCTCCGAGCTAATAATAAGGCTGGATACCATACTTAGAGACATTAGGGAGGTTGGTGATAGACTTGTAAATAGGTACAAGGAGCTCGTTAGGGAGGCACTGGTAGCTAAGTCAGAGAAGAAGAACGAGAAAGCCCTGGTTTACGCTAATGAGGCTGCCCAGGTGTCTAAGTACATTAAGAAGGCCCTAATAACTGAGATGATAGTTGAGCAGGTAAAGCTGAGGTTAGAGACCCTCGAGAACGTTGCTGATATAGCTAAGGCCTTAGCTAGTATATCACCACTCCTCCACATAGCTAAGAGCTACGTAAGTGAGATAGCACCGAATCTAGCTGTAGGGTTAGAGCTAACCATTAGTAAGACCAGGGAGTTGGTGGCCGGTAGTACGGACGTCTACGAGGTGAAGGTCGAGGATGCTTTAGTAATATCTCCAGAGGCTAAGGAACTTCTAAGTAAGGTAGAGAAATCCGTTGAGGAGAGGCTCTCACAGCTTCCGGAGATACCCCCAGAGCTGGTAGTTGGGAGGGGGCAGCCCGTCAGCACCCTAGTAGAGGGCGTCCGACCGCCGGAGAAAGCTGCTGAGGCTCAGGCAGCTGTAGTAGCTACGGCTAAGCCGAGGAAGGCGCGACTACCTAAGGAGGAGATAGCTAGGCATATACTGGAGGTAGTGAGAAGTCACGGGGGCTTTATCGAAGTAGGACTACTAGCTGAAAGACTCGGGGTCTCTAGGGAGGATATAATAGAGACCCTAATAGACTTGGAGAAGCAGGGTAAGATCTCACTGATATACCAGAAGCCCTAACATACGGTGGCTTTAGGTGAGCTCGACATCCCTAACATACCTAGAGGGGTTAGCACGTAACTACGCTATAAGGGCTGTGATGAGCGATAGAGAGGGTAACTACGCTGACGCTATAACGTACTACAGGAGGGCTATAGAGGTACTGGAGAAGATAATCCAGATGTACCCAGACCATAGCTTAAACAACATCTATAGACAGTGGATAGGTGAGTACAGAAGAAGGGTAGCCGAGCTAGAGGGACTGCTAGGTAGGGTTAAGGTTCCAGCATCAGGAGGTGGGCAGGACTCCCTAGATGATATCGACTCGTTCTTTAAGGTAGTTAGCGATTCTCCAATAAACTTCAGTAAGGTAGCTAATATGGATGAGGTTAAGAATTCCATAAGGGAGTCAATAATATACCCGTCCAAGAGACCTGACCTTTTTCCACTAGGGTGGCCTAGGGGTATACTACTCTTCGGACCCCCGGGATGTGGCAAGACCTACATAGCAGCTGCTGTAGCTGGTGAGGTCAACGGTTACTTCGTAAGCGTGGATGCGGCTAGTATAATGTCTAAGTGGCTAGGTGAGGCTGAGAAGAGAGTTGCCAGGCTATTCTCCAAAGCCAGAGAACTCGCGAGGAGTGGGACACCGGTCATAATATTCATAGACGAGGTTGACTCCCTCTTCGCACCTTACTCTAGCGAGGTAGGTGGGGAGGCTAGGGTTAGGAACCAGTTCCTTAAGGAGATGGACGGGTTAGACAGTAAGTTCTCCCCTAAGCTACTCCTATTTATAGTCGCAGCGACGAACAAACCCTGGAGACTGGACGAGGCCTTCATAAGGAGGTTCCAGAAGAGGATATACATACCCCTCCCCAGCAGGGAGACTAGACTAGAGCTACTTAGGATGTACACGAAGAGCCTTAAGCTAGACCCGGGAGTAAGCCTTGAGAAACTTGCTGATATTCTTGAGGGCTACTCCTCGAGTGACGTAGTTGAGATAGTTATGGCAGCCCACCTAAGAACCGTTAGAGAGCTGTTCGAGAAGAGCGGTGGGCAGGGGGAACCCAGACCCATCACTATGGAGGACTTCGAGGAGGTTCTTAAGTACAGGAAGCCCAGCATAAATAGGGACCTACTTAAGGCTTACGAAATGTGGTACGAGAAGTATAAGGCCCTCTAGGCATCTGTTTTTATAGGTTATGTAACTACAAATACCGTAGCGTGGTACTGTGAATCCAGCTATCTCAGTTATAAAGCATGACGGTAGGGTTGAGCCGTTCAGCATTGAGAAACTTAGGAACTCCATTAAGAGAGCCCTGGAGAGCGTCGGTCTAGTGCAGTACCTTGATGAAGTAGTAAACGCAGTACTATCCGAGATCTCGGAGAGGAGGCAGACAATAAGCTCGTCTGAGATAGCCGATAGAGTTGAGAAAGCCCTTATAGAGAGAGTTGTAGTTGACGAGAAGTTTGAGCTAGCTGCAAGAAGGTACCTACTAGCTAGAATATACAACCACGTATTTGGTAAGGGGGCGTGGAGGGAGTTTAAGGATGAGGAGCTCTCCCTAACGTACCCATCACTAAAGACCTTAACAGCTAGGTACTTACTGAGGAGTCCAGAAACCCTGAGGATCTCTGAGACACCGTCGCAGATGTTTTGGCGTGCTTCTAGGTATATAGCAAGTGCAGAAAAACTCGGTGAAGCGGAGTTCTGGGCTAGGAGGTTCTACGAACTCCTCTCTTCACTAAAGTTCCTCCCTAACTCACCTACACTTATGAACGCCGGTACTAAGCTAGGTATACTATCAGCATGCTTCGTAATACCCGTCCGGGACTCTATTGTTACGGAGGCTGGTGACGGAATATACGACGCTCTGAGAGCTCAGGCCCTAGTATTTCAGCAGGGAGGTGGCTGCGGGTTTGACTTTAGCGAGCTAAGACCTGAGGGGGACGTAGTTGCATCCACAGCTGGAGTTGCTAGCGGCCCCCTATCGTTCATGAAGGTATTTGACATCAATACCGATGTGATAAAGCAGGGCGGTAGGAGGAGGGGGGCTAACATGGGGGTTCTACACATCTGGCATCCTGATATTGAGAAGTTTATTCAGAGTAAGTCGGGTAAGCTTAAGGACGTAAACCTTCAGAACTTCAACATAAGTGTTGGAGTCTACGACTACTTCATGGAGTCCGTTCTGAAGGGAGGTAAGGTACCTCTCGTAAATCCAAGAAAGACCAGTCTGACTAGAACTAACGACTCCAGGTACTACGCGATAGTCAGAGCTAGGCACTACGTAAGCGAGGAGTGGGTTCAGGAGGTAATCCTTAAGGAGCTTGAGGAGTGGGGGTGGTCCGTACCCCTAGAGAGGTCTCTAATAGTAACTGTTGACGAGGCCCTCCAGATAGCTGAGTCTGAGGGGGCTGTTGTTAGGTGGGTAGATGCTGGTGAGCTCTTTGACACCATGGTTAAGTCTGCCTGGGACTCGGGAGATCCGGGGCTTCTCTTCATAGATACAATAAATAGGAGGCACCCGACGTGGTACCTGGGTAAGATAAACGCTACAAACCCGTGTGGTGAGGAACCCCTCCTAGAGTGGGAGTCCTGCAACCTCGGTAGTATAAACCTAGAGAAGTACGTCGTAACCAAGCCAGATGGGAGGGTGGGTATAGACTGGGAAACCCTAGCCGAGGATGTTAAGACGGCTGTCAGGTTCCTCGATAACGTTATATCCGTAGCTAAGTACCCCCTTAAGCAGTTCTACGAAGCTGTTGGAAGGACGAGGAAGGTAGGTCTCGGGGTTATGGGGTGGGCTCACGCACTAATTAAGCTAGGTATAAGGTACGACTCCCCAGACGCTGTCTACCTGGCCTACCATCTCGCCGAATTCATAGCCTACAACGCCTACCTAGCTAGTGTAGAGTTAGCTAAGGAGAGAGGACCGTTCCCAGCGTGGGATCCAAGCCTTTACAGACCTGTCTGGCACACCGCGCCTAAGCTAGAGGAGATATTCTCGATAGCTGGTCTAAGCTTAAGCGAGGTCTCAGATAGGGTTAGGGAGATAGTTAGGAGTAGACCTAAGGTAGACTGGGGCCTGGTAGAGAGCCTGATGCTGAGGTACGGTCTTAGGAATGCTACCCTACTCTCGATAGCTCCCACGGGGACCCTCTCAATAATTGCCGGTACGTCGAGCTCTATAGAGCCCATATTCGCCCTGGCATTCACTAGAGTAGTGACTGTAGGTACATTCATAGAGGTTGACAGACTCTTCCTCGAGGCTCTAAGGGCCTACGACCTCGATACTAGTGAGGTGGTGAAGCTAGTAGCTGAGACAGGGTCCGTAGCCCACAACCCCTACATCCCGAGGAGAATTAGGGAACTCTTTAGAACGGCTCACGACATACCTCCCGAGTACCACGTGTACCACCAGGCAGCCTGGCAGGCCTGGGTCGATGCAGGGGTGAGTAAGACCGTTAACATGGTGTACGAGGCGACTCCTATGGACGTAATCAAGGTTTACACGCTGGCCTGGAAGCTTGGGTGTAAGGGTATTACGGTCTACAGGGATAAGTCGAAGTCTAGGCAGGTGATCTACTTCGGGATAAAGATGTCTGAAAAGGCCGCTGAGGAGAGGAAGGAGATCCAGAGAAAGGAGGAGAAACCCGAAGCCAAGACTGAGAGAGTTAGAGTAGCCTACGTACTAAAGGAGGGAGAGGTGGGAGGTTGCCCCACCTGCGAGTATTGAATACCTCTGAAGAGCTTTCCCACATCCTTGCTTATGATTGAAAATTCGTTAGGTTAAAGTATACTGCTAGGGTACTAGTATACGTGGTAGAAGGGGGTGAACTCACGTCCAGATATAATTGAGGTTCTACTTAGGGAGGAACTGCGTATAGCAAATAAACACCTTCCAGTCACTAGGAAAACCCTAAGAGAGTTACTTGAGGAGGAGTTTCCGCATGTAGTTTGCCGGGACGGTTCCCTACACTTCTTTAGGCGCAGCGAGTTAGTTGAGCTATCCAGGTACGTACCTAGAGAGAAATGGGACAAGCTTCTCCTACCCATAATAATCGAGGTAGTATCTGGAGAGGAGGAGCTTGTCGGTATAGTTAGCGATCCACACGCTGCTGAGGTAGTTAGCTCTATCCTTGAACTAAGCTCTAGGGAGAGGACGGTCTTCCTCTACAAACCTCAGGTATATGAGCTTAGAAGAAGATTTTCAACAGTCTTCCAGATCGCCCTATCCTACGCCGGATTGGGAGGGTCCTCCCCCGAATCTCCGCCTTGAATTGCTCCATCGTTAGCGAAACCGGGGACAACTAATTACAGTAAACTAATTATAAGGCTACTACTTTTGAGTCAAACCACCTAGCAAGCTTATAAGTATACCTTCAGCCTCTTTCTACGGTGTACACAGGGGGAGGTCGGTGAGTGATATAGTAGCTGCTATTGAAGCTGAGGCAGAGCAAATACTTGAGGAGGCTCGTAGGAAGGCCCAGGAGGTCCTTACCAGAGCTAAGGCATTAGCTGAGGCTATACTGTCGGACGAAAGCTATAAAAGGAGTATAGAGGAGGAGGTAAAGCTCTTTAGGGCTAAAGTAGAGGAGGAAGTTAAGAGGATAGTGACTTCAGCTGAGGAGGAGGCCAGAAAGATTAGAGCTGTCCCGGAGGAAGCTTTAGTTAGGGTAGCAAAAAGGATAGCCTCACTAGTTGCTGGGGTTAGCATTGAGTAGTCTGGGTAAGGTTCTTCTAAGTAAACCTGATGTAGCTGTAAACGTCTTCATAGTAATACCAAGGGATCTCTCCGAGGAGATCACAGAGCTTCTAGTTAGAGAGGGGGTGATGGAGCCGCAGGTTCTTGAGTCCGGTAGCCCGTTAGTTAGGGAGTTGGAGAACTACATAGCACTACTCGAGGAGGCTAAAAGGGTTTACGAGTACCTCGAGTCTAACTTAGAGAGGAGAACTGTAGTTAAGGTAGAGATGATCCCGGAATCTATTAGGAGGACCGTAGAGAACCTGCTTGCAGATCTTAGGAAGGTGTACGAGGAGGTAAGCTCCCTCAATAACCTAATTACCAGCTACGAGAAGAGTCTTACCAGTAGCTTGATCCTTAAGGAGTTATCTGAGAACCTCCTTAGAAGGTATCCCAATGGAACGGTATCCCTAATCCACTACACCGGTAAGTACGTAGCTATAAGAACCCTACTAGTCCCGGAAAGCTCCGTAGATTACGTAAAGAACTTAGCTCTTGAAGTAGTAACTGAGTTAAGGCGTGATAAAGATGTTGTGCTGACCTGCGTCTTCAGCCCGGAGAGACTTCCAGAGGTCTTAAATAACCTGCCTGAGGGCTCAACCGTCCTAGAGCTGGAGGCAGACCCCGGAACCGACCTTAGGAGTTACACAAGGGATCTGGAACTTAAGTTAGAGGAGCTGTCTAGGAGTGTAGAGAGACTTAGATCAAGGAGGAGGGACCTTCTGGAGTCTAGGGTAAAGGACCTAGCCCTACTTAAGGCCATGGTTGAGAGCGAGTACGAGAGACTTAAGATACTTAAGGGTGCTGTTAGGTCTAGGTATACCGTGACTCTATCGGGTTGGGTTCTGAGGTCTAAGCTAAAGCATGTTCTTAACGCCCTTAGTAGGTATCCAACCTACGTAGTTATATCAGAGAGCGAGAACCCTCCAGTAGAGTTCGATAATATAAAGCCCTTTAAACCCTTCGAGCTTCTAACTGAGCTATACGGAGTTCCAACCCACTATGAGTGGGATCCAACACCGCTACTGACCTACGCCTTCCTGTTCTTCTACTCACTAATGATGGCTGACGTAGGCTACGGCATAGGCGTACTACTGGCAACCAGGTATATACTTCCCAAGTTCGTTAGCGACCCGGACTCACCTGGATTTAGAAGACTTCAGAAAATACTCTATGCAGGTGGGATATTAAGTGCTGTAGTTGGTATAGTAGCTAAGAGCTTCCTAGGTTCACTGCTAGGTAAGTATCTACCCGTTGAAAGACCTTTAATAGACACTATAAACGTGGTCAGTATGGTAGGTCTATGCTTAGCTATAGGCTACTCCTTTACGTTTATTTCCCACTCCATAGCACTAGCTAAGAACGTTAAGTTACGCAACGCCTTCGACGCGGTATTCGAAGCAGGAATACTGTTGGTGATGGTCGGAGGGCCATTCGTAATATCCAGGTTCTTTGGCTTAGCCTTTCTCAATGTACCTGAGGGGGTCTATAGGATGATGCAAGCTTTAACTATAGTAGGGATAACTATGGTTATACTTTCAAGAGTTAAAACCATAGGCGGTGTCGGGGGCTTCCTATGGGTCTTCGATGTAATTGGGATAGCTGGTGATACCCTCTCATACATTAGGATAGCTGGAATAGCTGGAGGTACGGCCCTCTTAGCCGAGCTATTCAATGTTCTAATCGCACAGACCCTTAATTTCTTTGGAAATACTAACCTAGTAATTGGAGCTATTCTAGGGATTATAACAGCTTTAGTTCTGCATACCATAGCTCTAGCTCTTTCAGCTATTAGCCCCTTCGTACACTCCCTGAGGCTATGTCTATTCGAAATAGCCTCTAAGTTCTATGAGGGGCGTGGACGTAGGTTAAAACCCATTAGAATACCCTTGGGTAAGGTCGTGGTCTAACAAAGAGGAGGCCCCCAGCTGATGCTCTATATTTTTTAACAGGTATAAGTGCCTGGAGGCTATGTGCTCTTTGCTTATATAGCTTCTCCATACCGTAGCGAGGGTTAGCCATGGAGGTGGAGGCTTTACAACTATCACATATACTCGCATACCTAGGTCCTGCCATAGCTGAGGCCTTAGCAGTAGCAGGTACGGCTTTAGGTATTAGACCAGCCGCGTCAGTAGGGCTCTCAGTAATAGCTGAGGAACCCGCTATGAGGACCTTAGTACTACTCTTTACATTCCTTCCAGCTACTCAGACCTTAGTATACGGCTTTGCCTTCATGTACTTTATGTATACTCTCTACCTACCCTCGGCATTCGCTAAGTACGCCGGAGCTCTACCCTTAACAACTGCAGCAGCCTTCCTCGGGATATCCCTCTTCGTTGGCTTTGCTGAACTGTTCTCAGCTTGGATGCAGGGACTGATCTGTGCGGACGCAATCTCTCTGTTAATTAAAACTCGGGGGGCTATATTCTCTATGGGTATAATTCTAGCGGCCTACGAAGAGCTTTTCGGGATGTTAGGGCTGGTCTTCGGTCTTATGGCCGTATCCCTGGTGGTATAGTGCGATGAGCGAAGCTAGGGCTATAAGAGAGGCCGTGATCAGGAAGGCCCTTGAAGAGGCTGAGGCTATAATTCGTAAAGCTGAGGAGGAGAGTAGAAAGATGATAAAGGAAGCCGAAGAGAGGAAGAGAGCAATTGTAGAGGAGGAGAGGAGGAAGGCTTTAGCAGAGTTAGGCTATGAAGCTAGGATAGCTGAGGCTAAGCTAAGTGCTAGACTAATAATTAGTAAAGCTAAGTCAGAGTTACTTAACTCTATAATATCTAAGGCTACCGACATCCTAAGGTCGTTACCTCCTAACCTTAAGTTAGAGTCCCTTAGAAAGCTACTTGAGGAATCCTTAGATAACGCTTTAGTAAGCTTAGGTACTGTAAGGAAGCTAATAATCTACGTAGCTGAGCAAGATATGGAGTTAGCTAAAAACTTAGTAATTAACGCAAGTAGAGAAAGAGGAATTGAACTAGAGCTTAGGAGTGCTAAAATATTCGGCGGTGTGGTGGTGGAAGAACCTGAGAGCGGTGTTGTAATAGACAATAGCTTCGATAGTAGGCTCTTCCGGTTGGTTTCCAGGCTTAAGAGAGGCTTACTTAGGGAGGTGCTCTTGTGAAGCCCTCAAAGGAACTTTCCATAGGCTTACTTCAAATACTGCTTGCGAAACCTCCGAAACTCGAGGAGCTCCTAGATTGTGCGGTTAAGGGATTAGAACTTAGCACGGAGTATTTGACCCGGCTACCTAGACCTGAGCTGTACCTACTTAATCTCCTAGAGTCTAGAACTTACGAGGATGTCGATAGGATCCTTTACGAGAGCTTCTCAACCGAACTACGTATCCTAGAAAGGTTTCTTCCAGATAAATTCCTTCATTTCCTAAGGACCTTTCTTGAGCTCTATTACATCGACTACGTAGCTTTAGGTACGACCAAAATACCTAGTGAAAGTAGTTTAGTTAGACTAACACTGATTAACCTGAGCTCGGTGATTTCAGAATATTCTAAGTGTACTCCTAAGGATATAGAGTGTTTTTTAATGACGTTCTCCGAGAGGATTAGGAGCTCGCACGACGAACTTGAAGAGCGCGGGTCGAGAGCTTTAGATGTTGCAAAAGCTTTGATAGCTGTAAGGTACTTTAACTACCTTAGAAGTTCCGAGCTTCTAGGATTAAAGCTAAGCAAAATTGAGAAGGTACTAGCTAAGCTAGGTATGAATCCCATTGTGGAGGCTTCCCTAAGGAAGTTACTAGAGAGGCTGGAGAAATTGAGTAAAACTGAGTTAACTAGGTACACGATTTACGAAGCAGGAGTTACTTACCCTCTAGTAAAGGAGTTACTAGTATACTCTGGAGGTCTTGCTAACACGCTAACCCTTTACCTAGTAAATAGGTACTATAAACTTAAGGTCCTAAGATACTCTCTACTACCTAGGAGTTTGAGGAGGTGGTAGATATGGTCACACCTAGAAGACTTAGGGTCGTAGCTGTAGTATCTAAGGAGCTAGCTCCACTAATGAAGGTCCTATCGATCGCGGACGTTTATATTGTTGAGGCATTTCAGGAGGCAGAGAGACTTGTAGCAGACTTATTCAAAAGAGGTGATGTAGGGGTAATCCTAGTGGAGAGAAGCCTCTTGGAGAAGATTAAGTTGCCGGAAGACGTAGAAAAAGTTTTGTGGCCTATAGTAGTTGAGTTCCCTGATAGACCGTCAGATCTAAACTTAAGACCAGAACTTTACTATAGGGGGCTAATCCGCAGATTCATAGGCTATGAAATACACATAGGGGTGGGGGGTTGAGCGGATCTGTAGGTAGGATATACCGTGTAGCAGGTCCTCTAGTAGTTGCTGAAGGACTTTCGAAGGTCATGATGTACGAGGTGGTGAGAGTCGGAAACGAGGGTCTAATAGGTGAGGTAATAGCTATACGGGGTGGTAGAGTCTACATACAGGTCTACGAGGAAACCTCCGGACTAACCGTTGGGGAGAGGGTTGAGGCAACCGGGAGACCCCTATCGGCTGAGCTCGGACCGGGTTTAATAGGTTCTATATACGACGGACTTCAGAGACCTGAGAAGGAGATAGGTCTAAGAACTGGGAGCATATTCATTAAACGCGGTACACGTCTACCTCCTCTAAATAGGGACGTGAAGTGGGGTTATACGAGAAATAGAGAGGTAGGAGTAGGTGATAAGGTCGGGCCTGGGGATATACTGGGGTATGTTAGGGAAACCCCTCTTGTGGAGCATAGAATAATGGTGCCTCCGGATGTTAGTGGCTATGTAAAGTGGTTAGCTGACGATGGTGAGTATACGGTAGAGGATACCATAGCTATAGTAACATCCGAGGGCCGCGATATCGAGGTTAAGATGTACCAGCTGTGGCCTATTAGGAAGTCCAGACCCTACCAGGAGAAGCTTAATCCGGTGAAGCCCCTCATAACTGGTATTAGGGTCATAGACTACATGTTCCCCATAGCTAAGGGAGGTAAGGCAGCCATACCCGGAGGCTTCGGTACCGGTAAGACGGTAGCCCTTCAGGAGATAACTAAGTGGAGCGATGCCGATATAGCCATATACGTAGGCTGCGGTGAGAGGGGTAACGAAATGTCCGATGCCCTAACGAGCTTCATGAAGCTTAACGACCCGAGGAGGGGGAGGCCTATGATGGAGAGGTCGGTGTTCATAGCTAACACAAGCAACATGCCGGTAGCCGCTAGGGAGACGAGCGTCTTCCTAGGGGTTACCATAGGTGAGTACTTCAGGGACATGGGCTACGATGTGGTTATGGTAGCCGACTCTACCAGTAGGTGGGCTGAGGCTATGAGGGAGATTAGCGGTAGGATGGAGGAAATGCCCGGTGAGGAGGGCTTCCCAGCGTACCTCTCTAGTAGGTTAGCTGAGTTCTATGAGAGGGCCGGTAGGGTTAGAGCCCTCGGTAGGCCTGAGAGGTACGGTAGTCTAACGATATTTGGCGCGGTCTCACCACCCGGTGGGGACTTCAGCGAACCTGTGGTGAGGTCTACGGTTAGGTACGTCCAGAGCTTCTACGCCTTAGACTACGGGCTAGCTACTAGAAGGCACTTCCCAGCGGTCAACTGGCTATTCAGCTACAGCCTTTACATAGACTTCGTTAGGGGGTACTGGGACAGTATAACTAACTGGAGTGTCTATAGGGAGACGGCCTTAAAGATCCTGCAGCGTGAGGCTGAGCTAAGCGATATCGTGAGGCTCGTAGGACCTGAGGCACTACCTGAGGAGGATAAGCTCGTTCTAGAAGTAGCTAGGATGATTAGGGAGGACTTCCTCCAGCAGAGCGCTCTAAACCCCGTAGATGCCTACTCCCCGCCGGAGAAGGGGGCTCTAATCATGGAGGCTATCATGGAGTTCTACTCCCTAGCGAGGAAGGCCGTTGCCAGGGGTATACCTGTAGCTAAGCTTAGGGAGCTTAGGTGTAGAACTATGATAGCGCAGATGAAGTACTATACCCTAGATGAGCTGAGAAGCAAGGTTTACCCGGAGCTTGTGAGCACCTTTAGGTCTGAGTTCGAGAAGTTACTGGGTGGCTAGGGTTGGAGGGGCTACTCACGGTTAGGTCTACTAGAAGTATAATCGGGGTCCGCGGATCCCTACTCTTCGTCAAGGCTATTGGAGGGATTAAGTACGGCGAGCTTGTCGAGGTATCCTTGGACGGCACATCGGTACTGGGGCAGGTAATCGATGTGAGTAAGGACGTAGCTGTAGTACAGGTATTCGGTGGTACCGCCGGGATAACGCCGGGTAGGACCGTAGTTAAGTTCTACGGAGATACCATACGTATCCCGGTATCGTCGGACATGCTCGGCAGGATCTTCGATGGTCTAGGAAGACCCATCGATGGGGGCCCTCCGATAGTCCCCGAGGATTACTTGGAAATCCACGGAGCCCCCCTGAACCCCGCTCTTAGGGTACCGCCATCAGAGCCCATCGAGACAGGTATATCCGTAATCGATGGCCTCCTAACCCTTGTGAGAGGTCAGAAGCTACCGATATTCAGCGGCTCCGGGTTGCCCCACAACAGGATCGCCATGCAGATAGTTAGACAAGCATCGGTTAGGGGCTCTGGGGAGAGCTTCGTAGTAGTCTTCGGAGCTATCGGCGTAACCTACGAGGAGGTCGCGTACTTCCTAAAGGAGCTGAGGTCCATGGGGGCACTGGATAGGACCATAGCCTTCATAGCCCCCGCATCAGCTTCAACCGTTGAGAAGCTGGCCCTACCTAGAACTGCCCTAACAGCTGCCGAGTTCCTGGCGTGGGACTACGATACCCACGTACTGACGATCCTAACCGATATGACTAACTACTGCGAAGCGCTGAGGGAGCTCTCAGCAGCACGGGAGGAGGTCCCGGGTAGGAGGGGATACCCGGGCTACATGTACACAGACCTAGCAACGATATACGAGAGGGCTGGGAGGGTTTCAGGTAGGAAGGGGAGCATGACCATAATGCCTATACTGACCATGCCTGACGACGATATCACGCACCCCATACCAGATCTCACTGGTTACATCACTGAGGGTCAGATAGTCCTATCGAGGGACATGTGGCGTAAAGGTATATACCCACCAGTGGACGTCTTCCTATCTCTCTCCAGGTTGATGAAGGAGGGCATAGGTAGTGGTAAGACTAGGGAGGACCATAGAGAGGTGTTCTCACAACTTATATCAGCCTACGCCGAGGCTCAGTACCTTAGGGAGCTATCAGCTATAGTCGGTACGGAGTCCCTAACACCCCGCGATAGGAAGTACCTAGAGTTCGCAGACCTCTTCGAGAGGAGGTTCATAAACCAGGGAGAGTACGAGAGGAGGAGCTTTGAGAAGACTCTCGATATCGGTTGGGAGGTGCTATCGGTACTACCGGAGGAGGAGTTAAAGCAGATAAGCCCGCAGACGCTCAGGAAGTACTACCCGAAGTACCGCGCATCCTCTGGAGGTTAACTGAGACATGAGCTCCGGGGAGATCATAAAGATATCGAGACCTACAAAGATAGAGCTGATAAGGCTAAGGCGTCGACTGGTACTTGCTAGAAGACTACACAGGATCCTTAGGGATAGACTGACCCTACTAGTTCAGGAGTTCTACATAGCCCTAAGAAGAGTCTACGAGCTGAGAGCTAAGCTGAACAGTCTACTTTCCGAGATCTACCCAAGCTACTACAGCACCCTGAGGATACACGGTTACTGGCACCTAGAGCTGGTGTCTAGCGATACAGCAACAGGAGTCGAGGTTTCGGCTTCGACTAGGAACGCTATGGGGGTAGTCGTACCCATGCTGGAGCTCAGAGGTACCTACCCCAGCTCCGTCATACTACCTATAGAGCTATACGAAGTCCAACTAAGGAGGGTCGAGTTCCTGGAGACCGTAGTACTTCTTGCTGAGTACGAGAAAGCCCTCGTTCTACTAGGTGCCGAGATAGCTAGGACTAGGAGGAAGGTAACGATGCTGGAGAAGATCCTCATACCTAGGATTATGAGGACCATTGCTTACCTCAAGATGAAGTTCGACGAGATGGAGAGGGAGGAGAAGGTTAGGATGCTACGCACTAAGAGCTTCCTAGAGAGGGTCCGAGCCTCTCAATAGCTCTAACCATAGCCCTAGCCATAGAGTTGATCACCCTCTCCGGTTCCTTAGACTTCATAACTGCTGAGGAGACTAGGACCCCGCTAGTCCCTAGTAGTACAGCAGCCTCAGCATCCTCAGCACTCGATATCCCCGCCCCAGTTAGTATCGTTACCTTCTCGTTGTACTTCCTTATGAGGGATACGGACCTCGTAACTACTTCTGGCTTAGCTCTGGAGACGGCTATTCCAGTACCTATTAGCTCCGGGGGTTCTACAGCTATCATATCTGGGTCTAGTACAGATATCGCTGCAGCCTCCTCGGGTTCAGATGCACAAACTAGGGTAGCTAGACCAAGAGCCCTAGCCCTCCTAGTTAGGAATAGTATCTCGTCTAACCTCAGCTTCCTCTCGCTATGATTAGCTAAGAACCCCCTGGCGCCAGCCTCCTTAATAGCCTCCGGGGGTATGGAGCCCGTTCTAGCACCTGGTTCGACCGGGTCAGCGTGTTGTGCGAACACGGGTATCTCAAGGGATTCTGCTAGGGTCCTGAGCTCTGTAAAGGGTGGGGCTACTATGACCTGTACAGAACCTAAGAACTCCTTGTAAACCCTCTCAGCGGCTCTACCTATATTCAGAGCGCTCCTCCCTATGGCGGTGTCATAGGCCTTGAAATTTATCGCTAGGACAGGTACTCTACGCATTAAAAAGCACCTTGGTCTCCACTAACTTACTGGGGTAGCTACTCCTCAGGTTTAGTGCTCAGCAGCTCCGACTTAACCCTCGGTTCAGCTGCTTTAACAGCCCCCTCAACCTTCTGGAACCTACCCTTAAGCTTCTCGAGTACCTCAGGTAGGGTGGTGTACTCCATCTCCTCAGGACCTAGCCTGTGAGGCATGAAGGGACCGTGTCTCCTCAGGTAGTCAGCTATTACCTGGGCCAGCCTTCTGGTCTCGTCGAAGGCCGGGTCATCGAAGAGGTCTACAGGACCTATAAGCCTCGAGTTCTTAACCTGGAAGCCCAGCCCGACCAGTCTAGGTGGTCCATCAAAGCGCGTACACTTAGCATACCTCTGGGGTACGGGCATGAGGGGTCCGTGGTGTGAACCCCGCATCCAGCCAGCAACTAGGTGGGGAAATGCGAAGGCCTCAAGAACCTCACCCATTGCTGGGAAGCCTGCCTGAACCCTTACCACGGCTACTGGGTCGTCCTTACCTACGTACCTACCTGCGATTAGGCTTAACCTCTCTACACTGACTACTGCGGCTATCTCATCATCTAGTCTCCTGTAAACCCTCCTAACTATGTACCTACCGGGGGTACCTATGAGTGCTAGGATGTCGTATATCTCCTCCGGGGCGTTCATGGTCACTGACCTACTCTCGAAGACGTCGTATATTTCAAATTTGAAGCCGTGGTGAAGCTTGGGGTCTATGACGAGGCCTGACGTGTTGAAGGGGTCTGCAAATACTCTAAACATAGGTAGGTTGAAGGCTCCGGGCTCTGTCTTATCTGCCATGAACACAGCTATAGGCTCTGAAGGTCTCTCGTAGAACTCCATCTCCGCAACTCCAGGACCCAGCCCCCTCACATTCCCTGAGAATGCCTCGCTGAGGAGGTCCTGACCTGCTGCGTAGAGACCCAGCTCTTTAGCAACTCTAGCAGCCTCCCTAAAGGCGTTCCAGGCAACCTCGTGAATCTCAGGTGAGTCCACGCCCCTCCTATGGGTCATAATCAGCTCTAGGTCGTCTCCAGCGTTCGTTACGTAGAAGTCTACTAGTATGCCCTTAGCCTTAGCCTCTGCGAGAACCCTCGTTGCAGCAGCTATAGTATCCGGGTGGACTACTACGTGACCCGCTATCGAGCCTATATCGGCCTTAATTACGGAGACCGTAGTTTTAACTCTCTCCAGTACTACCACCAAGCTGGCTACCGACGTGAGTTAATAAAAACCACCGTTACTGATTGTGAGAGTTTGTACTGAACGCTCTATTGCTCTATATACTTAAGTCTCGCTCCCTCCTCTCTACTACTGGCTGAATCCTTATCTCACCAGCCCTCTTCTCAAACTCCTGGATATTACCTAGGAGGGCCATGGCTAGTGACTTAAACCCTACCGGAGACAGCTTTACCTCAACGAGGAGCTCCCTCTCTATAACCTCTACGGACATGGACCCGTCGGGGTTTACCTTCGGGGCTAGTCTATCAACGAAGAATATTATTGTGCCCTCGTTAGGGTTTAGGCTCACTAGAGCGCCACTCGCGTGTACAATCCTGTAATCCCCTGACCTCCTAAGCTCAAACCTAGGTAGGGACATTTCAACTTCACCTCAAGACTTCTAACTCCGCCCGCCTTAAAATCCGTCCAACCCCCCTAAAGCGGGATGAACCTTGGCGACAGTACTTAACATACCTCTAACTCCGTCAGCACTTAAGGGCGGTACCGTAGATGTGATTAAAAGCCTGCGTACGCGAACTCTGAGGGCGTAGAGGTACCTAACATAGATGATGAGTGTGGCGGTCTCGGATGGGTGAAGACTTAGGAGCCCCCTGACGATGACTGAACCACCTCTACAGAAACTTGAAACTGCTACTCCCACAGATGCGCAGAACCTACTTAAGGTTCCAGAAAGCTTTACTATGAGGTATAGGTGAGTGGGTACACTAGAGGTCTACGAGAACTTAAAGAGGATCTTCTGGTTAGCTAGAGTTGGGAAGATCTCACTAGATAGCGTTGAGCTACTGGTACTGGATAGATCCTCAACCTCCGGTGTAAAGCGTATTCAGCTAAACTCGGAAGCCGTACTACTGAAGGATAGGGTTATCTCTAGCAGTTCCCAAATACCTCTCCACAGAATCCTGGAGATATGGGTTGGAGGTCGCTGTGTATGGAGGAGAGAGAGGTAGTATGTCCTGAGAACATTAGGAGACTCCCCACGTACTCTGAAGTTAGGAAGGGAATTCTGGAGATAGGTAGAGAGCCTGTACCCCTTTCGAAGTCCGTTAGTAGGAAGGCCTTGGTTAAGTACTCGACAAGGGTGGAGAGGGTCTTTAGGTACGTTGAGAACCACCTTCTAGCACGTCTTCGGGAAGTAAGGGAGGTCCTAAACATCCCCTTCTACCGTGAGCTAGCCTCAAACGCCGTTCCGGAGGGTGTAGACCTACTTAATACCGTAGGGAGGCTTTCCGGAAAGCTTAAGGCTATTAGAAAGCTGTATAGGGAGTACAGAACCAGGGTTCTAAGTAGTATCGATAGGCTCGAGGCTGAGGAGCTCTATAGAGAGTACGTAGGTAGGGTACTCTCAGTAGTTAGAAGGCTTAGTAGAGATATAGAGCTTCTCAATTCTGCTGTAGATGAACTTAGAAAGACCCCCTGCATAGACTTCAGTAAACCCATTATAGCCGTTGCCGGATTACCTCAGGTCGGTAAATCCACTTTAGTGGCTACTATATCGTCAGCTAAGCCCAGGTCATCACCATTCCCCTTTACTACTAAGGAGATTGTATTGGGTCACATAGAGCTTAATGGTACTACGGTACAGATTCTAGACCTACCAGGGATCCTAGACCGCTCACCCGAGGAGATGAACCGAATAGAGAGAAGGGCCTTCATAGCCCTCACAACGGTAGCTCAGGTTATCGTATACCTAGTTGACCCATCCGAGGACTTCTACTACGGGTTTGAGAGCCAGCTAAACCTACTTAAAGCTATACACAGTCTAGTAGGTCAAAAGGTGGTTGTAGCTGTAAACAAGGTCGATAAAGTATCCGATGAGCGTCTCACTAGGGTTGTTGAAGCTCTAATGGAGGTAGTCCCGGGAGCTAAAGTACTTAAGATAAGTGCTCTCAGGAAGTTGGGGTTGGAGGAGCTACTAAGCACCTTAAGGAACTTCCTTAGAGAAGCTAGACCAGAGTAACGATACGGCTAGGACTGCGACTATTACCTGGAGTAGTCTAACTACGGTATCCGATGAGGAGGCGACGAAGAGCCCTACGAGGATTAGCAGACTAAGCGTGACTAGCTTAGCGATACGCCTTAAATCAGCCTGAATCTCAGCCCACCCCCTAAGAACCTCGAGAGAGCATACGTAGATGCGGAGAGTACGGCAAGGTAAGCTGCTGGAAGTAGTAGGTACGAGTAGACGTAGGAAACTGCGATCGTCTGTAGTGAGATGAGGTAGTCGAGAATGTCGGCCGTACTTACGTAGTGCTTTTCAGTAGTAGCTGGTCTGGGGTATTCAGCACCTAGGTACTCTAGTTCAATGGTGTAGCTACCCCTACTTAAGTTAATGAAGCACTCCCCTATCGTGCTTCCGGCCCAGGTAAACTCTCTCCAAGAGCACTGCAGGCTTTCACCATTAACCGCTATAGAGCTTACGTTAACTATGCTAAGCTTTAGGATAGCTACGGAGGCAGTTTCGCTGAGAACCTCCATGTTTAACAAAAGTTCGCTACAGA
>Ga0326760_1000064_pt1 | contig 60986 bp, 70 predicted proteins | sample GCREP_S_FD_207668 | JGI IMG/M metagenome (GOLD analysis project Ga0326760, IMG submission 207668) | Hot spring sediment microbial communities from Geyser Creek Basin, Yellowstone National Park, WY, United States - GCR.EP_S | ecosystem: Environmental > Aquatic > Thermal springs > Near-boiling... | reverse complement strand
ACGTCGGCTCTTCCCATCCTGGGGGTGCAGCAGCCCCCAAGGGTGGGGCTGCCCGCCCATTAAAGGGGAACGTGAGCTGGGTTTAGACCGTCGTGAGACAGGTCGGACTCTACCCACGGGGGGTGCAGGCCGCCTGAGGGGAAGGCGACCTCAGTACGAGAGGAACGGGTCGCCGCGGCCTCTAGTGTAGCGGTCGTTCGGCAGGGCGTAGGCCGCGTAGCCACGCCGTAGGGGGTAACCGCTGAAAGCATCTAAGCGGGAACCCCTCTCCGAAAAGAGGCGGCCGTTCCCAGACGGGGTTCCCGTCTGGGACGAGGGCACCCGTAGAAGACGGGTTTGATGGGGCGGGGGTGTAAGCCCCGAGGGCTGTTCGGCCCGAGGGGTGAGCCCACCGCTCCCAATAGCCCGAGGCTACTCGGGGTGGGGCTGGGGGTATATGGGTCTGCATAGCGCGAGGAGATACAGAACCCTTCTGCAACACCTTTTGAACTTATATCCTGTTACCCCTACTCGTAGTTCTACACGCTCTAGAACAGCAGAGAAATCCAGGTTATTCTTAGCCTACACCTTTTTAAGGCTGTTCTGTAGATAAAGATCTGGGTTGATTACGGAATAAGTACAAGGGTATGAGGTGGGGTTATGAGTACCCTCCCTAGGAAGGGTGAGGAGGGAAGGGATTCGAAGAGGCAATGGATCCAGAGAATGATTAGAAGTGCTAAACTTCACCACAAAATATGCCCGTTCTACGATAGAAAGAAAAGGTTCTGTTTTCTCCGGTTAGGAGAGAAATGCATTTTCGACGGTAAATTCGATAACTGCCCTGTTTTCATAGAGTTCTTGGAGAAGAGATACGATGAAATTACTGCAGCAGGTAAACCTCTACCAAACGATTTTGAAGATCCTCTAGTACAATTCGGTGTAACATGATATGAACAGCTGTAACCCTCTAAACAGTGTTAAGATCTGCATAGCTGAAGCTCTTGCGCAGATCTCCAAGGTAGCTGTAGAAGATATCGTTAAAAACGTTGAGATATCTAGGGAAGAGTTCGGCGATCTAACGATACTCCTACCTAGGGTAGGCCTGAGCCCTGAATACTGTAGAGAAGCTATAGAAACAGTGAGGAACTGTAGATTCGTATCTGAAGCCAGGTGCGCCGGGATATACCTAAATATAGTACTAAATAAAACACTGTTCACAGACACTACCTTTGAGTTCTTAGTAAGATGTAAAGATAGCTACGGGATCTACAAAGAACCCAACCCCAAGAGGATAGTCGTCGAGTACGTATCGGCGAACCCTCTACACCCACTACACATAGGCGCATCACGAAACGCAGCCCTGGGGCAGTTCATAGCGAATATCCTTAAAACAGCTGGGAACATCGTGCAGACGAGGTTCTATATAAACGATGTAGGTAGACAAGTAGCTCTACTAACCCTGGGAATGATGCAACTCGAAAGCATAGAGCCCCCTAACAACACGAAGCCGGACCACTGGGTAGGGCTAGTATACGCTATAACAAACGTTATCGCGGAGATAATGAGCCTCAAGAAGAAGCTTGTAGAGGCATTGAGAGATGAAGAGAGGGAAGAGATACAGAGAGAGCTAGACGAACTTCTAGTAGACGCATCGAGACTCAGATCCCAAGCACCAGATGTATTCGATAGAGTAGCCGAGAAACTCAAGAACATAGACATAGAGGAAGAGGTATCGAGGATAATGAAGCTCTACGAATTGGGTAACCCGGATATGAAGTCGTTTGTGAGGAAGATAGTTACAATGTGTATAGAGGGGTTTAAGCAAACGTTGACAAGGTTCGGAGCACTTATAGATGTATGGGACTGGGAAAGCGATCTCGTCTGGAGTGGAGAAGTAGAAGAAGTTGTGAAGAAGCTAGAGGCATCCCCGCTAACCATGGTATACAAAGGAGCTCTAGCTGTAGACCTAGGGCAGCTAGCTAAAGACCTAAACGTTAGGAACAGGTTAGCGATAGATAGAGATCTAGAGATACCGCCGTTAATAATACGTAGAAGCGATGGAACAACGCTCTACACCGTAAGAGACATAGCCTATACTTTGAAGAAGTTCAGAGAATTCAATGCGGATAAAGTAATAAACATTATAGCATCGGAGCAGAAGCTACCCCAAGCACAGCTAAAGCTAGCCCTATACCTCCTAGGCTATACAAGAGAAGCGGAGAACCTTGTGCACTACAGCTACGAGATAGTGGCTATGGAGGGTACGAAGATGAGCTCTAGAAGAGGTAGGATAGTAACGTTAGACGAGATACTCGATACAGCTAAACAGAAAGCCTTAGCGGAGCTGGAGACCCGAGGAAATAGATCAGAAGAACTGGCTGAGAAGATAGGTGTTGCTGCTGTGAAGTTCTACCTACTATCGATATCCCCATCGAGACCCATGAAATTCTCGTGGAAACTAGTACTCGATTTCGAGAAGAACTCAGCTCCATACCTACTATACACATACGCTAGAACAGAAGGGATATTCAGGAAAGCAAGAGAACTAGAGTTAAATACAGAGGTACAAGAACTGATAAAGATAGCAGATAGAGGTTTCGCTGAAAACAACGCTAAAAGATGGAGATTAGTAAAGCTGGTAGCGAGCTTCCCCGAAGTCTTCTACGGTTCGTACCAAAGCCTAGACCCATCAACACTCGTAACCTATGCTCTAAAACTTGCCGACGAGTTCAACTCCTGGTATAGCGAAGAACCTATACTCCTAGAGGAAAACGAGAAGATCAGAGCATCGAAAATACTACTAACCTACGGAGTGAAAACAGTTTTAGCTAATACCCTTAGAGTTCTAGGAATAGAACCTATAGAGAAGATCTAGGTGAAACCTTGCCTCAACCTCTATGCATAGACGTAAAACCTGTTCTAGATATAGAGAGCTACGCTTACGTAGGTAAGATACGCAGTATATCGATACATAGATGCGGAAAGAACAGAAAGTTCATAGCGGTAGAGACTACAGAAGGGCAGAAGGTCTGCAGTCCTTGTTTAGATGAAGAAGCTGTAGATATAAGCTTTAGAATGCTACAGCTATACACAAAAAATGTGAAGCTTGAGATAAGCAGGTGATGAAAGGTATTACCTCGTAGCCTATAGGCGATGAAGAGGACACCAGATGCTGATAAACTTCTTAGCTGTTGCGATATAAATAGAACATTTATGCTTTTAAACTAGCTAAGATACAAGCTAAATGCCTTCGGGTGTAAAAGAATGCAGTTCTGCCCCAAGTGCGGAGGAATACTTACACCCCATAGGAAAGAGGATGGTTCGATAGTGCTGAAGTGCAGTAGATGTGGGTACGAAGTCCAGCAACAATCAGCTAGGTACACGCTATCAGTTCAGCAACCAAAAGTCTTCACAACATCTGTTGTAAGCGAGGGTAGGAAGTACTCGAGGAAGAAGGAAGAGATAGAGCAGGAAAGAGAGGAGTACTACAAAGAGCTTTTCATGGAGCTCATGAGGGAAGAGGAGTACGGTGGTGAAGAAGGATAGACCTTGAACGTGTATCAGATCTCGTAGCCAGATCAGAGAAGATATCTAGTAATTTAGCGGAAACCTTAGCGAAAACTTTTTCAAAAAGCGGAGCCACATTTATTCTCTACTGCGGTACAGTGGAAGGCCTAGCCCAACACCTGTGCTCAGCTATCAAGATATCGAGCCCCTCGATAAACGTAGTGTATTTCGATGGAGACTACAGCTACAACATAGTATTGCCATATGTAGCTGGGGATATATACGCAGTACTGTTAGCGAGCTTTACAGAGATTAGCTGTACCTACAGAGTTATCCAGGCGTTAGCACTGCTAGGTATAGACACTATAGCTATACTCCCAACAGTTACAGTAGCTAAGCTAGGAGAGAGGCTTGAGCTATATAACCAGAACATCTACGTCATGAATATAGATAACGACATCTATAGACTTGCAGTACTACACTCATCGCTTAAACTAGCTTTAACACTATCAAGAGGAGAAATCTCGAGGATCAAGAAGTTCGAGAGAGAGCTGGATATGAAGAGCGTAGTAAAAGAACTTGTGGATAGGTACTTCAACATCGTTAACCAGACGAAGTCCAGGAGACAGGGGGTGCCGATAGTAGCTGTAAGCAAATCCCTTCTAGCAGCAGGAGAAGAACTCATGGATAGAGGAATACCTGTACACGTAATCGGGAGAAAAGGCTTAGAACATCAACAGCCGGATATAGTGGTGTACACAAGTGTAGAAGAACATACAGTTAATGAATACCTATCACTCCTCGCAAGAAGAGGTATAAGAAGAGACGATATAGCTACGATAAGGATAAACACAGACCCCTTCACAGCCCCCTTGTATACACTCATAATCTTCTACTCAACGCTACTCTAGAAAAACGATAAGCGATAAACTTAAAGTCCCAGCGACAATAATATCTATAAACCAGGAGCAGTAGCGAGCCGGGGTAGCTCAGCTCGGTAGAGCGCGGGGCTGTTAACCCCGTGGTCGGAGGTTCGAATCCTCCCCCCGGCGCCAGCTAAAGTTCTCCAAGTACGCGATGATGAAGCTCGAAAGGGATGATAAGTGATTTACTCGCGCAGGTCTGAGAACATCCATACTCACAGCTGTTAATAGATGAAAAGACCTTAGAGAACCTCAGCATACCTAACAAGGTTAGCAAAGCACTAGCTATAGCCATGCGGTTACCAGGCTATACACTAGCTTCAGACACAATGTTTAACGAGGTGTACAGAAAAGCTTCACTACTTAATCCTCTAGTATCCTTCCTCTCCCTAGCGGCAACTCCTTGCAATCTACAGCATTACTATGAAAAGAGCTATCAAGAGATCTTCAGATCTTCCTAAAGTTCTTAGCATCTCGAACTTGTAGGGACAGGTAAAATAACTAAGATCATTGCTGCAGGTAGTGGGATCTAGCTAATGTCTTGACTACTACTTAGTATAGAACGTCTTTGCTCAACCCTTTCTTACCTAGCAACGATAGTAGCTTGTCCTCTTCTTCAGAACTCTCTAATTCTTTCAGGAACGAATCTTCCTCTTCCTTCCCGCTCTTGAGTACGGCTGCGCACTTACCGTCAGGTAGTAGATATCTCTGCGCACAGAATGCGTATTGACATCTATAGCCTATACACACATCGTTAACCCATGTACAGAAAGCCTGAGGCTTACCATCTACAAGCTTGATTATCAGAGCTCTTTTATCGCATCTGAACAGTGGACATGTAGGTGTACACGTAGTGCCTATAGGTGTAGGCTTAAGTTCTTCAGCTTTAGCTCTAGGCTCTCTATAAGGAGGTCTCGGTGGCGGTCCGCCACGTCTATGTACATCGTGGTGTTCTCTAGTAGCACCACGGGCTTCTAGCGATCTTTGGTAGGGTTGACGCAGATACTGTTCCTGACGTTCTTGTATATTACGTTGGCCCCTTCTAGGAGGTATGGTAGTTGAAGAACTTTGAGGAGCTGGTGCTCGGTTAGATTGTCTGGTTCTCTGTTTATCTTGAGTATCGCTAGAATCTTTCGAAGATCTATCTCTAGAGCCTTTCAAAGAGTCCACCGCGTTAGATCTAAACCCTTTACAGCCTATAGCTTAACCCACTTAAAAACTATATAGTGTATATCACCTGTATCTCTATCCACGATAGCTAGAACAGTATGCTTCCTAACGCTATGGCTTACACGTCCAAGAGCAACGATATCAGCGGGTCTTATCTTCTGATCCCTAGGCACTACCACAACGACATAAGGAGCATGCTCGAAACCTGGACCCAGGGTGTAGACAGCGAAATCCGCTCCATACTTCATACCCCCTCTCACAACATAATTCTTATCCCTAAGGTATTCGTAGACACGATATTTAATGGCAAAGTTATGCGAAATCTTTCCGCAATAATCGCTAAGAGTTTTACAGTCAACTACCTTCCCTTCAAGCTCTACCTCAACCAAACCTCTTCTACAGAGGTATAAAGCTTCGTATAGCGATAGAACGAGGGGTTCCCTATACCTCTGGTCTATCCTCGGTTTTGATACGGATAGAGGTTTACCGTAGAACTGTTTCAGTAATTTATCTCCTTCATCTGGGTTCAGAACTAGAGCTTTCCTTCCAACAACTTTTACCCTGGCTATGGGGCTCTCACTATGTATATCCATACAGTTTTTTCACCAAGATCTCGGAGGCTGTAAGCTAAGCTCGTTAAGGTAGTTATGGTGTCTAGTAACATAGGTTCTTGCTTCTCATACTCAAGACTTTCATATAGATTCTTAAGGACTTGAAGTATATCGTAGAACTTCTTCTCTGCAAAAGTTGAAACTCTCGAAACCTTCGATGGGTTCTCGATAAGGTATAGAAGCATCTCCCGGACACTGGATAGGTACTCTCTCATCTGACCAACAGCATTCTGAATATATATGGCCAGAGATTCGCTTAAGCTAAGTCTTGAAGAACACAGTATCGTTAGATCTAGTGACAACCTATGCATATAGTCAGTAACCAGCGTTAAAGACTCCACTAAGCTCATGTAGTAGAAACCATTTGCAATCGAAGTAGCTACTTTAGATGCATATCTAGTTAAGCTAAGTCTGGTTTCGTACACAGACTTAAGATCTTCATAAACTTTCGCAATCCTAGTCCTAGCCGACTCAAACTTCTGCTTAAATAGATCATCCATAACACCCTCGATTTCGTGGAGCAAAGGCTCTAGCCTAGATATATAGTTACGTATCTGCTCTAACAGATTCTCTTCAGCTAACGATAACTTAACCCTCTCCAGCTCGGGTTCTACTATCTCACTTGTCATCTCGGAACCCTAGAGCTTCTACTACACACTAAGCTCACATACTTTGTTCTCAAGAATAGTATTTAAGTTTTCTAGTTAGTATCCACTAGTGCTGAGAAGATCTTCCTACCTACCACCTCCATAGCTTTCAGCGAGCTCCAGTATCTTCTGAGCATAAATCTTCACTCTGTTCAAGCGAGCTTGGTGTTCCTCAATATTTTCAGGAACAATCTTAGAGTATCTACTCCATAGGTCACGCTCCTCTTCTGTAGACACCTCGTATACGTAGAATACTACAGCCGATAGCGTCTCTAAATCCTTATCCGCCACGCTATTCAAACCCTTCTTACTGAGAATCATCAACACCTCTTCCAGCTTCTTAGACTCCCTAGCCAACTCTTTAAACCCTTTAGATATGGTTACACTATCGACTTGTCTAGCTCTTCTGATAAGCTGTTTACACTTATCTATATACTTACTATGACTGTAGACAGCTTCTTCGAGAGCTTTCAGCAGGTTCTCCATAGCCACAGCACCGTATTAGCCAGCACTTCTTATTGTACAGATACTTTTATCAGCAACACCATGGATCTTCATAACCTCGGGATTAACGTAGACAATATCGTTTGGCAGGGAATCCATTATCACAGCTTTGAACCTAAACCGCTTCTTACCGGCAACAGTTATCTCTAAGAAGTTCTTGATGTTGAGCTCCTCAGCTAACGCTTTAGAGATCTTTGCTTCATCTTTGTTAACTGAAGGATCGTATACCAACCTTATCCTCTTCTCACGTAGCGTCTTCCTCTCTTTAGCGAATAGAACACTTGGAGGCGGGACAATAGCTACAAGCTTCTTTACATCTACTTTCTCCTCCTTTGCTTGTGCACTATCTTGGGTAAGAGGTGTTTTCACTTGTTGATCATCTGATGACTCTTGATTATACATACAGTATACCTCCGCACTGGAAACACGTAAAATTACGTTCTCATCTTGATATCGTTAAGCTCTCAGGAAATTATTAGTCTTTTGGCTCAATGACAGGGTAGCCAAACTCCGTAATATCCTTACCCTCTAGACCTAGATCTATAACTTTAGCTAGATCAGCTATAGGTACCCTTATCTGTTTTCTGGTATCCCTATCCCTAACGGTAACCGTAGAGCCCTCAACTACGCTATCGTAATCTATCGTTATAACGAAGGGTATCCCTACCTCATCAGCATACGCATACTTCTTACCTATGGAGTCTCCCTCAAGGATGACGACGTAGTACTTCATCTTGAGCATGTTGTAAATTCTAGAAGCTAGAGCCTCGAACTGGGGTTTATCGATGAGAGTCGCTATACCGACTTTGATTGGTGCAAGCTTCTTAGGTAGCGAGAGAACAACCCTTCCACCCTCTAGCTCTCTATAGGCATACTCTAGAGTTATATACATAAGTCTTTCAGCACCGAAAGAAGGTTCAGCTACATGCGGTATAAACTTCTCGACCCAGATCTTCTCCTCCACATCTTCAACGGTGAACACTGTCCGCGGAATCTTCATACCTTCGATCTCTATTTCGTCTCTCTGCGAGCTTTCTAAGATTTTGAGTAGTTCTTCAGGTGAATACTTAGCTAACTTCTTAAATACATCACCTGCCTGTTTCCCAAAGAGCTTTAGTATAGCCACCTTATCATATTTAGCAACCCTCTTTCTAACAATCAAAGGTTCTTTAAGCTGTCTAACAGCATATAGATCGCTTTTGCTGAACACTATATGTCTTTCAAGATCGTAGCTATACCTATAAGCATGCCCTGAAACCTCTAGCTTACCCCATTTATCGACCAAAACCATCTGGTCAAAGGTTTGTTTAGAGTAGTGAGCTCTTTCTGTAGGTAGCTTCTCTTCAAAATAAGTTTTCTCTAGCGGAATCCCTAACATATTTACAAACTTACCTGCTATACACATCCAGTATGCAAGCCAAGGGCTTAAAATGATCTTCTCTTTATAAGCTTCGCTAGGCAAGATACTTATAGGTTTGGTTTCTCCCTGTATACGCTGTTCAGCTGTCAATATATAGATCTTATTATCGCTACACCTCTCGTCGAGTAACTCGCACTGCGGGTTTTTCTCATCATAGAAAAACTCTATCTCCATTATGGTGAACTCCCTAAGTCTTATAGGTCCTTGTCTAGGCGATATCTCGTTTCTAACGACTTTACCTATCTGTGCAATACCTAGAGGAAGTCTACGTTTCATCAACTCGTAAACACGTTTAAAGTTTATAAACATGCCTTGAGCAGTTTCAGGTCTTAGATAAGCTAAGTTCTCCAAAGAGTAGGGCCCTATATACGTTTGGAAGAGCAGTAAGAACTTCTTCACAGTAGAGAGTTCTCCTCCACAGACAGGGCACCTCACGTTGTGTTCTTTGATAATCTTGTTAAGCTCTTCCTCAGACAAACCTTCGGCATTTGTACCCAGCACCTCCTCGATTAAGTGATCAGCTCTGAAAATACGGTGACAAGAAGTACATTCAACAGCGTAATCAGTGAAGTGTTCTTCATGACCGCTAGCCTTGAAGACTATAGCTGGGTTTATTATAGGGGTCTCGATCTCTACCACAAATTCTTGATGTTGTTTCACGAATACTTCTCTCCAAAGCTCTACAATATTGTTCTTAAGTAGAACGCCTAGGGGGCCCAGATCGTAGAACCCTGATTGACCCCCGTAGATCTCAAAGGATGGCCATAGGAAACCTCTTCTAATAGCTAAGTTCATCACCTTCTCGTACTTTGTTAAACTCACCAGTCTTCACCATCTCTGCATAAACGGTTTTCAGATCTACTGTAGATATTTCTTGGTAATATACGTTAATAATCTTAACCCTATACCGTGAGAAAAGTGTGTTGAGGTATTCGATATGAATTACAAGTTGTACATAGTTAGCGTAGACCAAGGGAACGCCTTCTTAGGGTTTAACGTAGATAGGGGTAGAACACCTTTCACAATAGTTGGCGTACCTCTTGATGTATCCTCTTCGTTTAGGTCAGGGTGTAGAGAAGCTCCAACTAGAATCAGAACTGTATCGAGATCTCTAGAGCTATGCTCAGTTTTAACAGGGCTTAATATCGAGAGGATAGGGTTTGAAGATATAGGGGATATAGTTCTGCCGCCAGGGGATGTAAAAACGTCGCTTAGCAGAATAGAAGAGATGGTTGAGGAGCTTCTCAGAGAAGGTAGAATACCTATACTGCTTGGAGGTGAACATACAATAACGCTACCAAGTTTCAAAGCGTTAGCTTCCTTAAGCAGAACTCCATGCCTACTGGTATTCGATTCTCATGCTGATCTAAGGGATGAGTACCTCGGGTCTAGATACAACCACGCTACAGTGATTAGGAGAATACTAGATGAAACACAGGGGCAAGTCTTGATAGTAGGTGTCAGAGCTGTTAGCAAAGAGGAAGTCGAGGAGTATAAGAGGTTTAGAGGTAGACTCGAAATAGTTAAGCTATGGCAGGGATCAGATCCTAAGGAAGTCTCAGAGGAGATGAGGAAAAGGGTAGCTGTATGCGAAGATATCTATATATCTATAGATGTGGACATCCTTGACCCATCCTATGCCCCTGGGGTACAAACCCCAGAACCCCTAGGCATAGATCCTCTATCCCTACTCAAGATACTAGAGACAGTTGTAGATAAACGTGTACGAGTTGTAGATATAGTTGAAGTTGCGCCGCCCTACGATTACTCAGATATAACATCTTTCCTAGCGGCGAAAATCATTATCGAGTTAGCTGCTATAATATATCTACGCAGAGGTTACAGCGTAGAAGGGTATAGATGCTGGTGAGTGGTAGCCGGGCGGGGATTCGAACCCCGGTCACGGGGGCCAAAACCCCGCATCCTTGACCGCTAGACGACCCGGCTTCCACATTTCTTTACTTTCTGAACTCTATCTTAGAACTCTAGTGTTATTAAGCTTTTGTTATGTTAAACTCTTGTAGAGGATGATACGAAAAACTTATAAGCTTTTCGCCGGTATAGCTTAAAGGTATCTAAATATGGTAATACGCCCTTCAGAACCTTCTCCAGAGGATATCATCTCGAGGTGTCCTAGCGGAAACATTGTTTACGACGAGATCAACGGTATATGGATATGTGCAGACAGCGGCGAGGTTATAGCTGAACATGTTATTGATAGAGGTCCTGAGTGGCGCGCTTTTACAGCAGAAGAGAAGGAGAGGAGAAGTCGTGCTGGAGGCCCGATAAATATAGCGCTCCAGGATAGCGGTCTTTCAACGATTATAGATTGGCTTGGTAGAGATGCCTCTAGTAGGAAACTAGACTTGAAACGTAGGCTAGAATTGATAAGGATAAGGAAGTGGCATAGCAGAACAAGGATTCAGAGTGCTGTAAACAGGAACATTTTGCAAGCACTTAATGAGCTTGAGAGGTTAGCTGAGCAATTAAATATACCTAGGTTCGTAAGAGAAGAGGCTATCCTGATTTACAGGAAAGCTATAGAGAAAGAGCTTGTTAGAGGTAGAGCTATGGAGAGTATGGTGGCAGCAGCTCTGTACACAGCTTGTAGAATACATGGGGTTCCTAGGACTCTCGATGAGATAGCTAAACATACCAAGAGTAGTAGGAAAGATATAGCTAGATGCTATAGGCTCTTAGTTAGAGAGCTGAACTTGAAGATACCGATAGTCGATGCTACGGAATACGCACAGAGAATAGCTTCTATACTAGGGCTTAGCGGAGCTACAGCAAGATTAGCTATAGAAATCATAAACAGAGCTAGAGAGATAGGTGTTACAGCTGGAAGAGATCCTGCAGGAATAGCTGCTGCAGCTGTTTACATAGCAGCCCTAATAAATGATGAGAGAAGAACGCAAAAAGAAGTTGCTGCTGCAGCAGGTGTTACAGAGGTTACTGTTAGGAATAGGTATAAAGAGTTGACAAAGGTATTGAGCTCGCTAAAGCTACCAAGCGCTGAAGAGGGAGAAGGAAAAGAGGAAACAGCTAGGCAGGAAGCTAAGTGAATACCTATAACAATTTAACCTCGAAACCTTTGATTTATTTAAACAGCTTTCAAGATCTTAATATCGCTTCCTCTAGCTTTAGCTATAACCCTATACCCACAATACGGACATCTAATGCTAAGCATCACGGCTAGTTCAGACTCGTCAAACTCTTTACCACACTTAATGCATACATACTTAACCATTGTATACACCTAATTTCTAGCAAAGATCAGTCAGACTTTTAAACTGTTATACAAAAAGAGATCTGGGCACGTAAGCCAATGAAATTAGATAACCTCTGCGCAGGACTACCTCTAGAGCTATGTTCACAACTAGAAACAGAATCCCAGGTAGTGAAGATAAAGTTAGAACGGAGAAAACTAGGGAAAGTAGTAACAGTGGTAGAGGGTATAGATAGCAAAGCTTTCGATCTCAAGAAATTGGCTTCTTACCTAAAATCTAAGTTAGCAGCTGGAGGAACTTTCAAAAATGGTAGGATAGAGATTCAAGGAGATCATAGAGTTAAGATAAAAAAGATTCTAATAGAAGAGTTCGGTTTCAATCCTAACAACATAGTATTCATAGAGGAGGGAACAGAGGGATAGGAAACTCTTCTTGAAGTAAGTTCAAGATAGAATTGCCCAACAGTATACACTTTTTTATTAAGATATATATGAATACACACCTCTAAATCTATGAGTGTGCTCCGCATTCGTATAGAGAGTAGCAATCAGTGCGAGAGCTCGTCATCATGTATCAGACGGTTTGCGTAATCATCATCGATATACTTGTCACCGCTTTATAAGAGAAACAACGTATGTAGCTAATTTTGTAGCTGGGTTGATACCTGTAGCTTTTTGCAATCCTTTCCATTGAGGAGCAGCATTAACCTCTAGTACTTTATATCCATCAGGAGATTCTACTACATCTATACCAGCGTAGTGTAGATTCAAGATCTTTATAACCTTTAAGGCTAGGTCTTCCAGTTCCTTATCTGGTTTAGGTATGAGGACAGGTTTAGCACCTTGAGCTACGTTCGTTTTCCATGCATTCGGCGATACCTGAACACGGTAGTACGCTGCCGCTATCTCGTTACCGATAACCAAAACCCTGATATCTCTTCCAGGTTTCTCTACATACCTCTGTATGTAGATAGGTTGCTTAAGCTGGAGAAGAGTTCTAGCTACTGTATACGCAACATCAGGGTTCTCTGTCATCACTACACCGAAACCCATACTACCTACAATAGGTTTTACAACAGCTTTACCCCACGTCTCAACGATTTTCGGCACTATCATGAAGTCTTCTAAAACATAAGTTTTAGGTACAGGAATACCTGCTTTAAATAGAAGTAGCAAGCTGCGATACTTATCTCTAGCAGTGATAACAGATTCTATAGGGTTTACAACTAGCGTTCCAAGCATTTCGAGATGTCGTATAACATTGCATCTTCTGAGGAAAGTTTCGAGCGTTAAAGATGTCCCAAGATCTCTCAGGATAGCTCCATCAACATCTAGAGGTTTTAGAGAAGGTAGATGGAGAACAGAGTACTCTCCTTCACCGAAAACTGAGACAAGCTCTGAAGGCCTTACGTATTGCGGTGTTACACCTAGCTTCTCTAGAGCTAGAAGTATCTGGCGAGAGCTCCACAAAGGTATTGCGTGATCAGATATGACTGCTATCTTCAAAGTTTCAACACCTTGGTCTATACATCATGGTGTAGTGAGTAAGAAAGTATATATACTGTTCTGAGGTTCTCATAGAGAAATCCTATTCAAAGAGATGAGGTATGTCTGCGTAATTATCAGCTTTTAAAAATTCTTTAATAAAAATAAATTGTGTAGAGGAGCTTAATCGTAGTTAAGATTGTGAGGGAGAAGATCAGGGATAAGGTTATAGAGTCTAGAGCCATGAATCCCCCGATAATGATCTTCCTCTTTTCCCTAGATCTCACGCTCATCACTGTATAAGGGATAATGTCTGTGCCAAGTATGATCCCCGTAACTACTGCAAAAGGTAAAAGATAGTACGCAGTATCCAGCCCTAGCAATGCTATAATTAGAGAGGTGATTGCTATGAAGTATCTAGGCACATTCACAAGAGTAAACCTATCCGTTACATAGGTATGCAAAACAGATAAAGTAATAGAAAATACTACAGATAACAATACGTAGTCCCAGCGAACTATGTTCTGCACGAAGATCGTCAACGCTATTAGGAGAGGTAGAAGTGCTCCACAGTAGTTGAAGTAGATACGTTTTGTTATAGGTATAGCTTTGCAAACATGTTGAGGACTAAAGATGCTAGGCATAACGTGGAGCAAGACGAGAAATACGATGTGAGTAGGTATTCGGAGAAGTAATCCGTAAGCAGTAAATACTATAGCCAGGCATATTAAAGATGTTCTCTGGTACCACCAAATCTTATAGTTTACACTGATCTTCGCCATCTTAAGCCTAGGTATACTGCTACTCCCAAGGTAATATTATTTCAGTACTCAGCAACATAGCTTTAGTTATCGAGAACCAGGGTCTATGTTTATAACAGTTACACTCTTTGCAGCTGGTAAAGATACGTTGTAAACAGAGACACTATTTACTTTAGCATAGATTTTCACAGAGTTATGTACATGACCATGTATAGCTAGACTAGGTTTCTCGTTATCATTCAACTTCTCTAGTATTGGGTAACCCAGGAACGGATGTATACGGGGATCCTCACCTTCGAGTGTAGCTAGCGTAGAAGCATAATGTGTGACAAGTATAGTGAAACCTTTTCCTCTGCATACACGTAGCATCTCTTTAATCCTCGAAACCCTAGCCCTATACACAGACTCTATATTCGGAATATTCCTCTGTTGCCATACCGTAGGCTTCATCAAAACCCCTCTACTCCCAACAATACAGAGATCCACTCCATTGATATTCAGGCTACGAATTTCATCATCGATCCAAGTAACGTGTGGATAAAGCTTTCGATACCTATCTTCGTATCCTTGGTACTCCTCATTACCGAATACAGCTAGAATAGGCGGTATCTCGCCATGTATATTCCTCAGCTTCTCTATAACCTTTAGAACTATGTGGAGATAGGCATAATTATTCTTATCCACTAGATCCCCTGCCAGCAGTACTAGATCTACTTCCACACCCCTGGACACGAAATTATTAATAGAGGCTGTAAGTAGTGATACATACCGAGGGCTATGGACATCAGATAAAGCTGCTATAACTAAAGGCATTGAGGTCACCTCTAGAATTACTACGAGCAACAATACTTAAAATGTGTTCAGCTAGCTTCTCACTAGTATGTAAGGTGGGTAAAGTTTGATAAAACCTAGAGGATGCAATGCTTCAGGACATAAAGGGTGGGTAGAGCTTAAATGTAGAATATGTGCAAAGAAGCTGTACATAGGCGACGACATAATATATGTATGTCCGAAATGTAGTCGAACACAAGATGCGTACTTCTGTATAGCAGATGCGAAGAAAACTATACACATGAAATGTCCTTATTGCGGATCCGAGCTAAAGCTTCTCTTAACACTAACCTAAGCAGTAGCTATAGATATTTGCTGAAGGAAGATAGTAACAGAATTCTCTAGCAGAGTATATGGAGTAAGGTTGGCAATGTCAAGGATACTAGAATTCTTCATAGATACCCACAGAAAAGCCTTGATACTCAGAAGCGAAACTTCAAAAATTATAGCAATACTGGACACCTTACCCCATGCCCTAGATAGAAAACTATACGAAGAAACGATCCATTTCAGCGAAATCGTTATAGCTAGAAGGAGCTTAGGCATGTTTAGCGAATGTGTAGACGATAACTATAGGTATAGTGTTACCGAGGAAGCGATATGCCTAGAAAACCAAGAAAAATGTACATCAATATCCTATATAGTAAACATAATGTGTATTAACCAGTCTAAGTGCAGAGAAGAAGATGTTGTCGAGCTTGTTAAATGTATAGCATCAAAATAGTGATCAGCATAAGAATGTACAAGGTCGCAAACCAACAATGATCAGGGTAGCTACAATTTAGAAAGAACATCATCCCTAAACTTGTTTTCAAAATCATCCCATTCATGCGGTCTACACATTATGGAGAGCTTTTGTTCATCAACTCTACAACGATTTTTGATTTGCTAACAATATAGTGCTTTATATTGTATATAAGAAACATCCTCAAATGACTAACTTCTTAAATTTTGTCTTGACATAAAAGAGAAGTTATGGTGTCTTAATGAGGTATGAGCTAGCACTAAGAAAATTAGTGGAGTTCGTGGCTAGAAGAGCTTCAGCTTTAAATCAGAGGTATGAACTTAGAGAACTAGTATCCCCCTCCATAACGCCGTTGATGGATAAAGCAATAGATAAAATAGTTCTATCGATAGTTAGAAGAGATAGTGGTCTTTGGTGTAATCTATGCGATAAAGGTCCTTTCACAAAACGTGGATTTTATCTACACCTCATAAGGGTACATCAGAGAGATATAGAGTTTATGGTGAAAGAAGAGCTCAATAAATTACTCGAAGTAGTCAATAAAACATCTCGATAGAATAAACTTTACCTAGATAATCTTCTGCATTATCTTTTTGATGCTGTAAGAATGTTTTAATTATTGCTATAGGTACGAATTTTTCCTCTGGCAATATAGTTGATAAGAATTTTAAATTTTAGCGAAGTGCGTAAGGTAAAAATAGCTCTTCTATAGGGGAGAAATTTTAAGGAGATACTGTTAGGGCTAGGTAATTGCTTAACCTAAACCGCTACGTTATTGTAATAGTGATAGTACTAGTACTGAGCACCATGCGTACCCTAGTATATTATGGATTGCAGAATTCTAACATTATCACCATCTACACGAACTCTGTTATTTGGAGGTATAGTACTAACGGTACAGGTATTATGGAGCATGTGGTTCTCGATATAGATAGGCAAGGTTTTCACTATATAAAGCAAAGTGGTAACTCGGTATATGGGAGGAGTTCTACTAAGTTATCGATTGTTCTCATAGGTAATGAGAGGATGTATTATCAGTACACTTACAGCAGAGAAAACTTTTCGCTAAGTATAGATAGCAATATAGTTGTAAATAAAAGGTACGTAGTTGTACAGTGGTTAAATATAGAGATGAAGCTCTATACCAATCAATACGTGAACAAATCTTATCATAGATTCTTATTCCCTAAGACCATTGTATTGCAATGCTTAGACAGAAATATAACTATAAACATGAACTACGCATTCGTAAAAGTGAACTACTTAAAGAATACTACTCTTGTAAAGCTAAGCATTTACGATATACAGTTAGACACAAAGATGTACTCCTACTACTTAGCTAAATGTTTAAGCATTAATAAAATTGATAAACTTAGCAATGCTTTGAGCTACTTTAACACGACCTATATACCTATGTACGCAAAGGTAGATACGTATATAGCATCAGTAGAAAGTATTGAATTACTAGATATCTCTGTTCAAGGACTAAGCTTAGCAGATATCTACAACGCTTTCATAGTCTTGCCTTGGATCATACCTACGCTTAACATATCTTTAGGCATTCTCTACAGAGTAGATCTACCCTATGAAGAGAAGGAGCTTTTAGAAAATATGAAGAGCCTAGATTTCGTAGCTCAAACTTTAAACCTCATCTACACATATGTTCAAGATAAACTAGTACTTCTAGAACTGGTAGAGCACTTAATGAATAGATACAGCCTACAAGATCCTAGTATAAAAGTTGAGCTTAACAAAACAGTTAACAACATCTCTATATACATGGAATTACGGGAACAAGGTGTTGTGAATATGACTAAGGATGAGGTTCTTCAACTACTAACCGAGATTGTAAGAACATTGAATAGTGCTGGTTTAAGATTAGTAGGGATAGAGAATGAGCTGTACAGAGCAAGATTAGAAGATTTGAGACATGCCCTATCACAACAACCAGACGATGCTAGGATGTGGGTTGTAATATCAGCATTAGCTCTAACAGTAGTTCAGGTCTGCATCCTCGTTAGTGCAATGCTCTATGTTTTTAAACGTTGGAAGAGATACGAAAAACCCTCGTTTAATAAACCCCTAGGTTGATTAATGCTTCAAGTCTTACCCCATTTATAAACTTTGTACTAACTCCTCTTTCCCGCAGTACCTTGTCTACATAGCTACTCTTGAGATATTCGTAGGGGTTGTACTTCTTAGAACCTAGTACGAAATTGCATGCGTATCCAAATGATGGTATCCATACCTGGTACTCTAAATAGTATGGATAAACATTTTTAACAGCTTGCACTACTCTATCGTATACATCTCTATAGAAAAACGCAGACCCTGCTTGGGTAACCATAACACCGTCGTCGGATAGCTTGCTGTAGACCATGCGGTAGAAACTTTCTGTATATAGTGCTGACGCAATATCGCTTGAGTATGGATCTGTTAGATCTAGTATGATAATGTCGAAGACCTCGTTTACTTCAGATATATACTTAAAGCCGTCAGCTATCACTACAGAAGCTCGTGGATCGTTGAAAGAATTTTGATGAAAAGACTGCAGATATTCTCTGGATACCTTAACAACATCTTCATCTATATCTACCATAACGGCTTTCCTGACTATGTTATGTTTTAGAACTTCTCTGAGTGTTGCACCCTCACCTCCACCTATTATGAGGACCTTTGAAGGATTCGGATGCAGGACCATAGCTGGATGTACTAGTGATTCGTGGTATATATGCTCATCAACTTCGGAGCTCTGAATATAGCCGTCTAGTACTAAACATCTACCGAAATCTTCTACATCTGCAACAACTATCTCTTGATACCTAGATCTCCTCACTACATGCACTTTCCTAACTTTGATAACCATACTGCTTCCTCTCCCTATACCCTGGATAACCATTAATCCTAATTCCATCTCTAAAACCACCGAACTTCTTAGCTAACATAATCAAGTTTTAAATATTAATTAACTTCGAAAAACTAGTGTAAACCTTGTGGAAAGCATCAACACATAAGATAGGTTCCCGATGTATGAACTAGTTCAAGAAGCAATTCAATGATGTACATGCTAAACTCTGAACAGTGATGAAGGGCCAAAGCGCTGATATATACATTTTTTAGAGAGTAAGAGTAGAGTTTTTCGTACCGGTTATGTGCTGGTCAAGTAGTGTAGTTCTTAAGAGTTCTCAAGGTTTCAAGAGGTTGTTAGGGCTAAAGTTTAGTAGGTAATAGCTATGCGTAGCACAGCACTAAGAATTACGAGAACTAAGTTGCAGAGTTTAGGTCAAGGTCTGAAGTATTTAGCTAGAAGTGTTCTAAAGATATTCGGCAACTTCGATAGTCACATCAGAAACGATTTTCAGCAACATAGTAGACCTAGTGATGCTGATGTTAAGGATGTTGCTGAAATTTTAGCGAATATGGTCTTCATAGGTAAGGAAAAGAGAAATCTATGCGTATACTATAACGTAATCAGCGGGTTATGCAATTACGTAAAACTAGGTGTAGAGATGCCTACTATGTTCACAGTTAAGGAAGGCGACGTATATAGAGTAATGGTCTCTGCTCATCCAGAAGTATGTGCTGTATGTCCTTTCTGGAGCAAGAAGAGTATGTAACTATTCCTAGCTACAGGCACTCTATCTATGTAAACTTTATTTTAAGAAAACTTTCGAGGCAAAATTTGGTAAAAAGACCTATATTGTTTGGGTGCGTATTTCTTAATACAAAATCTAGACCTAAGTAGAATACGTGGTGATTAGAACTGTTAATTGTGGCGCTCGATCCACCTCCGAACGTAGATACCAGGCTCTGGATATCTCAAAGATTTGAAGTTCTGAAGGATGTTGCTCAAGGTTTTAAAATAGGGTTGCCAGCTATATTGGCTCGAGGGGTTAAAGATATAGCCGGGATCTTCAAGGATTATGAAGGTCTTTTGATAGCTGATCTTAAGCTTGCTGATATAGGGGATATAATGGCTACCGTCGCCAAGATGTTGAAGAACTACGGTTTTAACGCTGTTATAGCACATAGTTTTGTAGGTGTTGATCAAGGTCTCGAGGTACTAGCTAAAGTATGCGAGGATGAGGATCTGAAGCTAGTACTAGTTGTATCTATGTCGCATAGAGGATCGCAAGAGTTTATAGATAAACACCTAGACGAATTCTTAGAGATTGCGAGAAGCATTAAGAGCTGGGGCGTAGTTGCACCTGCTACAAGACTTGAAGTAATTAAGTATGTTAGGAGTAGACTAGGCGTCGATATGAAGATACTAGCTCCAGGTGTAGGAGCTCAGGGGGCTATGCCTGGTGATGCTATATGTGCAGGAGCTGATTACGAGATCGTTGGGAGAGCTATTACATACTCAAGTAGGCCAAGAGAAACAGCTTTAAATATTGTAAAAGAGCAGAAAGAAAAGGTGATTAAATGTCGTGGTTAGCATTAGAGTTGTACAGACGGGGGATGCTGAAACTCGGGAAATTTAGATTAACATCGGGTCTCGAAAGCCCTTACTACATAGACCTAAGGCTGATGTACAGTTATCCAGATCTGGTTGAGAAACTTGTAGAAGAGCTTACTTATTTCATAAACTTCAACGAATACGATGTTATAGTAGGTATAGCGACCTCGGGTATAGTTTTAGCAACTTTTCTTGCATGTAGATTAAGAAAACCTTTATCCTATGTAAGGATAGAAAAGAAGATGCATGGAATGCAAACCCTTATCGAAGGTGTTGTTAGCGAGAAGAAATGCATAATAGTAGATGATGTAGCTACAACTGGAGGATCTATTGAACATGCTTTCTATACTGTAAAAGAGGCTGGAGGAATACCTTTAGCAGCATTGGTTGTAGTTGATAGAGAGCAAGGTGCTAGAGAGAAGATTGAGAAGTTGGGTATGAAGTTCTACAGCTACATAAGAGCATCTGATATATTTAAGCATCTCTACGAGGAGAAGCTTATAACAGAGGAACAGTATAGAGAACTTCTTAACTACGTATCGCTATTTAAAAGCTCTACAGGAAAGTGATGTAGGGTATTGAGATGTCCGCCAAGTTTATGTTTAGAGACATTATATCGATACTCGATTTCACGAGAGAAGACCTAGAAACACTTTTCGAGTTCGCTGATAGATTTATAAAAATCAATGAAAAGCTCGAGATTCTCAAAGGTAAAATTGTAGCCCTAGCCTTTTTCGAACCTTCTACACGTACAAGATTGAGTTTCGAAGTTGCAGCGAAGAAGCTAGGTGCAGACGTTATATCGATTGTAGGTGAAGAAGCTTCGAGTATAGCTAAAGGTGAAAGCTTTGCCGACACCATTCGTATGCTTGATTCGTACTCAGACCTAATAGTTGTTAGGCACAGATTTGAGGGAGCAGCTAAATATGCAGCAGAAATTGCTGAAAAACCTGTTATCAATGCTGGTGATGGAAGACAACACCATCCAACGCAAGCCATGATAGATCTGTACACTATCAAGAAATTGTTTGGTGAAATAGATGGTCTTACATATGCTGTTCTAGGAGATCTTAGATACGGAAGAGCAGCTACATCGTTTATATATGGACTTACGCTCTATAAACCAAAGAAAGTATACCTAGTTTCACCTCCTCAACTCCGTATAAGAGATGAAGTAAGGAGAGAGCTTATTGATAGAGGGCTTGTGTTTGAGGAGAAGAATAGTATACTTGAAGTTATAGAAGAGATAGATGTTCTATACGTAACACGTATTCAGAAAGAACGTTTCCCCGATCCTGTTGAATATGAAAAAGTTCGGGGATCGTACATAGTAACCCTTGGCATGCTGATGAAAGGTAAACCCCATCTAAAAGTTCTACACCCACTTCCTAAAGTAGACGAAATTGATTACAGTGTTGATAACTCTAAATATGCTGCATACTTTTACCAAGCTAAACTAGGTATACCGATAAGAATGGCTTTACTTTCACTCGTACTAGGTGCTGGGTAATGCCGTCAGGAGAAGTACACACGTTAATAGTTCCGAAGATTCTGGAGGGAACAGTTATAGACCATATACCTGCAGGTAAAGCTCTCGAGATACTGAAAGTCTTAGGGATATCGGGTCAAGAAGGATTAAGAATAGCTGTGCTTATGAATGTTGAAAGCAAGAAGTTAGGGAAGAAAGATATTATAAAGATAGAGAAGAAGAAGCTAACAGTAGATGAGGTAAATGTGATAGCGTTAATAGCGCCAACGGCAACCATAAACATTATAGAGAATTTTATTGTTGTTGAGAAGTTCAAGGCTAGAGTACCCGATGTAGTAGAGAATATAATTAAATGCCCTAACCCTACCTGTATAACGAATAAAGATCGCGAACCTTTGAAATCGAGGTTTAGAACTATTTCAAGAGAACCTCTACTCCTTCAATGCGATTACTGTGGAGTGATAGTAACTAGAGACGATATACCTAGGCTTATAAGGAGATAGACCCTATGCCGTTGATACCAGCGAGAATACTCTACATAGAGAATTTAGCTGAGAATACGTATAGACTCGCTGTAAAGCCTTTGTATAGAGTAGAAGATGTGAAACCGTTCAACTTCTTCATGGTCTGGGTACCACGAGTAGATGAAATACCTTTAAGTATAGCGTATAGAAGAAGGGATGTCATAGAATTTCTGTTCAAAGTAAGAGGTGAAGGCACTAGAAAACTGTCAACTCTGTATCCAGGCAATTTAATAGCGTTGAAAGGTCCTCTGGGGAGAGGATTTGTGGTAGAGAACGATCTGGAGAATATTCTTGTACTTGCAGGCGGTATAGGTATAGCACCTATACCGTTCTTTATATCTAGGTCTAGGTATAGACGTCTCGACCTCGTATGGGGAGTCAGGGAAAGAGGAGAGCTATTCAATCTCAAGAATCTGTACCCCGAAATCAGCGAAAAATTCAGCTTAATTATAGTGACAGAAGATTGTAGCTATGGTATATGCGGTACTGTTTTAGATGCCTTGAGGTCTATCGATATAAATGCCTACAGCATAATACTAGCTGTTGGTCCGACAGCTATGCTTAGCAAAGTATGTGAGTACGTTAAGGGAAACAATGTTTATGTAGCTCTAGGAACTATGGTTAAATGTGGATTAGGTATCTGTGGTAGTTGCTATATAAAATCATCAACGAAACTTCTATGTATCGAAGGACCTGTCTTCAGTTGTAACGAGGTGGGGTATCATCTTAGAGAGAGTGTTGATAGCTAAGGTCTACGAAGACGGATACTCGAAAGAGCTTATGTTACTTATTAAGAATGGTTTCGTAGTTAAAAGGTATAACTACATCGATACAAACATCTGCAGAGAATACGAATGTCTTGATCTATCTAGATCTGGGCTTCTGCTCCCAGGATTCATAGATATACATGTACACCTCAGAGGCTTGGGTCTTAGCTATAAAGAAGATGAAGAAAGTGGAACTAGGGCTGCTATCCATAGCGGTTTTACAGTTGTTATAGATATGCCGAACACTGTTCCTAGAATAGATAATATGTATGCTTTAGAGTTGAAGCTAGAAGCTCTGAAGAATAGAAATTATGTAGATTTCGGTATCTATGTAGCGCCTTCTAGAGATGAAGAAGAGTTGAAGAGGATGCTGTTGTCAGAGGGGGTGGTCGGTGTGAAGATATTTCCTCAAGATTTAGAACAGGTAGACAAGGTTGTTAACGTTATGAGAAGCATCGATGATAGAGTTGAAAAGTTTGTTGTAGTACATGCTGAAGACCCGTTAATGTTAGAGGACTGTGAAGAAGGTTATAGAAGTATTTGTAGACCTATCGAAAGTGAGTTATCAACACTAGATAGGTTAAGGCTCTTTGCTAACCAAGGTATCCGTATACATATTACTCATGTAACCAATGTATTAACATTAATACTAGCTAAACACTACGGTTTCACAGTAGATACATGTCCTCACTATGTATACCTCGACTCTGCTCATGAAAGGGATATGAAGTGTCTAGCTAAGGTCAACCCCCCATTGAGATCGTATACCACGAGAATAATACTCTCGAAATATCTAAAGCTATTCGATGCTATAAGCTCTGATCACGCTCCTCATAGTGTTGATGAAAAGGATAAGGATTTCAATGAATGTCCATCAGGAATAGCTTCGCTAGATATTATAGGATCTCTTGTTCTAAACATGGTCTCGATGAACTTAATAGAACTAGATGACGTAGTTAAACTACTTTCAAGAGGACCTGCAAAAATAGTAGGTCTGCGTAGATGGGGATGTTTCTATGAAGGATGTATCGCTAGTTACACAGTGGTAGACCTAGATAAAGAAGTGCGAGTAGATCCTCAGAAATTCTTCTCGAAATCGAAATTCTCACCTTATAGATCTACAAAGTTGAAAGGTGTTATCAGAGCAACAATAGTGAGAGGCTTCTTGGTATACAACGAGAATGATGTTGTTGAGAAGATAGAACCCCTACCCATAACATTCTTTACGAGGTCTAAGTGAATGTCTTTAGCTGTAGATATAGCAGGCCTAAGGTTGAAACACCCGGTAATGAATGCTAGTGGGATTTTAGGATCTTATAGAGAGCATATAGCTAGATTAGCTAGCTACGGAGTATCAGCTGTAGTTACGAAGACTATAACGCCTAAACCTAGGGAAGGATATAACCCTCCAATAATTGTAGAACTACCTACAGGAGGTCTTCTAAATGCTGTAGGTCTTGAAAACCCGGGTAAAGATATAGTTGAAGAGCTTGTATCAGAAGCTAAGAAATTTCGTATACCTATCATAGTCAGTGTTGGTGGAAGGAATGAAGAGGAATTCGTTGAAGTTGCTGTAAAAGCTGATACCAGTAATGCTGATGCTGTAGAACTTAACCTGAGTTGTCCTCATGCGAAAGGCTATGGGATAGAGATAGGCTCCGATCCCCACATTGTTTACAATGTTGTAAAAGCAGTATCCTCTACAGTGAAGATACCTGTTATAGCTAAACTAGGTCTCTGTGACAAAGTCGTAGACTCAGCTATCAAAGCTCTTGAAGCTGGGGCTAGAGCTTTAACATTGATAAACACAGTTAAAGCTATGTATATAGATGTATATACAGCAAAACCGTTCCTAACGAATATCTTTGGAGGGCTCTCAGGGCCACCAATACATCCTATAGCTGTAAGAGTTGTTTATGAAGTGTATAGAGAAACGAAAGCAGAGATAATAGGCTGCGGCGGTATCTACGATTGGGCTACAGCAGCAGAGATGATATTAGCAGGAGCACGAGCAGTACAAGTTGGTACAGCGTTGATGAAGAACCCAAGAGAAGTTGTAGAAAATATTGTGAAAGGTCTTAGATTATGGATTGAGATGCTGAGTTTACAATCAATAGAGCAAGCTGTAGGTCTAGCTCATAAACTATGAGGAAGCTATACATGGATGAGCTGCACCTATTTATTCTTGGAGATAGAGATGTAGTATATAAAATAGCAGAATATCTAGACAAGGAGAGTCTCAGTACTTACGTAGTTGCTCTAGATACTGAAAAACTTGGTTACCTACTTAAAGTTCTTCCAACACTAGTTAATAAGAAACGTGTAATTATAGCGAATATCCACGATAAGCTTCCATCTATATTGGACGATATAAGCGAGAAACTACGTCAACTACCTGTAACAGTTATAGATTTCTGCCTCAACTACCGCTGTAACCAATCTAAAGCTTACTACATACATCCCGTTATAACCACCATTAAGATAGTGATCTCGAGGTTGAGGCAACTCTATAGAGAAATAGAAGAACTTAAGACGAAGATAGCCGTGCCGAAGAACTGTTTAGCTAAAGATGGTAATACTCAAAATGTTATAAACGTGATTAAAGGATTTCTACATAGAGAAGGAGTAGAAAATATCTCTATCAAAATAGGTAAGGAAGTAGTAATCGAGGTGCAAGTATCAGGGAGATTCCGCGGTATTGAAAAGCATAGAAAATTAAGAACACGTTTATCTTATATAGATTTAGATGGAAATTGTTATCACCAGATACAATTAGTATCAGCTATGCTATCAACTATCATCGTAAGTATGAAAACAAAACTTCAAAGCTTAAACTTAGACTTGGTAAACACTATAGGCTCTGATGAAGGGTTTTACACATACTTCCTATCGAGGTTGATAACCTACGGCTGGGACTTCGATATCGAGATTAAAAACGCGAATTCGATGACAAGATTCATAACTTAGAACTTTGAAAATATTCAAAATAGCTTGGAGTTGATGGAGCCGCCGGCGGGATTTGAACCCGCGACCACCGGCTTACAAGGCCGGCGCTCTACCGGGCTGAGCTACGGCGGCATCTGTTCTGTACTGTTTACTATGCTGTGCTTTATTAAGCTTTTATTGTTTTGCTCATATTCTCAGTTTCTTTGCTGTATTTATATCTGATACCCTCTTTAGCTTATAAACTTGCTTTTAAAGGGTATTCGTTTGGGAATCTGTGTTGATGGAAGGCGATTTAGTGAAAAATCTTCAAGCTTTTTACAGAGCTTATCTTCAGATAAGCAACTTTATTTCAAATGCGTTATCGGTGTTAAAGCTGAGTCAAGTTGAGAGGTTTATTGATACTCTCGTGAAGGCTTATTATAATTCTAAGAAGGTATTGGTTATGGGGGCTGGTAGGAGTGGTCTTGTCGGTAGAGCTTTCGCTCTTAGATTAAAACATCTAGGTTACGATGTCTACGTCTTAGGCGATACGATAGTGTCCCCCGTTAGAGAAGGTGATGTTGTGGTAGCTATATCGGGTTCCGGTAGAACAGCACTAATCGTTACAGCAGCTGAAGCAGCTAAACGTACAGGAGCAATTGTTGTAGCTATAACATCTTATATAGATTCTCCTCTAGCTAAAATAGCTGATATAGTAGTTGAAGTTCCAGGTCGTACCAAGATTAGCGAGATTGAGGATTACTTCGCTAGACAGGTACTAGGTATACATGAACCTTTAGCACCGCTAGGCACGTTATTCGAGGATTGTTCTATGGTATTTCTAGACTCTGTTATAGTTGAGCTTATGGTTAGACTAGGGAAAGACGAAGAAGAGCTTAGGAGTAGACACGCTAATATAGAGGTATAGATGAGGAATCCTTAAAGAAAGGTGTTCAAGGTTTAACCGAATAAAGCTGCTAAACCTTCTGCTAGCTGTTCCTCTGACACTTCTTTCTTCTCTTCTTCTTTTTCTTCAGCTTTCTTCTCTTCTACTTTCTTCTCCTCAACTACAACTTGTTGCTGAATTGTTTGCGGAGTTGCTATCGATGCTAGCTCAGGTATCTTACTAGCTAAAGCTGATGCTAATGCTAATGCTTTTCTTAGAGCTGCAGAGAATACTAGTGAAGCTGTATCTCTGGTTACAACTCCTAGTTCTGATGCTAAACTACAAGCCCTAATATAAGCTCTTGAGATAGCTAACTTGATCACATTTGGATCCGGTATAACAAGTTCTACAGCGAAAGCTGTAGAGATCTTTAAGCCTTCGAGTATCTGATTCTTTGTGCTCTCTATATCTACAACAAGCTGTTCTACTGGTATAACTAGGCCTTTCTCGTAAGCTACTTTTATCTTAGGCTTCAACATCTTAGGCTCTATACCGAGTTTTTCAAACAATGAAACAAGTTCGGGTGTCGCTACATCACCTGGTCTAGCTATAATTGATTCCCTCATTATCCAGATAACACCGTCCCTAACTTGTATAGGTACTTTAAGTTTACCGAAGAGACTCATAATAGGGCCAGGCTTTAGCTCAGTCCTCATCGGCGGTACCACGATTTCATGCTCAATTTTTTCTCCAGGCTTAATTTTGTGAGGCACCGCTATCTTATCTAGTAATAACTTCGCTTCGAACGAGTTGAGATTTGTAAACAAGATCATGTTGGATCCTTTCAAATACTTAGCAAGCTCTTCAACATTTGGTAGACTTAACTCTTTCAGAGCTCTGAGAAACACTGTATTCTTAACCATCTTGATGTAGAATTTATCGCTATACCTCTGCCTTATATACCTATAAAGTTTTGATGGTACGCCGGTATTGTCTAGAATTATTATCGCTTTGTACGATTCTATCAACTTTTTTGTCTCCTCAACTATAACACGTTTCCTCTGGATAGAGGCTCTGATTTTCTCTTCCTTAGGCATTTCTTTCGATAGCTTATACATCTTTACAAGGGTCTCTAGCTTGTTCCTGAGCTTTGCTTTCATCTACTTCTACACCTCTATAGCAGGACTACTAGTGGTCTTCACGTATATCTTTGCAATCTGTGTGAGAGGTCTTTTAATCTTCTCCTCTACATAGTGTAGAACAGCCATAGCGTTGTCTACTAGATGATATAGAGGCATATTCTCAGTACCTATCCTACACCCAACCCATGGTTGATCCTTAGATCTCAACCTCGTGATCTTTTTGTAGCGCGTAATGTAGCTCATTATATCTGCGTTAACAGGTACAGCAACTATAGATCTACCTCTAGGACCTAGAGCAGGTCCAAGAGTTCTTCCAACAGTACCTATAAGTGTTGCCCTCACTAACACTATATCACACTGCTGAGCAATTTTCTTAGCATCTTTCTTAGCTATACCATCTAATTTACTCCTCGGTATAGCCATGTACACAAGCTTTGAATACTGCTGTACGATTTCATCTTCAGCTACAAGGCATATCCTCGGCTCTTTACCAGAACCATGTGGAAGCTCTACATCGTCTCTAAATCTGAACTCTTGCTCTTTCTTAACATCTACACCTCTAAACGTTAGTACAAGTTCTACGCTTTGAACGTATTTCCAAGGTTTCTTAGTCTTCAACGCAAGCTCTATAGCTGTTCTCAGTTTAGGTCTCAACTCTTCAAGAGACGAACTCACGACTTTTATCACCTACTATGCCACTCTTCTTCGTACCGCTTAAGGACTTCATCATATAAACCTTGCTCAACTTCCTTAATAACCTCTTTAGGATCTTTACCTTCAACAGTGATCCCAATAGATCTCGCTGAACCTAGTATAGTCTTCACAGCAGCTTTCAATGTTTTAGCTGTTAACTCAGGTTTCTTCATAATAGCTACCTTTACAACATCTTCGAAACTTATATTACCAACTTTTTTATGTACAGGATCTCCTGAAGGTTCTGAAGCACCTGCTGCTGCTAGAAGTAAGCTTGTAGTTGTAGGAAGTTCAACCTCAAGGTTATACTCCTTGGTATCCAGATCGACTATAATCTTAACCGTTACAGTATGTTCACGGTATTTCTCTGTAACTTTATTTATCTTTTCTATAACTTCAGCTACGTTAAGACCTGTATCAGCAAGCGCTGGACCTAGAGGAGGTTCGGATTTAGCCTCTCCACCCTTAACCTGAACTCTTATAATCTTTATTTTGACCATATCTACTTCTCACCTTTAACAGGTCTCACATAATCTACAGGAACTGTAATTGTTAGAGGATAGCTCGCCTCTAAAATACTGAGTGAAACCTCATTACGAGTCTTATCGATAGCTGTGATCTTAGCTTTCATCCCCCTAAAAGGTCCGGCAATAATCTCTACATCCTCTCCTACACGTAGAAGCTCTATTAAAGGTTTAGGCCTCACCATAGATTCCAGATCTTCCCATCTAAGAGTGCCTGAAACCTTGCCTTTCACATGCTTCAATCCTCTAATAGATTCGTAAACATAGTGTAGACCTGTTGTCTCTAGAACTACATAACCTTTTAGAGCAGGTAATGCAAGGATAGAGTATACAGGGATATTGTTTATCTTACTCCTGGTTTCAATAAGAAGCGATACATTAACCTCTTGTCCAGCTGTAGTTCTTACAATGAAAAGGGTATTACGCATAGGTATAGAGCTAGAAATAGAGGTTTCTTGCGAAGTACCAGCGCTACCTATGTTTTCGGTATCTTCTTGCATAACCATTATCCCCACCCTTACCTAAGCCCTGCACCGAACACGTTAAGAATCCATGTAACAAGATATACGATACCGAAAGAAAACGCTCCCACGATCACAAACCCTAAGATAATCATCCTGAATATATTTTTGAATTCATCACCTTCGGGTTTCTCAGCTAACTCAAGCACCTTCCTCATATCTTTGAAATAATCCGTAAATTTTCGTGATGAACTCAAACTACTACACCCAGCATATCTGTTACGATCTTACTAACTATTGATAGCTGAATTAAACCCTATGTTATCTACTTAAAAAGCCTTTCTAAAATTATTTGAGCTCTATAGACTTCGAGATCATCGTACTTCTGACCTACACCTAGGTAGAATATAGGCTTGCCAACACCTACTATTACGCTTAAAGCTGCACCTCCTTTAGCATCAGCATCTACTTTAGTTAAAACAACACCGTCAACTCCTATAGCTTCATTAAATAACTTAGCCTGCTCAATAGCATCGTTACCTGTTAACGCGTCAAGAATCAAGATCTTCAAGTTCGGGTTCACAACCTTAACAATCTTCCTCAGCTCATTCATCAAGTCTACATCTACATGCATTCTACCAGCAGTATCTATCAAAACTACGTCAAGTCCATGCTTTTTAGCAAAGTTTATACCATCGTAAGCAACCGCTGCAGGATCAGCTCCATACCTACCCCCTATGAAAGCTACTCCAAGGTTTAAACTATGCTTCTTTAACTGTTCTTGAGCACCTGCTCGAAATGTATCAGCAGCAACTATTACAGGTTTTAACGAGTTCTGGATAAGCTTGTAAGCTACCTTAGCTATAGTTGTTGTTTTACCAACACCATTTACTCCAACAAAAATTATTTTAACAGGTTTACTTTGTCTTATCATATCCTTGATCAGTAAAACTGGATCCTGAGCTTCTCCACGTTTGAGAAGCTCGAGTACAATATCTTTTGCAACCTCTACAACTGTATCCTCGGTATTACTACCTCTAGGGACTTTAACATTCTTCAACTTTTCTTTGAATAACTCTACAATTGTTTGAGCTATATCTACAGCTACGTCAGCTTCTACAAGATCTACAAAGAGTTTTTCGCAGAATTCCTCGATTTCTTTCTCACTTAACTCTCTATATCCGAGAACTTCTGCTACTCGTTGAGTAAAAGATTTTAAAACTTCTCTAAGCTTAGAGAACACTTCAAGATGTCCTCCGAGGCTCTTCTCCTACTAGCAACGCTAGATATTCTTGTAATTTCTTCTGAACTTGGTTATATATACTTAACAACTGCTTAAGATCCGCTTCTACCTTCCTAAGCTCATCTGTTATATCTCTCTCGAAACTCAGCAAGATATTTTTAGCCTCGTCTATCGGAAGCAGTGCATAGAGATCTTTAGTTATCCTCACAATCGCTTTATCTTTATCGATTAGCTGAACCTTGACATATACATAGCCGTATCTATCTAAAGATGTTAAGGTATCTGATTGACCGTATTGTTGAATAGATGAAAGTGTTTCGTATGCTAATCTAATCTCCTGAATCTCGTTGGTTAATTCTAGCGATCTCGTTTGAAGAGCTTGTATAGCTGCTCTAAGCTCTTCAAGCTGCATATATAGTTGCTGCACGTTTTTCTCTATATCAGCTCTACTAATAGCAGATGTCATTCTAACACCATCGATGTTAAACGTTCAAGATCTCGAGCCAACCGGTCCTCAGCTTCTTCAGGCTTTATCTCGACTATATCAACGATTTTTATATTAGCTCTCTTAACCTTATGCTTACTACCTAGTTCGGAATAGAGTCTCTCTATTGCGTGCTCCGGTTTTAGAGCTCGTATCTCTTTGACAAATTTTACCCATTGAGGGTATTTATCTTGCCCTATAAGCATGAACCCTGTTATCCTATACACTTTTACCTCCCTACTCATCACCGAACACCTTGCTGATCCTCATTATCTCGGGGCCGGTCGTCTTTTCACCCACGAGTAGACCTTTAGAATTACCAACAAGTCCAGACTTTATAAACCCTATACCGAAGTTGACAGTTCCAACATCGAATCTAACGTTGAAAAGCTGGGATAGCTTATGAAGATCTTCATCGGTGGCATCAGGATGAGCTAGACCTCCCTTATTATTTACAAATGCTGCAGAACCTACTGTAGGTATCTCACCTATAGTTCCCTTCTCGACAACCTCAACTTCTAGAATATCTTTCAAGTACTTAGCTAGTTCGTTGTATACATATGGGCTGACAAGAGCTGCTCTATCGTTTACAAGACATAGATTTCCTAAAGCTGTATACCTAGATTTAACAACGAGTACATTCCTATCAAATGCTTGTTTAATTATCTGGATCTCGTAATCTTTAGCTATATGGGGAACCAGTATACCTTTGTTGTTTCCTACAATGAATAAGTTGATGAGGTTTGTATCAGCTATGGATAATCTATATACAGTAACACCGAGCACTGATTCCACGAGTTTCTCTAACTTGGGTTCGGAATCTCTTGGGATAAACGAAACGGTATCGTTTGTAAATATATATAGGCCTATGTGGGGATTTCCATAATAATTTGCCTTCTCTATAATCACTATACTCTCTACCTCTTAGCGAGTAAAGCTAGACAAGCTTTGTAGACTCCTTGATCTATCTTCATAAACCTTACAGCGACAACTCTAGGCGGTTTCTCTATCTTCTTCTTGTATATGTAGATACTTATTGCAGGATCTAGAATAACCTTTCCACCGAGATGCCTCTCAAGAAAAGTCCTTATATACTTAATAGCTCTCTGATCTCTATTCCTTCTATGGCGTGCTCTATAAACTTTCCTCATATGGATTACGTATATCCCTTCAGTTTTATCCTGGGGCATAGCTATACACCTCTAGTTCTACACATCTTTTAACTTACTTCTTCTCCAGTTCCTTAACCTATAAGGTCTTCTAACCCTTAACCTCGTCTTGATTGTTACCCACATAGGTATAGGCTGATTACTCTTCTCTCTGTTGATAAGCCTAAGCTTCTTTGCTAAAGGTTTGTGATGTGCCAAGGGTTTTCCACCTAATGTTTAATGTTATTTCTCGCGAATACTTATCCTGAAATCTCTTCTAGTCCTTTCGTAAATCTCTTCTAGTATAGCTTTAAGCTCTTCATCTGTTAAAGGTCTTGTTATCTTGCCTTGCATAGCTAGAGCTATAAGCCTATCTTCAACTATCTTCGCGAGCTCAGGTCTAACAAGCTTTATATTGTATAATCTTTCGCGTGCCTCTGGTGTCAGGATAGTTCTTAGGATTTCTTGTCTCCTAGCTTCTTCAAGCTCTTTCTCTAAACGTTTTCTCTCAACTTCTCTTCTACGAGCTAGCAATTCTCTATACCTTCTCTCAAGCAGAGCCTCGACCTCCTCGTCTTCAACAAAGTAGTATCCTTCAGCCTCAACATACATTACACATCACCTTATGCTTTCTAGTTACACTATAAAGATAAAATCGATATAGGTTTAAATGTGTAGCTATACCTTAACATATGTTGTTGTAGAAATTGTTTTACGCTCAGCAGTTCATCTCACGTTAATCTAGCTAAGCTGTTTCATCAGCGATGGAGATCCATATTTAGCTAGCTCCGGATTTGTTTTAACCATCTCTAGAAATACCTTGTTTGAGAGCTCATCTAGAAGCTCCCTACCTTTAGAGCTAATTACACGTCCTTTCGGGGTTTTCATAACAAGACCTGCTTTCTCGAGTTGTTGAAGTATCTTCCTTATATGAGATCCACCACATTTCCTGAAATGAGGTGGTGCTGAACCTCTTCTCTTAAGCCCTCCATATATTGTTCTAAAAGTCTCTATACCTATAGGTTCTTCCGCTAGGTACAACTTCCTTAGTATTGATGCAGCTCTATAGTACCACCAATCAGGGTTATCTGGTAACCTCTCTCTATGCGAACCTGTTTTAACGAAGGCTACCCATCGAGGTGGCCTGATCTGTGGAACATTTTGTTTAAGGTACTGTACAAGCTCAACTATGAGCTTATCTGCTGGTACATCCTTAACTGTGACCATCTCCACTACCCTGTACCTGTTTACCTGTCTCAGTTTTAACCTGGTTTTGTTGCTGTGGACTGGATTTAATAGTTGTTTGTGTTCTACGCGAAGACCTCTTATATGTTTTTGATATGATTCTCTTGGATATGAGGACGTAGGTATAGCCTCTTCTATCGACGATACTAGCGTTCAACTCTCCCGCAAGCCTTTCGATATCGTTCTCTGAGACAATATTTCTAGCGTTCTTCAGCACCCTAATTTTTACACAACCTTGCTTCTCCAGTATCCTCTTAATCTCTTCCACGATACCTGGGTGCATACCTTTTTTACCTATATTGACATCAGCTCTATGAACACTAACCTTCTCTTTCCTCAGCTCCTCAGCTAACCCCTTAAGCTTCACCACTTCTTCTACACCTCATAAATTCATACCTATGTATCCACCCACAAGTAAGACAACGTGTAACAACCCTAAGTGTTTTACCATCTCTACGAGTTCTAACTTTAGCATTTATCCCAGGCACTATTATCACACGACACTTTTTACAGATCCATCTCTTAATATTTCGCGGGATCTTAACCCTAACCCTCATAGCTATCCTGTATATAAGATCTCCATACCTTCTAGCCAACTCAATATTACCACATCTAACAGCTTCAACACCTAACATGAAAAGAATATTCATCCTCTCTAATGCCGCACTCCTAACCAATGCTTCTAACTTCTTTCTAGTTCTAGGCATACCGAATAATACAGAAAGATACAAAAGGTATAAAGCTTATAAGTAGGACAACATCAAGAAATCATAGCGCCGCGGTAGTATAGCCCGGTCAAGTATGCGGGCCTCTCGAGCTAAGAAGTATAGCTGCGCGGAGAAAGCCCGTGACCCGGGTTCAAATCCCGGCCGCGGCACCACGTATTAACGGATAGTCTCCTGCTGTATTAAAATCTTATAACGCTATACTCGCATCTCATTGACAGATCTCAGAATATCCATTTATTCCTAAGATTCGAGTATTTTCAATGCTTCTTCTACCGTAATATCTTCATGTATGATCTTTGATATTGCTCTAGTCATTTTCTCAGGATCTTTATATTGCCATATATTCCTTCCTATCGCACCACCTATTGCGCCAGCCTCTATGCTATTCTTAATCATCTGTAGAAACTCTTTCTCATTACTAACCTTAGGCCCTCCCATCACTACTATTGGAACAGGACATGTTTCAATAACATTTCTGTACTCATTAACAGGACCTACATATACCGTTTTCACGATATCTCCTCCTAGCTCTGCCCCTATTCTAGCAGCTTTTTTCACTAATTCTAGCTCATACATAATTCTTCCTTTCTCGTCTGAAGGTACGAGCTCTACAATATACGGTATACCCCATTCTTCGCAAGCTCCAGCTACAGCGCTAAATCGGGCATAGTCCTTCTCATTTAGAGGTATTTGTCCAAAGTATGTGGTTTTTACAGCATCAACACCTATCTTAGCAGCTAGTTCAACGTACTGTGGATCGGAAGGTATGGAGAGCACTATCCCAACTTTGCGGGAAACTAGATGTGCAACTTTTTTGACTATACCGAAATTAATAAGTATTGCATCAGCACCTCCAGCTATAACCTTTGAGATAACCTTCTCTATATCTTCTAAACCTTGGATTATACCCATGAAACCGTGGTCTAAAGCTACGATAAGAGTTCTATTATCATCTTTAACTATGTGCCCTAACCTAAGGATTTTCCCAATATTATACATAATTCCCACCTGGGCCTATAGTTAATAAAGTTTGAACACCTTTATACTATAAAGATCATCGATATTATCGAATTCTATGTAGAGTCTTTGATTATATAAAAAGATTAAATTACCTGGCAGAATATCGATGCAAGCTGATTTCGCGCTTAAAGATCTTAATACTGTTGTTTATCCCTAAATAATCATTGTTTAATTTTTAAAGTTGGCAACATCTCCTTCATCTATATGAGATCTACTTTATTTTGGGATTGTTTTGGTTTTCCATAATTATTCATAGCGTTGGTATTTATTAGTGTTGACCTACGAGAGTTTATAAAATCTCGAAGTCTTTATGTGTTATTGGTGACCCGCTTAGGTGATGGGAGTTCTGCTCTAAGCCTAGGTGGGTTGAAGGTAGATGAGGGCTCTGCGCTGTTTTAACTCGACGACCATCCATGACCTCACAATGGTTATTAGAGTTCTGTGGGTGAGGTAGAAGTCCCTAAATGAAACTTTGAAATAAAGGGAACAACCATCTAGGGGGCAAATGGTTACAGATAGTTGAAAATTCATTAACATGCAATTTTCTTTAAAGGTAACTTTAAATTTATAATTTTAAGTTTTGTATTGGATTTATTTAGATGTTATTTAGTGTTTTAGAAATAATTGAAATATTTTGAGGTAATGTACCTATGACTATAAGGTCAAACCCAGCTAATATAGTCGATGGTATAAAATTGCATCGATTAACAAAAGAAGCTCTTAGAGGAAATATTGAAGCGTTATACACAGTACTGAAATTCTTAAAAAGTTTCAGAATACCTTCGTTCAATGTTATAGCGTATCTGATTATATACCAGGTAGTAATGAATGTAGACAACGATTTAGCAAATGAATGTCGGAGATGTGGAGGTATATGTTGTAAATCTGGTCAGGATATACCTCTCTACCCCTTTGATCTAGAAGATCTCGAGAAGAAATTAGGATCATGTGTATCTAGTGTTGTTAAGAAGGTTGGCGATAATCACTACTTGCCACGTCCATGTGTTTTCCAAAGTGATTGGAGATGTACGATACATCAGTACAAGCCATATGCATGTCTATCATATCCATTCGCCTCTGAGGATGTTCAACAACAGATTCTGATAAACACCTCATCAGCACCTCCAGAACCTATAATTCCGGACTTCTGCTTAGCTGCAAAGAAAATTTGGAGTAGAATTAAATTGGAAATAGATAAGTTTCAAGGAATATACGGTAGGGCACCAACACCTTTAGAATTACTAAACCTCCTTCTCGAGAAGGGATCAACGGCTAAACAGCGTTCTCAAAGAACTATATGAAGTCTTTAGCAGGTTAGAGTTACAGTGTATAGGGAGGTCAGCACTCAAGACCTTAATCATTCTAATGTCATACCCACGCATCTCATCATCTCTAGGTATAAAGCTTTTTTAAGCTATTTAAACTTAGTTAACTGTAGAGTTTCTTGAGAATTCAAGGTTGCTATGAAATGATACTGATTAAGTGGCGAGACTTAGATACGTTGATATCTGAAGCTGATGTAGTGCTAGAGGTAGTTGAGGCTAGGAATCCTATAGCTACAAGGTGTAGAATTGTTGAGAACATGGTTAAGAGGAAAGGTAAAGATCTTGTCGTGGTTTTAAATAAATGTGATTTAGTTCCGATGAGGATTTGTAGAGCTTGGGTTGAGTATCTAAGGTCTGTAGAAGGTCTTACAGCTATATGTTTCTCCTCGAAAATCAGAGAGACTAGGAGAGATCTCAAGAAATTGATAAAATCGTTCTCAACAACAAACCCAACACTTGTCGCAGTTGTGGGCTACCCTAAGGTAGGGAAATCCTCGTTAATAAACGCGTTAAAAGGTAAGAACTCGGCTTCTACAAGTCCTTACCCTGGCTCCCCTGGATACACTAAAGTAAGCCAAAGGTACAAAATAGCACCTGGTATATACCTCATAGACACACCTGGTGTAATACCTGTGCATAGCGACGATATTGAACTGCAAATCAGAGCTAGACCTATCGAGAAAATAGGGAACCCGGTAATCTTAGCCTCTAAACTTATATTGTATATCATAGAGAATAACAGGTATGCATTCAAAGAAGCTTATGGTATCGATAGTACAGAACCTATAGAGATTCTCGAGAGTTTGGCTAAACATAGGGGATGGTTCGTAGGTAAAGATAAAGAGCTTAACATATCTGAAGCTGCTAAAGCTATTATCCGCGATTACCTTAGAGGCAGGATAAGGATGTACATACAACCCCCATCTACCGGTGCCCAGACTTCTCTATGAAAGAGAGTATCCTGTGTTTGTACTTCTTGTCAAGAGAGTAAAGCTTTGTTAGCTCCTCTACATCGCTTATATCAATTCTTTTCTTAACCTTACTTACCCTCATTAAATCGTAGAGGATCCGTGCTACCTTATCATCGACACTCATATTGATCCTTATAGCCTCGTCAAACTCTATACCTACAAACCTAACACTATTGATTATAGCCACTATCTTATTAATTTCGTTAGGTACACCTACAGTAGATCCTTGTAATTTTATAGCTTTTCTAACGAAGTTCATTCTATGTAATCTGTATATAGCATATGTCGCATAAGGTCTAGGGAAAAACCTATCAACTACACCTCCAATAACGAAGTAGTCGTATCTATACACATCGCTGGTTGTTAGTTCTTCTTCTGCATATGGATCTAAAACAACGGTTTTTTCATAAGGCAATAACTTGTAAAATTCATCCGTTACAAAGTATGTAGAACTATTCGGAACAACACTTTGAAGTTCTTGTATAACCTCTAGAGGTGTCGATACGAACACCAAGTTTAGATCTGTTAACCATCTTCTAATCTCGTTAACCGTTAGAACAAGTTGCTTCATTAAACTCATCTTTTCTTTCTCATGATGTAATTCCCAAAGGCTTAAATCAATGATGAAAAGAGGTGTTCTAGGTAGTAAATGCTCCAATACCTCTCTCAGTGTAGAGGTTATGTCATTTGAGCACGCGGTTCCTTTCTTTACAACAACAGCTTTTGATTCGATACCTTTCTTCATCGCGTAGAGAACGGTTACCCCTTTATATAGACCAGTAGGTATACCATAAACTCTATCCAAACATACATACACCTTCTTAGCGATGATGAAGTTTGCTAAGGTATGGAGTATCTCTTCACATCTTCCTCTAGCATCTACAGGTATATAGCGAAGAGCACTTCTATCTATCGCTATAACGTCTATATCTAAGTTCTTCAGAACTAATGCTAACAGAGTAGCTACAATACTCGATGTCAACATCATTGACAGCTTTCCTTCTCTAGGTATCTAGATTATAGTACTTGAAGATCTCGTTCTCTAGACTCTTGAGGATATTCTTATACATAGCGATACTCTTCGTGATCAACGGATCTAAACCTCTGTTCTGAGCTACGTATACACTAGCTATTCCTGCTATAAGGGATCCATAGAGATACCGTTCAATAATATTCCCAGCGAGTTTAAGTGTATACGTCTTGATATTTAAAGACTTTAAGTACTCATCATAGAATCCGATGAGCTTATTCTCGTAATCTACATCGGAGTCTATAAGTATAACCACATCCTTAAGTTTAGCAGCTTCCCAACCAACTATATCATTGTGGAAAAGCTCTGGCAAGATCTCAATCTTGACCGGGATCTTCGAATTCTCGTTGAATTCATTCTTAAACCTTAAAGCAAGTGCATAGTATCTTGTAGTGGCAATAACTGTTGGGATAGACGACTGTTTAACTAGGTCTGACACCTCTTTAGCTATAGTAGAAGCCTTATCAACACTTTTTAACACCTCCACAGAGGTCCTCAAGATATTTACCGGAACAACATCTACACCGCATTCAGATAGTAATCTAATAGTTGCTACCAACATCATTGGAAGAGCGAGTCGAGGTGCTAACCCACTTCTTACGATTACGTAAGGTATATCTCTACTCTTAGCTATATCTACTAGCCTACCCCCTGACGCAACTACGCCTACCCTTGCCCCGGATTTCAGAGCTGTAAGTGTTGAAGTTACTGTTTCGAGAGTGTTACCTGAATAGCTTATAGCAATCACAAAGGTTTTCGTGGTAACAAAGTTCTTAGGTATATAGAAATCCTTAAAGACGTACACACTTATATCTCTAAACTCTGTAGCTATAGTAGCTAACATATCTCCTACAATACCACTCCCACCCATACCTACTACAACGACTTTCTCGATATCACTGAAATACTTAACATTGTGTAGAGGGTATTCGAAAGACTCTAAGGTGTACTGATACCATCTAAGGTAATGCTCTAACATATTCTACACCCCAAGGTTTGATCTAGGATCTAAATTAAAAAGATTATGTTGATACTGAACATTATGTTCTCAGTGTACTGAGAGCATCCAGATTTTTAAACCTAGTATAGATAGAGATGCGGGAACACCTATGCCTGTCTTTGTAGCAGACGAGAACAAGTTTTTCGATATAGCGAAAAACGCTGTAGAATGTAGAATTAAAAGAGTTGAGAAGAAAGGTATTGTTAAACTTAAAGCGAAGACAAAGAGATATCTATACACATTTATAGTAGCATCAGATAAAGCACCTCCACTCATAGAGAAGCTTAAATCGGTATGTAAATCAGTTAAAGAGCTTTAGATGATGTGTTTTAACCCCACCTGATTAGTGATGATGGTCGGCGCTTCTGAGGATTCATGATATTTATAGGGTTTATGTAAGCAGGGTATAGCTAGTTATACCTTACGTACTCAACGACAGAGTAACTCGCAATCTTTACATCTATAGCATTAGAAGGACATACCTTGACACAGCCAAAACATGCAACACATCTATCGTCTACAGCAACTACGGACTTATTTACGACGATAAATACCTTAGATGGACAGAGCTCTACACATCGGTAACACAATGAGCATCTAGCTCTATCTATCGATATCCTTGCCTTAACCACACCTCTGCACCAATAACTTACATCACGAAACCACTAAAAACAGAACAAACAGAACAACTATGTAAAATTTATAGTGAATCTTGGCTGGAACTAATTACATGGTATTCGAATAGGTTATCCAGTTCTATTAAAATAGCAAAAGTTGGTAACATACCAAATAGATTAGATTATATTACAAAAGGTTAAAAAAGCCCAGAACTTCTTAAGTGTATACCGTATACAGTAGGTGTTTGCTCAATGATAGAGGAATCGAATTTAGCTCTATTACTATCCGTAGCCTACATGGCTCCTTACGTAGATGTACACAGTGTTGCTATGCTTACAACAGAAGAAGTCTTTAAATTGGTGAAGATGTACAATGAAGAAGTTTTAGAGTACGTAAGGACCAACAAAATGAAGACAGTACCGTTGAAGAACATTGTTGAAGAAGCCTACGTACTATGTGACGGTGTTCTTATCGATGTAGGGTTATTTGAAGGAGGGTACATACCTTCAGATCATCTACTAAAGTATAGGCATTTTTGTGACAAAGTTGTAGGCATGCATACCCATCCAGTTCCTCTACCTATACCAACACCTGAAGACTTGATATCGATGAAGCAGGTTGGATACAATGTAGAGTGTGTTCTTAGTCGTACAGAGGATTCTAAAGCTACGATGATATGTGTAGAACCTATAGATGATTTCAAAAACATTCTGAACTCTATAGCTATGTTCTCTAAGAATGTTTATAGCTTGGTAGACAGATATATTGTAGTAGAAGATGAGCTAGGGGTTCTGTTTCTGCCATACCCTTCACCTAAAAGCCTTCAGAAAATCGTAGAAGAGTTCACAATAACTATGAAAAACGTGTGTAAGATTTGTATAGCTAGGTTCGATATGGATAAGAACGAGTACGATGTTATAACAACACCTTAATCTTTATACGAATCTTCGTAGAAAAAGCTTAGGTAAAAGTTCACTAAGTTAAGCGCCTTCTCCTTGGTCAGAGACACCACCTTCATGGAAGCTATATCGTATATATATACATCACCTACAGTACACTGTTTTAGAAAGGATAAATCTTCGAGATCTAGAGGATAGTACTTTCTAACAATGTTGAAGAGCTTGACAAGATTCTCCTTATCTCTATCCTCAGGCTCTTTCAAGAACTCTATAGGGATTAACGGTATAGCTCCGAAAGGATATGCAAATGAAACAATATGTATACCGCTCTTAGCTGCATACACAATCTTCTTCACATGCCTAGCTACTAAGTACTCTAAACCCTCGAGAACATACTCCGAAGGGATACCTAGAGTCTCAACTTCAATACATACACTATTGCCATCTTCTTCAGCGTACACATCGCACTTCATATACCCTACAGTCTCCTCTATCGATACAAATCTGTAGTCTTTGCTTTTCAGATAGTTGTAGAGAAGAACTTCAGCTAAGATATGGCTTAAAGGAATATTCTTCTCAATAGATTTTAGAGCTTTCTGAACAACGCTATCGTTTAGCTGTAGTCTGAGTCTAGATATGTAGAGCATTAGTAGCGATGAGTCCACAGCGGAGGACCTCGTTCTAGAGCTAACCCAAGCTGTATATAAGATTCAGCTTTATAATGTTTAGAGTTAAGCAGAGAGTGAGACCTTTATGGAGCTAGTGATTATAGCATACTCTGTAAACGATGTTGCTGGTATCGGTATAGCTAGGAATATAATCGATAGCTTAGACTGTAAACCCCTCTCTAGTACTAGGGATTTAGGTATTGATAGCTTAGAAGGTTTGTCGAAAGCCTATATGTGTAGAAGTAGTGTTTTAGTTCTAGGTTTTAGCTTAGATGTTGTAGATCTAGAGGTTCTGGAGAAGCTTTCGCACAGATCTAAGTACATGGTTATTGTGTCTAAGCATAGTGCTAAATCAGGTAGACCAAGCTTAACAACACATACACCTGGAAACCCTTGGGGAAGAAACGATGCTGGCGGGAAACCCTGGGAAATGCCTCCTTCGAACCCTGTACTTATGTGGTATACATTAATAGAATTGTATAGACTAAGTTCTAAACATGGTCTTCAGGAATACTCTGTATGTTACGAAGTAACACACCATGGCCCTACATCACTATCTAAACCTATAACTTTTATAGAGTTAGGGAGTAGTGAGAGAGAATGGACTGATACACGTGCACAGAGAGTAGTAGCCATAGCAACGTTGACAGCTATAGAGAAGACTGAAAGAGGAGACCACGACTGTGTTGTGACAGTAGGGTTCGGAGGAACACATTACGCACCTCTTTTCACGAGAAGAGCTCTTGAAGAAAAGGAATGCTATGGGCATATAATACCTAGCTACGTAATAAAAGAGCTTACACTAGATGAGCTAAGAATTGTCGTTAAGAAAGCTATAGATTTAACTCCTGGGTGTAGTAGAGTTGTTGTGGAGAAGATGAGGAAAGAGGTTAGAGAGGTTATAGAGGAAAAAGCTAGGATCTACGGTATAGAGGTTGTCAGGTATTAAATAGCTATGGAATCCCCATTAGCAGGGGCTACGAAATCTATACCTAGTTCTTCTTTAACACGGTAACCTATGGTGTATACAGAGTCTTCAGATCCGTGGATTAGCACAAGCTTTTCAAGGTTCTTAATAGATTTCACAACTTTAACTAGGTCGTCAGCTCCTGCATGGCTTGAGAAGTCGAACCAGAATACCTTAGCCTTAACGAAGCCTCCTCCTTCCTCGAGTACCCCATCTGTAAGAAGTTTTCTCCCAGGTGTTGATGGAGACTGAAAGCTTACCAATACTATAGCATTCTTAGGGTTGAAGCCTAGCCTCTTAATATAGTACGCGGCAGGGCCACCTTTCAGCATACCTGCAGGAGCAACTACTATGTTCCCAGGTTCGTTGCATATCTTCTTCCTCATCTGCGAATCCTTGACAGCATCAAATAATGTGTAAGCTTTTTTTAGAAGATCAACTCTATTTATATACTCGCTATACTCTAGGTATATAGTCATGATATCCCTAGCCATACCGTCGTAGTAAATGTTTGCATAAGGCATTTTCTCAGCTAATAACGCTAAAATCTCTTGAGCTCGTGCTAAAGAGAATGATGGTATAAGAACGCTACCACCATCTTCGAGAACCATTCTCAAAGTTTCTACGAACTTCTCTTCAACTCTACTTCTCGGAGGATGGTTGAATAAGCCGTAGGTACTCTCCATTATAAGCACTTCAGCTTCTACACCAGCAACATCAGCACCTCTAACAAGCCTTGTATCTATAGTGTTCACGTCTCCGCTGTAGAGAACGGTTTTACTCTTAAGATGTACTCTATACATACAGCTACCAGGTATATGTCCTGCATTAAGAACTTCTATTTGAAGATTTTCTACCTCTATCGTCTCCCCAATACCTACATCTTTCGAGTTCTCAAGCATAGACACTAGCTCCGGATACTCATATGGAAGGTAATACCCTGACAACCTTATCATATCTTCTATCATAAGCTTTCCGGTAACCAACGTTAACTTTGTCGCTATGACTAAGGGTTTTGCAGATACATAGAATAAGGGGGCGGCACCTATATGATCTAGGTGTGAATGAGTTATCAATATAGCTTTAAGTTTTGAAGGTGATACATGTAGAGGGAATACAGGTCTATCCTGATCATCGAAAGCTATACCGTAGTCTAGCAAAACACCTTTCTCATCGTTTTCTAGGGTTAAAAATATACCAGCTCTGCCAACTTCTCTTCCAGCGCCTAGCACTATTATCTTTGCAATTGTTTACCACCTTGCTATAAGGTCTGCTCAGCATCTTCAACATTGTAAATAGTTTAAACTATGTTCTCCAAGATCTAACTCTATACACGTTTTTAAAATTTTGTACTAGTAAGATTAAAATGGTTAGGGAAACTTCTTGTGGAAATTCCTAGAGAAGTTGCTACTTTAAATCATTACATGCTCTATGATATTCTAAGTTATTCTTCAACAAGTTATTTAGTATGGATATGATCTCTGATACCTTAGATTTTATGATTTCTAGCATATCTGGAGAAGGCTCTATATCGTTATCCCAAAGTTCTTTTATGATATTGAATAGATCTTTTAATCCTACATAGGATAGGATACTCATAGCTTTATCTAGCTTCTTAACAGTTCTTTCTATATTTTCAATTCTATTCTTAATATATTCTATCCCCTTCTCGGTCAAGATATACACCTTCTTATTCTTCTCTGTAAAAGATTTCAACAAACCTTCTTTCTCAAGTTCATGGAGTGTTGGGTATAGGATACCACTACTTGGAGTATAAACCTTTATCAAATCTTTAATGAATTTCCTGATAGCATACCCATGTGCTTTACCTAGCTTAGCTATAGCGTAAAGGACTAAGTCTTTAAATAATCCTCTTACATTGATAAGTAGGAAGTTTATATCTATAGGTATATCGAGGTCTTTTCTATCTTCAGTCTCTAAATCCATATTGTTCAACCCTTAATGGAAGCTTGCAGGATACATTGTTGTAGTTTTCATATGAACCCTATCTTGCTAATCACGATATTCAAGATCTTTAAGTCAGTTAAAGCTTATAAAATTTTGTGTCTGTAGACATAGAGTGCTAATCAAGATATGGTACAGGTATTGAGGATAATGCTTAGAGAGGTTGTAGTGTTAGAGGATGTTGTTAAGATCTATAAAGTTGGAAGTATCGTTACACAAGCTCTTAGAGGGGTTTCTCTAAAGATTTATGAAGGAGAGTTCATAGCGATCATGGGCCCCTCAGGCTCTGGTAAGACAACGCTTTTAAACATGATAGGTCTTCTCGATAGACCAACGACTGGGAGGATATATATTGATGGAGTCGAGGTCTCAAAGTTGGGAAGTAGAGAGATCGCCAAGATTAGAAATCTTAAGATAGGTTTTGTGTTCCAGTTCTTCAACTTAATAAATAGGTTAACAGTGTTAGAAAATATTGAGATGCCCTTGATACCCAGAGGGATACCGAGGCTAGAAAGAGTAGAGAGAGCTAAGGAGGCATTGTTGCTTGCTGGAGGGGAACTATCATGGCTTCCAAAGAAACCTCTACAGTTATCTGGTGGACAACAACAGAGAGTGGCTATCGCTAGAGCTATCGTTGGGAAACCGGCGCTTCTGTTAGCCGATGAGCCTACGGGGAATCTTGATAGAGCAAGTGCGAAAATTGTTATACAGACATTTCTAGAGTTAAACAAGAAAGGTGTAACGATAGCTATGGTTACCCACGACCCTGAATTAGCTAACTGTACTCAGAAGATTTACGTTATCAGAGATGGTATGATAGTAGGGGTTAAAGAGCCTGAGAAGAGCAAGTGCATTCTCTATGAATAGTAGCTAGATGAAAACTTTTAACCTTATATAGCTTTTGTGTCTGCAGACTGTATCTGCAGACATATTCAGTGTCAAGGCTGAGGAGTATGAAGAAAAAATCGCTATCTTTACGAGATGTGGCGGCACTGATAACATTCTTAGCTATAACATTAGCGCAACTATCTTTTCTCCTTGAAATTTCTGTAAAAGCTCAGAATAGTTTATTCGTAGTTCAAAGCTATGGTATTAAATCGAGTGCAGGAACATCAACTATTTACCCTGGGAGCAGAAACACTGTTTTAATGGTTAACGTTCTCTACAACGGTTCGTCGCCGATAACAGTCTCGAGTGGATGTATAGAGCTTCCACAAGGTTTTACGATATCTAGAACTTATAGTGCTTGTGTTCCTCCGCAGAAACCTAACGGTTCAACGTATAGCGTTGTTTATCCAGGAGATGTAATAGTGTTTACATATCACATAGATATTGACAGTAGTGTTGTTCCAGGATCTTACCAAGCAAATATAACTATATACTACAGAGTGCAAGGAAGCTTATCACCGTTAACAGAAACTGTTAAGGGCATCATTATAAAGGTTTCGCCATACCCACCTCTCTCAGTAAATATCGTTGACTGGTACTGGAGTCCCGATGCCTATCCAGGTAGTCAAGGAGTTAGACTATACATGATAATAAAAAATGTTGGAAATTCAACAATAATTAGTGCAGTTGGTAAAGCGATTCTACCGCAGGACATCTTCTCCTATACAGAGGATAACGCTAGATTCCAAATCAATAACGTTGGTAAAGATCAAACTGTAACGGTATCCATAGGCCCTATATCTGTGTACCCCAACGCATATCCATTAACATCGTACCCAGTTAAGCTAGAGCTTAATGCGACAATGACCACAGATGATAACGTTATCTACACATCTCAAGCCACTACAGTCTTCAGTGTCGTAGTTAGACCTGCACCAGCAGTAAATATCCAGATCCTAGACTATGGTATTGAGGTTCCAAAACCTGTTCAAGGAGTTAAACAAGCAAGGTTATACCTTGTGATTAGAAACAAAGACTTCAAGATTATTAGGAGTATAACAGCTTACTTCAGAATCACTAACCCAGGTACACTATTCTTCAACAATTCCCCAACATCTGTAACAGTTCTTCAGCAAACTCTGAACTACGGCGATATAGCCTCGATCTACTCAGACCCTCTAATAATAGGTAGTACTGATTACATAGCTGTACTTGTTAAGCTTGAAATCTTCGGCGATAACAATGGAGCAGAATTCTGGAGTGAACAAAGCTACAACCTTATTGTAAAACTTGCTCAGCCATCAGTAAACCTAGAAGTTGTGGACGTCTACTGGAACCCAAGCGAAGTTTATCCAGGTACAGAAGGAGCGTCGTTAAACATAGCTCTGAGGAATAACGATATCATCGATCTCAGGAGCTGTGTAGCAGCAATACAGCTTCAACAAGGCTTTAAACCAAATCAGATATCAGTTTCAGATATCGATATTAGTAGAGGAGTTGCGGCAACGATACGGTTCACGACTATATCGATAGACACTAATATCACTTCTGGAGACTATCCAGCCCTACTAACGCTTAGATGTACAGCATACGATGTTTCAACAAACAGCTTCTACACAGTTACTACAAGTATTACTCTAAATGTTAAAGTATTTGAGAAACCCGGCAAGGAGATACTATCGCTTATCTCCTACGGCTGGGTAGGGAACAAAGCGTACACAACAACCGTCGGTGCCTCGATCTACGTATACCTCCAGGTCACAGCCCCTGGGTACACTATAGTAAATCCGAAGATAACGGTGTTTCTACCGAAGCAGATGATTTTTGAGGATGGGAATAGGAATAAGGTTATAACTGTTAGTGGAAGTTATGGCTATGCACAGTACATAAACTTCGAGATTGGGAACATAGATATTACAACAGATGAAAGTGGTCTCTACCCTATTGTGGTCAAGATAGAAGCTTTAGCTAGAACACCTGGGGAGTACTGGTATGCTCAGTACTCCACGCTACTTCTAAGAGTTGACAAACCTGTACTAAACCTTAGCGTAGTTGATTACGGATGGTTAAACAACCCTGTAGGTATTAATGCTAGTGGAGCTATTATCTATGTAACACTGCAGTCTTTCTCCATAGATACGATAGAAACTTTAATAGCTAGAGCATTACTCCAAGGCGCATCATACTTGAATGGATTGAATGAAGCGGTGCAGGTAGTTACTACACCAATTAACTATGGCGAAGTTCAGACTGTAAGGTTTAGCGATGTTGAAGTCAAGAACAACACCGTTAGCGTAATTCTCATAATCTCGGGTGTTCTAACCACAGTTAGAGGATCATACTACAGAGCATGGACAAAAGTCAGCATTACGCTAAAAGTTGTTGAAAGTCTTCAGGCTTTGAAGATACTATCGATACATACATTGTATAGAGGAACATACGCACCTCTACTGCCATCAGCTAGAGGGTTAACGATCAGCATAGATATCGTAAATGTTAAAAATGTTCAAATTGCATGGATAGAGGTAAAAGCATCTTCATCATCACAGCTAAAGATTAACGATATTAGCGGTACCTGTGTAAATGGTGTTGCTCCAGGAGGAGTATGTAGAATTGATCTAGATGTCGATGTAGCTTCAGATGCTTCTGGAGAAGCAGAAATAGCTCTTAACATATCTTATGGTGTTAGAAGCGGCTCAACATTATCAATATTTAGAGACATCTTCACAGTAACAATCCCGATAGCCAACTATAACTACTACAGACCACGAGTAATCCTTGCATCAGTTTACTGGGGAACAGCACAAACTCCTGCAAGGATCTTGATAAACCAGAGGAATGCTGGATTCACAGTAACGATAGTGAATACCGGTTACTATCCCGTTGAGGCAGTGAGGATCAACGCAACCCCCGTGAACTCTACGGTAATGATGGTTAAGGATTCAGAGGCATGCGCACCACAACTAGCTCCAGGAACATTCTGTTCAGTAACACTTTACGTAGATCTAGCTCATGTTGCTAGAGGAGGGATGGTGTTATTTAAAATATCTGTAAAGTATATGTTTACATCCTTCGGTACAGCAGTAAACGATGAAGCTATATTTACAGTTTCGCTACCTGTTGAAGAACCTACTACTGGTAAAGGGTTAGAGATAATCGATACTTCGTGGGCTAATAACTGGCCTGTTTACCCAGAGACAGAGAATGCAACATTCGTAGTTACAATAGCTAATAAGTGGCCTTATAGAGTTTCAGGTATTGATCTAGAGCTTCTATTGCCACCAGGATTCTACACAAAGAATGGCTCAATAGCTAGAGCCTACATCCCTGGACCAGTAAATAGCCTACAGCAGATTAACGCCCAGTTCACGGTATCTGTAGGAGATATCAAACCCGGTAAATATAACGCAAAGCTTATAGCAAGGTATGTTGTAGAATCTGGAGCACCAAATATACGTGTTGAAGAGGTTCGCAACGTAAGTATTATCGTAAACGACTTGTCCAAGAGTGTTGAGGTTATCAACATCTTCTGGATCGGCAAAACCCCGGAACCTCCAGAGTATGGAGCTATACTAGCAATTGTTTTAAGGAACAACTACAACCCGGCTATGAGGGGGGTTGTTATGGATGTAACCTTGCCGGAAGGTATAGTATCGTCAGATACTAACTCCTCTAGAGTAAGAGTGGTTGCAACATCTATTAATATAGCTCAGTACCCGCAGATAGCTACGGTTACGCAGGCTCAGATAATGCAGATAATCTCAGCGGTTATAGGTCAACAACAAACAGTAGCTCAGTTCGGTCCAGGGGATCTTCTATACTTCTATCTAAGGTTAAACATAGCGACTAACAGAACAGGGATATTCATGGCGAACATTATTCTGAACTTTGTTGATCAATGGGGTAACATTAGGGAGATACCGTTGATAATAAGTTTTACTGTTCCAGGTTCTGCAAAGATTATAGAGGTTGTAGCTCCAACGACTATAATCGTTAAGCGTGGAGTTGCGGATCTTTCTATAGGCGTTGTTAACAGAGGTTCTGCACCAGTATACAATGTCTATGTTTCTCTGATACCTTATGCAGCAATGCTTGTACCTCAGCAAGCAACTAAGTATGTTGATGTATTAGAGCCTGGTAAAGTAGCTAACGTAAGCTTTAAGCTTGTTTACAACCCATTCGCTGTAGCCACCGGGGCTGGTCAAGCTTATCTGAGGTACATGTCGGTGCCTTTTATGGTGTCTATAATGTTCAGAGATGTTAATGGCTATCTACGTGCATTCAATACATCGATCGCTTTAATGATAGAGCCGTTTATCGACTTAGTGTTACTTGATACTAAGGCTGGTATTAGGGGAGGGATAGCGGTTGTTTCAGGGTCTATAGCTAACTACGGTATAGCATCAGCTAGAAGTGTTATTCTAAAAGCTCTCTACGGTGGTGGAGAGGGAGAGACTATGGTAGGAGACTTAGACTCAGCTTCACAAGCATCGTTTAGAATAGAGTTCAATGTCTTGCAACCGGAAGGTGATAAGGTATTTATTCAGGTAATCTATAGGGATGAGTATGGACGTGTAAATACTGTCAATTTCACGATACCCATAATTGTTGAACGAGTAACAACAGTATCCACTGCATCAACTCCTACACCTCTTATACATAACCACGCAATCATTATAACCCTCGTGTCTGTATTCCTAGCTCTCATAGGGTTAGTACTCTATAGATATCTGAAGACTTACGCAAAAGCTATTGAGAAGATGGTTGTAGATGTTGGGAAGAGGTAAAGTATCAAGATGGCCTCGATACAGTTTATCCTAGACATTTTCAAGCTCTCAATAAAGGCTTTAACCGAGAGAAGAACGCGAGCAATGCTCACAATCATAGGTATAGCTATAGGACCTTTAGCGCTGGTTATGATATCGAGTGTTATCGATGGTTACGGAGACTACGTGATTTCACAGATAGAGGGGCTGGGTCAGAACGCAATTATTCTATTTCCAGAAAGCAACTATAGATTTACGCAGAAGGATCTGGACGCAATAAGGGCTTTACCTCATGTTAAGAGGGCAGAGCCTTTCTACTCAATACAAGCGCAGGTCAGGGTCGGTACACAAACAAGGATAATATTTGTCTATGCTATACCAATTGACGTTGTTTTCGAGGCTATTAAAGGTCTTGAGATATTCAAGGGCTATACACCGTCTGATACAGAGTACCTAAAGGCTCTTGTGGGCTACAAGATAGCTTACGATGATAACAATAACCAGGTTTACGATTTAGGCGACGTAATAACGATCACGTATATCAGGTCCTCTAGTGGTAGACAAGAAATTAAGAGAGCTTCAGTCTCTATTGCAGGTATTTTGAAAGAGTTTGGAGGGGCTTTTATTCTAAGCCCCGATACAACAATATTCCTACCTCTTCAAGCAGGGCAGAGAATACTAGGTTTAAGTGATTGGAGCGGTATATTCGTGCTTGTAGATAGCAGTACTTATGTAACTGACGTCATGGAGAAGCTGAGGCAGATGTTCGGGAACTCAGCAACGATAGTATCTTTCCAAAGTATTGCAAACATAGCGAACTCGATTATAGGTGCAATGAACTTTATATCGTTTTCAGCCTCTTTATCAGCGTTTGCAGTAGCTGTAGCTGGTGTAGCAGCAACTATGATAACATCGGTTATCGAGAGGACTAGAGAGATAGGTGTATTAAAAGCTTTAGGTTTTACAGATTTCCAGGTACTGTTAATGATCCTCATGGAGAGCGTGGCAATGAGCCTTATCGGGGGAGCTATAGGTATAGCCCTAGGTATCGTAGGGGCACATATGCTTGCATCGAGAGGTTTCGAGATCAGAGCTACTGCACAGGCGATCATGGTTATCAAAGCATCACCAAAGATAACAGTTACTGGTATTAGTAGAGCAGTTTTGTTAACGATTTTTGTCGGGGTATTAGGGGGTATATTCCCAGCTTATAGAGCTTCTAAAATACTGCCAGCTATTGCTCTAAGATATGAGTAATGACGTTTTAATCTCGATTAGTCTTAATAGTTTGTAGCTGAGGTATTTAAGGTAAAAGTTCTTGACAAGGTGACGTTATGGATAGTATAGCGAGAAATGTAATCAGTTTAGCATCGAGCTTGACCAGGTTTGGGGATGTTATTGCAGGTACATCTAGAGAGAAACAAGTGATTGAAATTATAAAAATGTTTGTAGAGAACTACGTGGATAACATAGTTATAGAGCCTGTAGAAGTCTTATCGTGGACTGAAGATCTATGTGTTATAGAAATCGACGGAGTTCTATATAGATGCTCTCTACACCCTCCATACAGCGGCTCTACCGATACAGAGGTAATGACTGAGGATATAGTCTTCGTTAAAAGATTCAGCGATATAGCGAAGCTCTCTAAAACTATTGAGGATAAGGTAGTAGTTATTGAGGATATTGAAGATCCTAATTACGTAGCGGTATACTCCTACGTATTGAGATCTTTTAACCCTGTAGCTATAGTTTTTATAGATAGAATGGATACGTTGAGAAGAATAGTTTCCCTAGATGACGTGATATCGAGGTATAGCACTCTCCCACCACCGAAGATCCCGGCTATACATATTGCGTATTCAACAGGTTTAAAGCTGAGATCTATGAAGAGTAAATCGATTCGTATTACTGCTAGGTCCTCTCTAGATCAATCTTACGGATTCAATATTTTAGCTGAAGTCAATGGGAAGGATGTAGGCACTATCTATTTAACAGCACATCACGATAAATGGTTTAATAGTTTAGTAGACGATTCTCTAGGTATAGCAGTGCTTGTAAATTTAGTATCGTCGAAAATTCTCGAAAAACTAGCTGGTGTTAGCATTACTCTAGCTTTTTTCACAGCTGAAGAAGGTTTTCCTAATCCTCTATCCTCTTTCTACTGGCTCGTCGGTTCTAGATACCATGTTGTTAAAAATATTGAGAAGATCTTCAACGAGGTAGGTCTTGTTATAAATCTTGACGTTATATATGGGAATAAGGTGAGATTCTCGACATCTAATCTCCTCGCTAGGGGGATGCTCATGAGGATAGGGGTTGATGATAAGGATATAGAGCATGATAGCATGCTATTCGATTCCTTCTCTTTCACATTAATAGGTTTACCTAGTATAACTATTCACAACTACTACGACATTGTTAAGGACGGTATATACCATAGTACGCTGGATAGTGTAGATCTTATCCATAGAATAGATCTGGGGCTCATAGATAACATTGTGAATAAGATCTATGTTCTAGTCAAGATGTATCACGAAATTTACAGAGGTAGGTTATTAAGGAATGTTTTAGGTCTCGGAGTTAAAACTCTTGTTAAAGAACTTGCTCTGGGTCTGAATACCCTTGAAAATCTTTTCTATTTACATAAAATAATTAAGGGGCTTCTAGACTGTGACGATTATTCTAAAGTGTTGAACACGCTACAAACACTTCATAGAATCATTACCTCTGCATATATTCCAAAATCCATCTATCGAGGAGAAGAGATCTATGAGAAGATCTTCTACATGATGTGCCTAGACGATGTGGTATATCTTCCGCAAGGTATTGAGATGGGCAGAGACGAATGTTATAGACGTATATTATACGATTTAGAGTTATTAACATATATACTACGTTGCTGAAATAAATTAGTACAGCTAGTAGCGGCAGACAAGAGGTAACTGCTGTGAATTCCCCAAATGTTAAGAATGAAGAACTGCTCAAGATACCACCAAGAATCTTAACTGAGTTGACTAAGCCTTTCGTTGGAAGGGAAGAAGAGGCTAGGGTGATACTACTAGCTCTACTAACGAAAGAACACGCTGTTCTAATAGGTGAGCCGGGTACAGCTAAAAGTGCGCTTATCCGTAAAACCGCCGAGATCCTGAACATGAAGTGTTTCATGTATTTATTGACTAGATATACAGAGCCTGCAGAACTCTTTGGTCCTCTTGATATAAATGCATTGAAAGATGGGAAGTATGTTAGGATCATAACCAATAAGCTCCCAGAGGCGGAGATAGTGTTTCTTGACGAGATCTTTAAAGCGAATTCAGCTATACTCAACACCTTGCTGACCATAATGAACGAGAGGGTTTTCTACGATGGTTACACAGAGATAAAGGTAGCTTTGTGGAGCTTGTTTGGGGCGAGTAACGAAGTTCCAGAAGATCCAGAGCTGGAAGCTCTGTACGATAGATTCCTCCTAAGACATTACGTAAAACCTGTTTCAGAAGATATGTGGAGAGATCTGCTTAGGTATGCATGGAATATAGAGAGGTTTGGTTATGGGAAACCAGGTATAAAGATAGATAAAGGGGTTCTCGAAGAACTGCATAAAATAGTATTCGATGTAGATCTATCGCCCATTGAGAACAAGCTCCTCAAGTTATTCTCTATATTTGAGTCAAAGAATATACATCTAACAGATAGGAGGAAAGGTAAAGCTCTCAAGGTTATAGCTGCTCACGCTGTTCTAAACGGAAGATTGACAGTAACTGAAGAAGATCTTGTTGTACTGAAGTTTGTAGCTCCTAGAGATATAGACGATTTCGAGAGAGTAAACATAATATTGTCGGAGGAGCTTAAGACAGCATATAAATACCTTAGAGAATTGGAAGAGATCCAGAAGAACGTGAGAGAGGTTTACAACTATATACTCTCTTTCCCCAACGTAACCTCTAGATTTGTTGAGTACAGATTACTAGAGATTTACAGAGATCTAGAGTCTACGAGGGACAGAGTCTTAGCTATGGCTAGAGAAGCCAACGACGAAAAAGTTCATAAGAAGGTTGCAGAAGTTGTTGAAGATATAAACGAGGTTCTAAACAAGATTAGGCAGAAAATTGAGGGTAGATAGGCTAGACAATGCCAGGGGTTTTAAAGAACATCGATTACCAAGATCCTGTTGTTAGGTATAGAGGTCAGAAGATCGTAGATAACCTTAAAAAACTTGTACCCCAGGCTGAAGTAAAACTCGATCTAGCTATAGATGTGTACTACTCTTTATACCTACCGTGGCCTATCGTAGAGGATATAGGTAAAGTAAGTTTAACGAATATAGAGCATTACGAGACTATAAAAACAGCTTTAAACGATGAAGAGTTCAAGAGGTTGAGATACTATACGATTGCGGATGCATTTACATCGACAGCTATAGGAACCCTCTTCCTCATGAACTTGTTAGAGGAGTTGAAGTCAGAGGAAGAGCAAAGAGGTCAGATGGGGGTAGGGAAAGCAGGTGGAGGTCCCCAGGACCAGCCTCAAGAGGAAAGCGAGGGCGAGGGGAAGAAGACAAAGGATTTAAGAACAGTTGTTAAAAATGCTTTGAGGAAAACTATGGAGCATGCTGAAACAATTAAAGAATTGCAGCACTTTATCCAAGGTTATACAGCTGGTGTTGGGCACACTTTAGATCTTGATGACGATGTTGTAAAGACGTTGAAACTAGTTAAGAATACAGATATCAAGAACATCCTCAAGTTCTTGATGAGGATACCCGATGTAAGGAGTATTATAAAGAAGAAGATACCGTATCAGAGGGGAGAGATAGAGGGTTATACCATCGGTTCAGATATAGAGAGAATAGTTCCTACGGAACTCGCTTACCCAAGTATATACCTCTATGCAAAGCTTGCTGAAAGCAAGCTCATACTCTACAACAAAGTCTTACATATGTCTATAGGCCCTATATATGTTTTACTAGATAAATCTGGGAGTATGGATGGGAATAAGATCCTCTGGGCGAAAGCTACAGCTCTAGCTCTCCTCATGAGGTGTAGAAGTGAGAAAAGACCTTTCTACATAAGGTTCTTTGATTCAGAACCTTACAAAGTGATGAAGATTAAGGTGAGGGCAAAGCCTTCAGATATACTCAAGGTTATCGAGTATATAGCGTCTATAAGAAATGGAGGTGGAACTGATATATCGAAATCCATTATAACAGCTTGTAACGATATTGCGAAGAGTATATCTAAGGATGTAAGTGATATAGTATTGATAACGGATGGAGAAGACAGGATCGCAAAAAGCTTAGTAAAGAAATCGCTTGCCTACGCGAAAGCGAGGTTGATATCGGTTATGATTATGGGAGATAACGCCGATCTCAAGGAGATAAGCTATAAGTACTTTAAAGTCGTAAACTTATCCGCGAAAGAGATGTTAAGCGTTATTGAGGCAAGCGATTGAGACCTTGTTTCGACTAGGACTCTACTCTAAGGATCTCAATATGTTGTTTAGGTTCTCTAAGACCATATGTAAGGATTGCTAGTTCTCCATAGCTTAAGAGGTTCAAATTCACAGCTTTCTCAAGGGTTTTCCTCAAACCTTCTTCGTAATCTTTAGCTTCTACATGTATGGTGCTCAAACCCCATAATATCGATAATCTCCTAAGTACACGTATATCAGGTGATGCTACGTAGACAGGGATCCTCGGTTTTAATGAGGAGATCCTTCTAGCAGTATTTCCATGCATACTGAATACAAGTAGTTTTCCTCCAAGATCTTCAGCTAACTCTAGAACTCCTTTAGCAAATTTCTCCCTTATATCCTCTAGCTTATCCCTAGCTTTAGCTATAACTTTGTCTATGAATTTATCTAGATTTGCTTCAGCTCTATCAGATATCTTTTTAAGCCATTGAACAGCTTCTAAAGGGTACTTACCGATAGATGTTTCGCCTGCGAGCATTAAAGCATCTACACCCATCTCAACAGCTACTGTGATATCAACTACCTCGGCTCTCGTAGGGATAGGATTCTCAATCATAGATTCTAGTAGTTGGGTAGCCACTATTACAGGGGTTCTCATTTCAAGGCATTTCTCTACTATGTATTTCTGGAGCGAGTGTATCTCTTCTAAACCGAAATTCATACCTAGATCTCCTCGTGCGACCAGAACAACATCGCTTACATCGATAATACCCTTCAAGTTCTTTACAGCACTCCTAGTTTCAATCTTAGATATTATACCGATATCTTTCCCCATCCTCTTTAACACCTCTTTCACCATCTCGACATCCTCAGGAGTTCTAACATAGCTTAAACCTATGTAATCGAAATCGTTTTCTACTGCAAACTTTAGGTAAGATTTATCTCTCTCGCTTAGTATCGGAAGATCAAGCTCTTTACCTGATATGATAATAGTTTTCCTAGATTTTATAACGGCATCGTTAAGAGCTAAAGCTTCGATATAACTAGAACCTCTATCTATTACCTGTAATCTCGTTTTCCCATCATCCATAACAAGGGTGTCTCCTACATCGATGATTTCGAAGAACTTCCTAATGGGTACGGGCACAACTTTAGCTTCCTCAGCTGATAACCCTAGTACAAACTTAAGGGTATCGCCTTTCTTAACAACTATAGGTTCCTTGAGCTCTCCAATCCTTATCGAAGTCCCCGGCATATCCCCAATTAAAGCTAGAGGTTTCCCCAGCTCCGATTCGGCTTTTCTAATCATCTCGACGTATTTCCGCCATTCTTCAGGCGATCCGTGAGCAAAATTTATCCTAAACCCATCTACACCTATTTCAGCCATAGCCTTTACTATCTCGAAATTTCCAGAGCTAGGTCCGATCGAGACTACCTTCTTAACATACATAATCTCCATCTCGACTGATGATCATTAATACGAGGCTACTACTATTACAGTGTCTAAGCTATTAAAATCTTCGTTATCAATAAACATCGTTTACAAAGATGTAATCAGTATTTAAATCTTTAAGCAGGGTTATGTTTGTAGCAAGTTTTTCAAGATTTACAGGTGCTAAATTTATGAATATTTGCAGAGTGTACATAACAACACCCATATACTATCCAAACGATAAACCTCATCTAGGTCACGCCTATACAACTGTTTTAGCTGATATAGTTTCGAGATGGTTTAAACTTCTAGGTTGCGAAACATTCTTTTTAACAGGTACAGATGAACATGGTTTGAAACTACAGAGAGAAGCTGAGAAACGAGGTTTAACACCTAATCAGTTTGTTGATGAGATGTCCAGATTTTTCGTAGAGTACTGGAATCTTCTCAATATAGAGTATAGCAGGTTCATAAGGACAACAGATAGAGATCATGAGAAGACCGTTAAATATGTGCTTAACGAGTTGTATAGAAAAGGCTATGTATATAAAGGTATTTACAGAGGTTGGTATTGTGCTGGATGCGAGAAGTACTTTACAGAAAAAGAGTATATAGTTGAGAATGGGAAGCCTACATGCCCTGTACATCGAAGACCTCTAGAGTTCATAGAGGAAGAAGCGTACTTCTTAAAGCTATCACAGTTCAAAGATTACGTAGTTAAAATTCTTAGAGAAGGCAACGTTGTTTTCCCTAAACAGTACGCAGAAGAAGTTTTAGGCAAGATAGAAGCTGAGGGTCTCCAAGATATAGCTATTTCAAGGCCTAAATCTAGAGTGTACTGGGGTATAGAACTACCATTCGATAGCGACTATACAACTTATGTATGGATAGACGCTTTACTGAACTATCTAACAGGTATAGGTTATCCAAAGGATCTCAAGAAATTCGAGAACTTCTGGAGAAACTCTATACAGTTCATAGGCAAGGATATTCTATGGTTCCATACAGCTGTATGGTTTTCACTACTAGCTATGCTAGGTATACCTCCGCCCAAGAGTTTAGTTGTTCATGCATACCTAACGTTTAAAGGGCAGAAGATGGGTAAATCCCTCGGAAATGTTGTATCTATAGACGATATGGTTAAACGATATGAAAACCCGGAGGTTGTGAGATTCATTATAGCGAGGATAGCTAATTATGATAAGGATAGCGAAGTTTCTTGGGATATATATGACGAGATATACACCAACGATCTCGTGAACAACTTTGGAAATCTGGTTAGAAGAGTAACAGTATTAGCTCAAAAATTCCTCAACGGAGTTATTGATAGAGATCTAGATAAAGAATTTGTTGAAGTTTTGGAGAACCTGAAAAACAAAGCATTGAAAAGCTACAACGAGTTGTTAGTGTCTGAAGCTGTTAAACATGCTCTTGAAATATCTCACGAAGCTAATGCGTATCTTAATAAGAAAGAGCCTTGGAGAACCCCAAACCCGAAGCCTATTATCTATACAGCTCTCGAAGCTATCAGGTTAATAAGTCTCCTCCTATATCCAGTAATGCCCAATACTATCTCAAAGTTATTCAAAGCTATAAACGTAGAGATTCGGAAAGGTTTAGAACAATTCAACATCGGCTATGTAAATAGGTACGAAGTTAAAGAAGCACCCATACTCTTCAAGAAAATACGTTGAAGTATATAACTTCTAAGCAGTTCCCTGAGCCTCGACTGCCTCCTCCTTTACGAAGTTCTTAACGGTTATATTGTTTAGAAACTCTAGTAAACCTGGATTAACATCTACATCAATTTTATGCATATTGATGAGCAGGCTGTATAGAGGAAGAAGTGTTCTCTCTACAGATACGCAGACATCTTCTTCAAGATATGAATACATACAGTAAGCTCTTACAAGTATAAGCGTTGTAAGTATTGACGATATAAGCTCTTCTTCAGCTCCTTTAGTAAAACCATGCTCTCTCAAGATATTAACCTTCGCTACACCGTTCTCAACAACTTCAACTATCTGTCTCTCCACAAGGTATCTCGAAATGTTTACCAAGTTTATCAACCTCTACTACAATATTGATGAAGTATTTCTTTAAAAGAACGGGAGATAAACAACTATACAACACAATACCGGATCCCATACCGTAGCTAGACCTATACACCTCTATACCTAGGATGAGCTTATGACACGATCCATATCTTCAAACCCGATATAGTTTTACCTTCTAGTTCTTTTCTAGCATTATCACCACAAACAGCTGTACCCTCTTTCTCTATCTCGATATAGATGTTATTGCTTTGAGAATCGTATAGAGCTCTAAAAACGATGTTCTCTATATATCCACTGACATAACCATAGCTAGGCTTCCTATCCTTTACAATAGTCTTGATCTTATTGATAATTTCTTCGATGGAGACAGGATTTTGAATTGTTTCGATTAATTGACCAGACTTTAAAACCATGTAGAGAGTTACAGGATCTATGCATTCGCTAGATAGAGATATCTCCGCAGGTTTCGCAGAGACAACCTCAACGGTTACTGATGGTGGTGTAGGTTGTGGTATTGGTTGTACAGCTTCTTCTCTAGGCATCTCTTTCGTTATAGCGACCTGCGTTACGACTTCCTCCTTTGGCGGTGTAACTGGTGTTGAAGGCTTAACTTCTTCAACTGGTAGAGGTTGTGGAGCTGGTGCTGTAAGAGTTACTGGAGGTGTAGGTATCTGGGGTGCTGGAGGCGGTATCGTCACTTCTTCTCTAGGTACCCCTACCTTAGCTCCTAAAGTAATTGATAGAGGATTTTCTCGTTCTACTCTAGAGAGTGGAAACAAGACCATGTCGAGCTCGATAGTCTCGAATGAGGTATCGTATACTTCAACAACGCCTTCAGGGAAGTTTAAGTATTTCATAGCAGTTCTACAACATTCTATACCTTCATAAACAGACCCTTCATCAACAGATCTACATGCAGCTAAATACCCTTTGATCAAAGCTATGGATACATATATACCTCTAACATCGTTCCTAAAAATTACGTAGCCTGTAAACTTCTTATCTATATAGTCTTTTAGGATACGTTGTAATGTTTTTACCCTTGCTTCAACAATCTCTATAAATGTTCCACTACCTAGAAACATAATTTTCAACACCTAGTTTAACTCTACACTATTCTTGGTAAGAGTATATAAAAGTATTTATGGTTTTATAGAGAACAGCTCTAGCTAAACACATTGTTGTACAGTATCGCGGTAAAGGAGTTGTACCAGCAAAATATTTTTATCTCTGCTCTACAGGTATAAGTTTGGTGAAACGTCTTGTCTACTATAGTTAAAGAGTTTGCTAATTTGAACGAAATCATAAAAAGTGTAGATGATTTAATTACTGAGTATAGGAGAAGGCTTGGGGAGATGCTTAGGAGGTTAGAGGAGTTAAGGATTAGAAGTGAGCAGGAGAAGAAGTTGAAGAGCATCTTGACTAAACTAGGGTTACCTGA
>Ga0326760_1000063_pt1 | contig 60990 bp, 65 predicted proteins | sample GCREP_S_FD_207668 | JGI IMG/M metagenome (GOLD analysis project Ga0326760, IMG submission 207668) | Hot spring sediment microbial communities from Geyser Creek Basin, Yellowstone National Park, WY, United States - GCR.EP_S | ecosystem: Environmental > Aquatic > Thermal springs > Near-boiling... | reverse complement strand
TTGCTTCTTGGGTCTGCATCTGCCTTGGGGGCGTTCAGGGCCACCCCTGAGACCCCACATCTTGAGCCACTGCCCTCGGGGAGAGCCCCTATGAGCTCTTCACCCCTCACAGAGAACCACATTAAAATATATGATAATGTCAAACCTTATAAACCTTTACAAAACTCGAAACAGCCGCGAAAGGCTTTAAAAATATAATCCCTTTGGTATTAGTATCACGCACGAATCCTTGTATATCCAGGGCTATTATTTGAGACTTTGTCCTCACTAATTTAAGTAGTGATATATCTATTTCACCTATAACCGGGTTAATAACCGTGTAGCAATAATCTTCATGACTATTCCACGAGTATATTGCAGGTGCTTTTTCAAGTACTCTTATAACTCTACTATTATCAATGTACTCTAGGTTAAAGATATTAGTTCTACTTGAATATTGCGATTTCACAATGTATGAAGCTATGGGATGTTTTATTAATCTCGTATTAAATACAGAGTATACTTCTATTGTAAAACCACGCTTTATAAGTGGAAGTGCAGAGTAATAAACACCACCACCATAAGCTACTCTCTTAAACTCCTTAGTAATTATAACATCTATAGTTGGATTACCATATAAACAAAACTTCATAATAATTATCACTAATATTGATTCCCTTGATCACGAGTTCGTTATTAACATATTACTCTTCTTCACGCAACTTTTCAACGAGCTTAGTGACCCTCTTCTTTAAGCCGAGTAAATGATAACCTTTCATGTGTTTTAATAAGTCTTCGATAGTATAGAAAAATGAGTTTTCATATGTATATGTTGATGGGGCTTTTTCACCAAGGCATTTTGAAGCTGCATGTATGCATATGGGACATGCTATGAGCCCTGTGATCTTATCTCTACAAGTCCTAAACTTAATACCTTCTACGTCTACTTCAAAAACTTCCCATTTAGGCTCCCAGGTATATGCCATGATTTCTACACCTCAGCCGGTTGATCCTTCTTCACATCTCCGAGACCTAAAACCTCATCATTTTCTTAACGTGTTTTTCATAGTCTCTTAGTACATTATATATTGTAGTAGCCTTATTAATTAGTTGCATTAGCTGATAATCTAACATTCCAGTGTACTTTTTTAAAAAGATCTTCGAGTATTTCTTTAACATATCTAGCTCTACTATAATTGACTCTGCGTGGTGTATAGACAATTATTATCACGGTGACGCAGTTATAATAATAGATTTGTCGTGTTCTCGTAGATTAAATGCATTAGTATTTAATCTGATTACACTATATTCCCTCACATGTTTTAAAAATTCCTCTACGGGTTTTAAGGGTAAAGTACAACCTGGTATCCAGTAATGTATTGGCATTATATTCCTAGGCTTTGTTAACTCAACAATACTCCAAGCCTCTTCCGGCTCAATAGTAAAAGTCCCACCAACAGGTATAATTAAGAGGTTTACGCCTTTTAGTTTCTCTAAGATTTCTTTTCCCGGTATTTCACCTAGATCTCCGAGGTGTGCTACCCTGAGATCTCTAATTGTAACCACGTATACTGCGTTCTCTCCTCTCCTTTTACCCTTCTGCTTATCATGATAAGTTCTTAGCCCCTCTATTTTTACATTGTCAACTACAGTCTCGCCATAGAACATCTTAAAGACCCTAGTTGTCCTCTTAGCGACAACGTTAACGGCGTTGTGGTCAAAGTGATCGTGTGACACGAGGACAAGATCTCCCTGAACACTGGGCCTCTTTAACCCTAAGCTAACACCATCATGAGGATCAAACACAACAACATAGCCATTTACGCTCAGAGACACGCATGCATGGCCGTGCCAAGTTACAATCACATTCTCACCCATATATCAATAAATCTCTAGAGTAAAATATATAGATGTAGTAGTTGCTGCGGTGCTTATCTGTGTTAGATTTATACACTATTGGATTATTTGCAGTAATGTTTGCACTAGTCCCACAAATAGTAATGTACATAGCTTACGCGTTCTTAATCCATGTGAGTAAAAGCAAGTCACAAATAAGATATTTATATTTAAAGAGAGAGGCACATGATATTTCCTTTATTATTCCGGTGAGGAGAGAGCCTCTAGAATATATTGAGAGAGCTATTAAACGCATATGTGAGTTAAACATACCAAACTACGAGGTTATAATAATATCTGATGATGAGTTCTCAGTGAAGAATGCCATAGTAGAAGTTGTGGAAAAAGCACGTAGAGTAGGTTGTAACGTGTGGTTTATATGGAGGAGTATTCCTAAAGGTGCTAGAACAGGGGCTCTTAATATAGGCCTCTATGCCTCAAAAAACCCCTACGTGTATATTATGGATGTTGACACATATCCTGAGAAATGCTTTTTAGACATTGCTGTTAGCATATTAGAGTCTAATAGTGAATACGCATGTGTCGTTGGAAGATGGGGGCCATTAAACTACGAGAGTAGATTGAGTAGAGCTTTAGCAGCTGGCTTAAAATACATGACTACAACACTATATAAAGCACGTAGTATATTAGGACTCTACACGTATCCATTAGGCACGGGTACTCTTTACAGGTCTGATTACTTAAAGGAGATCCTCAAAGGTTGGGACGAGAGTAGAGTACAAGATGACATGGAGATAGGTGCTAGAATTATGTATGCAGGGTTTAAAGTAGCTTATGTAGATGAGTGTTCTATTTACGTTGAAAACCCCTCTACTTATAGAGCTTTTCGAGTACAACAATACAGGTGGGCATATGGAGCATTAGATACTGCTATTACGAGAGCAAGATACATATTTAGATCTAATTATCCCCTATCAGTCAAACTAGAAGCATATTTCTACTTACTTCAATACATACCACAAGTTCTCATATTTCTAGGTAGTATTCTATTAGCTCTATTACAAATTAAATACCCCTTTGACTATCTTGCAGCAGCTTATCCACTACTGCTTCTCTACATTGTAGCCATGATAATACACTCCACTATGCTCTACAGAGAGGTAAGAGTAAACACTAGTACTACATGGGAGACGCTTACTTTAATGGGTAGATTAGTCGCCGTTACAGATGCAATTTCGCCTTATACCCTTACTGGTAGTTTGAGAGCAATTTTTAGAATTAAAACCGAGTACAAGAGAACGCCTAAAGGATTCTACCAGCGAGTATATACAGGGCTAAGAATACCTTGGGAGCTCCTAATAGGATTACTCTTCCTATTCGCAGGTGCAATTACACTACTACAAAAAGCTATATTAACAGCTATATTCCTACTTCTACATGCCTCAGCATACTTATATGTCGTAGCAAGATTCCCTAGAGACGTCTTCTATAAGTAAAAATGCCAAACTACTACCTTAAAGAGGAGGATTTCCTTTAAGGATTCATTGATCCCGCGTTTATTTGGATTTACACTTCTCATTTTACGGGTGATTCCATGTGAAACAAACACTTTAAAAACACACATGTTGTATGGTGTTAAGAGGGGTGTATTGGTGTGCTTACTTATGCAACCAGTGATCCTAGCGAGGAAGAGGTCTTAAGCCTCTTAAGGCCCTATGTGAGGGCTTGGTTTAAGTCTAAGTATGAAGAAATGACACCTGTCCAGAGAAAGACTATACCTTTAGTGAAAGGAGGAGCTAATGTACTTGTGTCTAGTCCTACTGGTACCGGTAAGACTCTGGCTGTTTTTCTCGGTATAATTGACCGCCTTTACGAGTACTATGAGAAAAATAACTCGTTACCAAGCGGTGTATACGTCGTCTATGTAAGTCCACTTAGAGCTTTAAATAACGATATGAGAAGAAATCTCTACGAGCCTATTAAAGGCATTACTGAAATTGCTCGTGGGATGGGCGTTGAGCTACCCGAGATCAGGGTTGCTGTTAGAACTAGTGATACAAGCCCCTATGAAAAGCAGAAGATGTCTAAGAATCCCCCACACATATTAATAACAACACCTGAAAGTTTAGCTATAGCTCTCAATGCACCAAAATTCAGAGAAGCTCTTAAAAATACTCACATAGTTATTATAGATGAGATTCACGAATTAGCTTCTAGTAAGCGTGGAAGTCACTTAGCACTAAGTATTGAGAGATTAGAACACCTCGCTCAAAGACCACTACAGAGAATAGGATTAAGCGCTACAATAGCGCCACTTGAAGAAGTAGCTGCATTCCTTGTAGGATATAGAGATAACGGCGAATTACGAGACTGCATAATTGTAGACGCTAGATTTGATAAGAAACTAGATATTCGCGTTAAAGTACCAGTTATAGACATTATACACACCCCCGCCGAGATCTTAAATGAATCTATATATAGGAGTGTAATTGACCTTGTAAAAAAGCATAGAACAACATTAATATTCACAAATACCAGAAGTGCCACAGAGAGAGTTGTTTTTAAATTAAGAAAGATCATGGAGAAAGAGAAGATACTAAATATTGACGATGTCGAGGCTCACCATAGTAGTCTCAGTAGAGATGTTAGACTCGAAATAGAAGAAAAATTGAAAAAGGGTCTTTTAAGAGTAGTAGTATGTTCTACTTCATTAGAACTCGGAATAGATATAGGCTACATAGACCTCGTTGTGTTATTGAGTAGCCCTAAGAGCACTACAAGATTGCTGCAGAGAGTTGGGAGATCTGGTCATCACATTAGGGAGCTAAGTAAGGGGTTTGTTATTGCTGTTGACAGAGATGATCTAGTTGAATGCACTGTTCTCTGTAAACTAGCAGGAGAGAGGAGAATAGATAGAATTAGAATACCTAGAAACCCCCTTGATGTATTAGCACAACATATTGTGGGATTAGCACTTGAAGATAAGTGGAGAATTGAAGACGCTTATAGATTAGTTAAGAGATCTTATAGCTTCCACACTTTAAGCTACGAAGACTTCATGAACACTGTGCGCTATTTAGCTGGTAGACTAGGCGATTTCTATGAGCACCAACGTGTGTATTCTAAAATATGGCTTGATGAGAGTGAAGGTGTTTTCGGTAAAAAGAAGACTACTAGAATGATATATTATTTAAATAGTGGTGTTATACCAGATGAGAGTAAAGTGAGGGTTTTTACTGTCGACGGCAAATATGTTGGCGATCTCGAGGAGGGTTTTGTAGAGTATTTAACACCGGGAGATCTCTTCGTGCTAGGCGGTAGAGTTTACGAGTACTTACAGAGTAGGGGATTTGTAGCTATTGTGAAGAGGGCTGATGGTCAAAGACCCACTGTTCCAACATGGTTTAGTGAAATGTTACCACTAGCATATGACTCTGCCATCGAAGTTGGGAGATTTAGGAGAATAGTGGCTGAAATGTTGAGAGAAAAGGGTGTAGATGAAGTTGTTACCTTCCTTGCTAAAGAGTATAAGCTGGAGAAACATGCTGCTAAAGCTATTTGTGACTATATTCTAGAACAAATTCAATATACTGGGGGTTTAGTGCCATCAGATAAGCTCATCTTAATAGAGATCTATGATGAGGGGGTAAAGAGAAATATTATAGTTCACGCTCTTTTTGGGAGAAAAGCTAATGAGGCTTTAGCAAGACTCTACGCTTATGTTGTAGGTTCACAGCTAGGAGTTAATGTGAAAATCACTGTTACAGATAACGGCTTTATGCTCACATTACCTAGGCGCCTAGATGCTGACTATCTAAAGCTTTTTTACTCTATACCAGTTGATAAGGCCTGGGACATGTTGGTAAGAGTTATCAGGAGAACAGATCTCATAAAGAGGAGGTTTAGACACGTAGCTGTCAGAAGCTTTATGCTACTGAGACGTTATAGAGATGCCGAGAAGTCTCTACATAAGCTACAGGTTAACGCTGAAGAGTTATTAAAGGCTGTAGAGGAGATCAACGATTTCCCGGTGTTAAAGGAAACCTACAGAGAGATATTAATGGACTATATGCATATAGATGAGGCTGTAGAAGTATTAAAAGCTGTTCAGAGAGGTGAAATTGAAGTTAAACTTATAGGACCTCTCGACGTGCCATCTCCTTTTGCACATCACATAGTTGTACATGGATATAGTGATGTTGTTTTAATGGAAGATATGAGGAAAATGCTTGTAAGACTCCACGAAATGGTAGTTGAGAGAATAAAGTCTAAGGTCTTTTCTCTCCAGGCGACTTCCCCCGGATCTCACTAGTATCTTTACTACTCTTCTCTACTGTGAGAATATCGCCTATCTTTTTCTCACTTATATTAAAAACAGCTCTTGCCACTTCCCATATATAGCTATCACTTGGAGTTGCCTTTGGAAAACCAAGCCTTATTGCTAAGGCTTTCTTATAAGCTTCTTTAACTTCTCTACTCTTAACCTCACCCCTGTAGATCGCTTCTGACAACTTTAAACTAATATAAAACTTCACGTAGTTAATTACTGTTTTCTCTTCTTCTGGTATAGCTTTGATAACTCTCTGTAAGATCTCTTTGAAATACTCCTCGCGAGTAAAACCTAGAATAAGCTTTGTAAGCGGTATTCTAAGTAATCTAGCAACAATATTGCTATCTATAACTCCAGTTGGTGAGAGAGCGCGCAACTTCTCTCTAGCCTCATTAACTCTATCATTTACAATGTCTTCTACAATGTTTTCAAGAGCTTCTTCTATATAGAATATCTTTGAGTGGAGCTCTGGATGTTCCTCATTTAGTCTAAGTCCATATTTGCTAACAACGTAAAGTGTGGCCATTTCTTTATCATATAAGTCTGGTGGTGTAGTTTTACCCCTTATTGGCTGAAGTCTCTGTTCGCTATAGATCTTCTTCAAGATCTCTACAGCTGATGATCGGTTTAATTCCTCTAGTCTCCTAATAAACTCACTTAGTAGTCGCACTGCTACCTGTATCCTCTTCTTGTAAGGTGATTTCACTCCTCTCAGCCTCTATTATTCTCTTTATAAACCTCTTTAATCTCAAATCCAAACTAGTTTTTCCAGTAAAAACAAAGAGTTTCTCTCCTTTCTTACTAAAAACAATTTTAATAATACTTAGCCCAGCGATATTTCTCTCTAATTTTAAGAGTATCTCAAATTTCCCTCTATGCTCTCTAATCTCGCAGTAATTTACGTAGAATCCTTCTCTTCTAAGATAATTAACTACTCTCTCTACAATGTTCTTGACTGTGTATAATTTCGCCATTTTATCTCCACGAGAACTTTATTTTCACATAGCCAAGTGTCTCTAGCATTTCAATAATCCAACCCGCTAACTGAGTAATAAGCATGTTTTTCACTAGATCACAACTCACAACATACCCATGGATCTCTGTGAAGACTCTTAATGCTAAATCACAACTTATAAGATTTCCAAATTTCTTCTCAACTAATTTAACGAGGTCTGAGAATTTTGAGATATAATCTGACTCTACAAGTCTCTTTACTTCTAGTAGGAAATCTGAGCTGGGAATTAGAGGACTACAATCTAAACCCGCATCCCTGCACTGTTTCATGTAATTTACAAGCAACTTGTAGTTTTCAATGAGCTTACCTGTGGATAAAAAGGGCTTTTCACTATTAGAATTCAAATTTAACCACTATTTCACGATCTCTGCTAGTTTAGATCTTATTTCAGCTTTATATTTCTCTTCAACACTCTCATATAGTGCTTTAATAGCTCCCACAAGATCGTTAATTATAATAGACATAGCTGAGTCTCTCTCATATGGTGCTAAGGCTTCAAGAGCCTTCACCAAGATCTCGTCACTTGGATGAGCTGTTCTTTTAACATATTTTCTCACAGCTGTAGGTGTTACTCCAAGGGCTTTTGCTAACTCTGTTAAGCTCCTCGTACTCAGCATTAACTCTACTAATTTATACCTAGCTTCCTTACTTATCCAGTGAACTGGGAATTTACTCGTAGTCTCTCGACTCGTAGACACTCACACATCACCAAAAGTTTATTCAAAGCTACTTAACTACTCTGGAGCTTATAAGGTTATTTTAAGAAAAACTACTCAGCTAGGTGTAATAGTCGTTGAAGCAGAAATCATTGATATATAGTAGTGGATTTGTAGATGTCATAGAATATCCAGCCGTTATTGTCTCTAGTGAAATCCTCGCAAAAACGCTATACGTGTACATTGGAGACTTAGAGAGAAGCGTTCTAATGGGTATAACTCCACTAATTAAGCCAATTACGCTTGGCTCTACAGGTGTTGTAAGAGTTATTGAAGTTCTCAGCGGAAAGACTGAATATACTGGTAAATATTATACTATTACACCGCTGGGTAATCGTGGATTATTAAGTATAAATGTTAATGGACTACTCTCAAATTACGTATCACTAGATGACTCTTATTTAGAAGAGGAAGTAACATCACCAATGCCGCAAGATGCTGTTAAACCACTATTAAATCATGCACTACTAGTTGCATCTAAATGTGAAGAGCCGGTTTTAGTAGAAGGATGTGGTTTTATAGGTATTGCTTTAGGATTACTTCTCAGAGAGATGGGTGTTGAAACACAGCTCTACTGCGAGAGTGGTAAAAGAAATGCTTTAATTTTTGATCTCAACGTTGCATCATACATAAGTAATCTAAATAAGAAATGGAGAACAATAGTTATTACTAGCTTAGACGTAGCATCTAAATATAAAGTTATGAGAGAATTAGAATACAGTAATCTCGTTATTTCAGCTCTCTCACTAACAGATTGGATGCCGATTAAAGACAGCTTTAATGTAAAAGTTAATGTTATTGGTAGAGGGCGTATTAGTATAAGTGAACTAGAAAGCGTAATTATGAGTAAGAGTAAAAAAGTTCTTCAAATACTACAAAAAGCCCTAAAGACCATTAAAGTTAGCGATCTAGAGGCTGTAAAAGGCCTTTTACCACCACGTGGACTAGGTACTATCATCATTTTTGACTAGTTTTCCTTTATTAGTGTTGCTAATCTCTTTATACCTTCTATTATTTGTTCATATGTTGAATAACTGAAATTAATTCTCATGCTATTAGCTCCTCTACCATCTACGTGGAAACTACCGCCTGGAACATAGGCTACTTTATACTTCTCAATAGCTAATGGTAACAATTTACCGGCATCAAAACCCTCCTTGTAGACATAGGCAAATATGAATAATCCTCCTACAGGCTTAGAATACCAAGTATACTCTGGGAAATGTTCTTTCATGGCTTTTAACATTAAGTCTCTTTTCGCTTTATAAAGTGGTATGGCGCGTGAAATAACCTTGTCAATAACACCTCTCTTTATAGCTTCAGCTGTAATGTACTGAGTAAAAGTTGGTGAATGTAAATCTACGTATTGTTTTACTAATTCTATTTTTCTGGTTAAGTCATTTAAGCTAATTATCCACCCTATTCTTAATCCAGGTGCAAGTATCTTACTGATGGTGCTAATGTAAATGACTCTTCCTTCTCTATCTAGTGCTTTTAGAGGGGTTTTGTCAACACCTTCTTCAAATACAATGTAACTGTATGGGTCGTCTTCTAATATTAGTAGGTCGTATTTTGATGCTATTTCTAATAAGTGTTTTTTACGTTCACTACTAAGTGATACTCCTGCAGGATTTTGAGCTACTGGTATAGTATAAATAAATTTTACTTTACTACGCTCCACCTCAGACATAGACCTCAATATTTCCTCTAAAACATGTGTCTTCATACCAAAATCATCAATATCTACACCAATGAGTCTTCCACCTGCGTTTTTAAAAGCCCCTATTGCAGCTAAATATGAGGGGTTTTCAGTTATGACTACATCGCCAGGATCTAACAGTGTCCTCGCTATGATGTCTAATGCTGATTGACTACCAGTAGTTATAATTACATCTTCTAGGTCACACTTAAACCCCTTTTTAGCATACATAAATTTACACACAGCCTCTCTAACTTCTCTAACACCTTTAGTTTCACTATATTGTAGTGCATCGTCACCATATTGCTCAATAACATCTCTCGCTATTTCTACAAGCTCTTGTTTAGGGAAGAGAGTGGGGTCAGGTATTCCGCCGGCGAAGCTGATAACATCTCTCTTCGTTTTTAATATAGCTAATATCTCTCTAATCTCAGATGCTTTAATTCTCTTCGCTAAGTTACTATAATATTTGGAGTAATCAAGCATGTCCCCACCAGGTATTTGTATGTATATATAGTATATAAATGCTTATACGAGTATGAGGAATATGGAGCTTAACATATTTAGAAAAGGGTTATCTAGAGTTCGCTCTAGAGTAGCTTATGTGTATCCAAGCATCTATAGTGTGATGATTTCTGGACTTGCACCAGACATTATATATACTCTTGTAAATAATTTTGAAGATGTTTATCTTGAGCGCTTCTCATGTAAAAGACTCCGCGGCGTAGAAAAAGATCCTCGAAGCCTCGAGACTGGGAGTAGACTTAGAGACTTTCCACTAATACTTACATCTCTACACTACGAGTTAGATTTTGTGAATTTTGTAAGGTTATTAATAGCTGGTGGAGTAGAAGTCTTCTCTAGTAAAAGAGAAAATCACATCATAATAGCTGGTGGCCCTGTTGTAATGGAGAATCCTTTACCATATAGTGATATAGTAGATGTTTTTATTATTGGTGAAGCTGAGGCAACAATACCTAGAATTATAGAGCTCTGGCTTGAATATGGAGATAGCAAGAAGAGGTTTCTTGAAGCTATTTCTAGTTTTAAGTTTGTCTATGTGCCAGGATTAACAAGTAATATTGTAGTGAGAGAATATGTTAGAGACTTAGACTCCACGGTGTATCCTATAAGGCAAGTTGAAAATACTAAAATAGAGCCTATTTATGGTAGAGGTTTAAAGCTCGAGGTTAGTAGGGGGTGTCTTTTTCACTGTAGTTTCTGTCTTGAAACACGTGTTTTTCAACCATATCGTGAACGGGGTTTCTCTACACTCAAGTATATTGTTAATAAGGGTTTAGAGTACACTATTAGCGGTAAGAGAGTAATAATATATTCTCTATCTTTCCCAGTAACACCTGTTCACTCTAAGCTCTTAGAATACTTGGTTAAAGAGGGTTTTACAGCTTCTCTGCCCTCTCTTAGACTTAACTCATATCTCATTAAGTCACTAGAGCTCATTAAAATGCTTGGACAACGAACACTTACAATAGCTCCTGAATCTTTTTCTAGGCTACTACAATCTGTCTTCTTTAAGTACACAGGGCTCGTGGAATACGTGATCTCGCTTATTAAGGATATCATTGATGCTGGTTTTGACATTAAGCTATACATGATTTATGGCATAAAGGGTTTAGATATAAGTGAAGTTTACAGAGATATAGAAGTGTTACGTGAAATATCAAAGTACGCTAAGAGTAAGAAAAGGAGAATTACTGTAACGCTTAATCCTCTTATCCCTAAACCTCACACAATTTTTCAATGGATTGGTATGCTTAAAAGAGAAGACCTCATGTCATTACTGAGAATTTATAAGTCAAATCTACGTGGACTTATAGAGGCCAGAGTATATGACATAGATCTTGGTATTATCCAGGCATATTTAGCACTAGCACCTAGACCTCTAGGTAGACTATTTATATTATGGGCTCAACACGGCGGTGGTCTTTCAGGTTGGAGAAGTACTGTGAGAGATCTTGGAGGAGAATTTAACTTAGACTATGTATTTAAGGGGTATCCAAGTGAAAAAGATCTACCGTGGAGTTTTATTCAACTAGACGACCTCTCAGAAAAAATCACTCATAGTCAATATGAAATATTTAAAAAATATTTGAAGATCCATTAATAAGTAACTCTATATATCAGTCGATCTTCTAGAGAACTCAATATAATATTTTGAGACACTTTAAACCAACCTCAGAGTTCTTTGCCGCCTTTACGAGCTTCCCTGTCACGTTTCAACCACAGATCTTGAGAACTAATAGTCACACACAAATACGTAGACATATAGTTTACCGATGTGAGAGACCTAGATATGTAATGAGTATTTTAAGTAGTCTTTATGTTAAAGGTTAAATGTGTCTTTAAATATACCTTTAAATCAATATTCCCCTCATTAATGAGTATTATGGTTTAAAGAAATAAGAACTTCATAGTTAATAAAGTCTCTAAGAGACCCAGTAGTGTGGGAGAGTAGTAGAGTGCAGTTCAGTATTATAGGCAAGTTTAGAAATGGTAGGTTAATTTATAGGGTTCCTCCACGTACACCGGCGTATGGATATATAGCATTTGGTGTTATAGATAGGGGTACTAATGTTTTACAGGTGAGACCTACAACTATATGTCCACAAAACTGCATATTTTGTAGTGTTGATGCTGGTCTTAGCTCGCGTAATAGGTGGGCTGAGTTTATCGCTGACTTAGAGCCAATTGTGCGAGGTGTTAAAGAGGCTGTATCTATTAAAGGGTGTTATGTAGAGGCCCTTATAGATACTATTGGGGATGTTCTCACATATCCATACCTCGTAGAGCTAGTTAAAAGTCTTAAGGGTATTAGTGGTGTGAAATCTGTTGCTCTTGAAACACATGGATTACTTCTCTCAAAGAGACTTGTAGATCGCTTACATGAAGCAGGTTTAGATAGAGTGAATTTAAGCTTAGAGACATTAAATTCAAATAAGGCTAAATTACTATATGGCACCCCTGCTTATAGCGTTGAGAAAGTAATAGAAGTCTGTGAATACTTAGTGAGAGAGACAAGTATAGATTTACATGTAACACCACTCTGGTTGCCGGGTATTAATGATGAAGATGTAGAGCAAGTCTTAGAGTGGGCTTTGAGAATAGGTGCTGGTAAGAAGTGGCCTCCTGTCACAGTACAGAAGTTTATTAAGCACAAGTATGGTAGAGGTCGTGGTTTAAGAGAAGTTTCGTGGAGTGATTTTTGGCGATTTATAGAATTCCTTGAGAGAAAATTAGGCGTGCGGTTGAAGTGGAGCATGGAGGAGTGGGGTATGACTTATACTAGGAGAGTAGAGGGCCCAATTAAACTAGGTGATGTAGTTGAAATAGTTGTAACTTCACGCGGATGGCTTAGAGGAGAATATCTTGGCGTATACGGGGATAAGTGTCTAGTTGCCATATCACCAGGCAAGTTAAAAGTGAAAATTGGAGGGAGTTATTTAGCTAGAGTTAAGAGTGTTAAAGACACACTTTACATAGTTGAACTTTTAAGAGAAGTAAAGTAGTTTAAATCAATAAGCATTAACCCTTCTTTCCTCTCTTTATTCTCAGTATGAGTATGCCTGTAAAGCCGTGTAACGCTAATGCCAATCCCATTAGTGAGAGAGCGTAGGCTAAAAGTGTGAGTATGAAGTTCTTAGGCAAGATCTCGAGAACTATTAAAAAGGAGAGCATCCAGCCTGATATTAACATTAAAAAACCAATAACGAGCTCTACTAGTTCTTTTAAACTCTCAGGCATATAACCAACATTTCACTTTTCTTCCATCTTGTATCTCTATTAATGATGGTTCTTCTCTCTTACATTTATCCATGACATATGGGCATCTAGGCCAAAGTCTACATCCAGGTGGTGGATTAATTAAGCTTGGCGGTTCACCTGGAAGCGTCTTCTTAATTGTAAACCTATTTTGGGGATCTGGGTCTGGTAACACACTTATTAATGCTTCTGTGTAGGGGTGTTTTGGTTTTTTAATAATATCTCTCGCATCTCCGATCTCTACTATTTGCCCCGCATACATTACCATGATCTCGTCTGAGAAGTGTTTTGCTGTTGCAAAGTCATGTGTTATGTATATTACTGTTAAATCGTATTTCTCTTTGAGTTCTCTAAACATTGTTAATATCTCTATTCTAACTGATGCATCTAGCATAGAGACGGGTTCATCTGCTATGACTAGTTTAGGTCTTAATATTAGTGCTCTCGCAATAGCCACTCTCTGTAATTGGCCACCACTAAGCATGTGTGGATACTTAAATACGAAGTCTTCTGGTGGTGTTAAACCTACTTCAGTTAACATTTCACGAACTCTCTTAGACCTCTCTTCTTTAGGTATTCCATGTATTTTCATAGGCTCTTCCAATATACCTTTAACTGTCATAAATGGGGGCATAGCAGCGTAGGGGTCTTGTTGTACAAGGCCTACTTGCCCAGTATACCATTTTCTAATAATTGTTCTCGGGAGTTTCGTGAGATCTCTGCCCTCAAATATAATACTACCACTAGTAGCTGGAATTAACCCCATTATTGCTCTCGCTAATGTAGTTTTACCACAACCAGATTCTCCAACAATAGCTACTATTCTACCACGTGGAATATTAAAAGTTACTCCATCAACAGCTCTCACATAGCCAACTATAGAGAGTAATTTTCTAACTGGATGCCACACCCTGAGATCTTTAATTACCAGTATATCTCCTCGACTCATATTTTCACTTTTCTCCATAAAGCCAACACCTCACATACTCCTCGGACCCTGTTTTAATCACAGGCGGTATTTCCTCACATTTAGGCATAGCATATCTACATCTAGGTCTAAATCTACAACCTTTAGGTGGATTTATTAGGCTTGGTGGTGTGCCAGGTATAAATGTCACTGGGACATCAGACCTCAGTCTTGGAACACTTCCAAGTAGACCTTTACTATATGGGTGTAGCGGGTCAACATAGACCTTCTCAGCAGGACCTAGTTCAACTATCCACCCAGCATACATTACTGCAACTTTATCAGCTAGCTCACTTGATACTGCTATGTCGTGTGTTATAAATATGTATGAGAGGTTTATTTTTGATCTGAGCTCTTTTAACATATTTAATATGTTAGCTTGAGTCATAACGTCTAATGCAGATGTTGGCTCATCTAATATAACTATTTTTGGATTTGTTATAAGAGATATTGCTATGACAACTCTTTGTCTCATACCACCACTAAGCTCAAATGGATATCTCCACAAGAAGTCTTCTGGTATCCCAACTCTCTTAATAATTTCTTTTGCACGCTCAATAGCATCTGTTTTAGGTACTTTGAAGTGTATTACTAATGGCTCGATCATGTGATCTACTACTCTAATGACAGGGTTTAATGAGCTGATAGCCGCCTGTGAGACATATGTTATCTTCCTCCACCTGATTTTTGAGTCAAAATCCTTATCACTCATTCCAATGGTTTCAATACCATCAATTACTACACTACCGCTGAGCTCTGCAACATTTCTCGGCAGAAATCTTATAACAGCCCGTGCTAGAGATGTCTTACCACAACCAGACTCTCCAATTAATGCTATTGTCTCGCCTTCTCTAAGTCTAAAGTTCACATCTTCAACTGCTCTCACTAATCCACTCATAGTTCTATAGTACATTCTAAGATTTTCTACTCTTAACACCTCTGACACTCTAAATCACCACATAGTATTAGAGCTCTCTTAGTCTTGGATTAAATATTCTATCTAGTGTAAATCCTATTAGTGCAAAAGCTATAGCCATAAAGAACAATGCTATTGCTGGACCTAGTATCCAGTGATAATGCCCCTGAGTAAGAGCTGCATTTTCATAGGCATCTTCAAGTACCTTACCCCACGTTATAAGCCTCGGATCAGATACTCCGAGAATAGCTAAAGCTGCCTCTAAGAATACGAAACTCGGTATAGCTATTACAATGTTTGGTATAAGTACTGGTATTACTCTTGGAACCATATATCTAATTATTATTCTAGCACTACTAGCACCATATGCTCTAGCAGCCTCTATATATGGCATCTCCCTGATCTGTAGAAACATCGCCCTCATAGTCTTTAAGCCACTACCCCACACGCTAAACAATATTATAATCCATAACATCCCCCACAAATCTAATCCATAAAACAATCTCAACATTATAATAGTTGGTAGAAATGGAATTATCATAAATATTTCATTAATACGGGCCATCGCATTATCTAATACTCCACCATACCAGGCACTAATAGCGGCTAATACCATTGTAAGTAATGTTGAGAGTACAGATGCTGTTAATCCAAATGCTATTGCAATAGGTGCACCCCACGCTATGGCCATGAAGAGATCTCGGCCTAGTCTATCAGTGCCTGCAATTCCGTAAATAGTGCCATGTATTAATACCCTTATCTCTGCAGTGGCGTTTATATCTGTTGAGTAAATACTGACTACGAGCTTATATGTTCCATTTAATGGCTTATATATACCTTTTTCAATAAAGAGTTTATCGTCAATAAATAATAGTTTTACAGGCTCTATTTTACTAACATCTACATCTACACCATAGGTTTTCTTGACAACTTCAGCGTAATTTAATTGAATACGTGAGAGCTCTCCAGGCTTTACTTCAAGAGTTTTTAGTATAGTACCAGCTGTGTAAAACCCTCCCTCCAGCCTAATTTCTAGGCCATTAGGCTTTACAAGTATTAGGTCAACATAGACTTTTTCTGTGGTGTTTACGTAAACTTCATATTTACCACTTGATGGAAACTCGTCATACTCGTAGTTAAAGGTGATCTCGGTAATAACACTTAGTATTCGTTGATTACCTACAGCGAGAATCTCACGCTCTTTATATAGATCTTTACACATCGTTAAACTCTTATTTTCATATATCTCCACTACACACTCAGTTAAGTTTGCTACTCGCGAGTCTAATATAAGAGAACCCCTCAGTTCTCTCTTACCTGTGAATACTGTAATCCACTCTGGTTTAGCAAATTTAGGATACTCAAGCCATGCCTCGGGATTATTCCACAAAACAATGGCTTCTTCAAAAGGCCAAGTTACTTCTGCATATATAGAGAGCCCAATAAAAAATAGTAGAATAGCTATTCCCAGTATAAAAGACTTATAGTGCAATGCTCTTCTAAGTAATATTAGAGTTCTCCGACTCATACTACTCGCCTCCTACTCTAACCCTTGGGTCAACAATACCATATATGAAGTCTAGTGCAATTACGCTTATTGCTAGTAAATATGCATATACCGCTATTATACCTACAATTACTGGTGAATCGTTTCGCGCTATAGCCTCCGCAAGTACAGATCCTAGCCCGGGCCATCTAAATATACTCTCAGTAATAATCGCGCCCATCCACGATCCTATGAGCGTGAGTACAAGTGTAGTTATTATTGGTGGAAGTGTAGGTCTGAGTATATATCGTCTCTCAATGATCCGTGGAGGAATGCCGCGTGCTCTAGCATATTCTACATACTCCTCTGTTGAGAACATTAAGAAAAATGTCCTATAGTAGTAGACGCCTATAGGCACATATGCTATTAGCCAAGAGAGTAGTGGTAATATCATGTGTCTCATAATGTCTAGTGCTCTTAAGAGAGGATCTGGGGGTGTTTCAGGGCTTATCATACCTCCGCTTGGTAATATTTTTAGCCAGAAGGCGAATATTATGATCATAAATAACCCGTAGAACCAACCGGGCATTGAAGAGAGAGGTGCTAGTGAAACTGCTAATTTATCAAGTATTGTTCCATATTTTCTTGAGAGCATTAAGCCTAAAAACAGCTCTGCAAAGAATATTATTAAGTTAGCTGTTGTAAATAGTAGAATTGTATTTGGAAGTCTCTCAATAATAATGTCCCAGACTCTCGAAGATCCTGTATCACTATGCATATATATTGCTCTTCCAAGATTAAGTGTTAAAGCATCTCCTAAATAGTAAAACACCCTTATAGCAAAGGGTTTATCAAGTCCTCTTGCCCGTTTTAAGATCTCAACTTGTGTTTCTACCCATGACGTTTTACACTCTTCAATGCAGTTTCTTAGAGCTTCCTCTTCTTCAATACCCTTAGCTAAACACTCTTGTTTACACCTCTCTTCTATCTGCTTTCTCATAGTGGGGTCTTGAAAAACCATGCCAACTGAAAATCTAATGTCAGCCTCAATTATCTGATCTATTTTACCGCCAAGATTAGCAATAATAACGACAAGTAACATTCCAAGTACTAGGGCAGCTAGTACTGATGCGCTTCTAACACCTACAAATCTCAAATATCGCACTATTTCTCTTCTCCTACGTGCAGCACTACTCACAACTATTACCCCCTTAACACTTTATTCTACAAAAAGCTTATTTAAAAATATTTGACATACACATAGCGTTCAATATGATTTTTGGCGATTAACAAGAAGAAGATCTTTATCTAATAATGTAAATATATCCTCTGTAGCTAATGATCAGTTCTTCTTTAAACGCTATTAGAAGCGTGAACACTATATAGCTTCTTAAGCTAGTTTAAATTGAAGAGTTGAAAAGAAGTATTAGGAAAAAAGAGTTTTAAATTATTTCTTCCTCGTGAGGAACACTATGAGCGCTATGACCACTAAGACAACCACTACTATTATTGCAATCATCTCTGGCGGGATCGCTGGTGGAGGTGTTGTTGGAGTTGGAGTAGGTGATGGAGTTGTTGGCGGTGGTGTTGTTGGCGGAGTTGTTGGAGTTGGAGTAGGTGATGGAGTAAGTGTAGGTATTGGGACATATGGCTTTGCTACTATGACTATTTCCTCAGTGGTTGGAATACCGACTATTCTTGAGACAGCTATCATTTTAATTGATACTGGTCCTGGTGCTAGTTTACTTGTATCTGCCTCTGTGAGTTTTACTCTATATACACCTTCTTCTACAAGCTCAGCTAGTCCTGTAAATCTACCTCCTAAGTGTGTTACTACATATCTCACAAGCTCTACGTATTCGGATTTATATGGTTCACCTGTAGGCATGAGAACTTTAATGGTTATTTCAGCTTCTTTACCAATTGTTACTTCTGATGGCGCTTCTATTTTAACAACTGGTCTTGGTGGTTCAGCTAGGAACGCATATTTATCTGCTCTATCAACATGTTCTCTGAAGGCTTTAATAGTTACTGTTCTAGCAGCATAGTCTACTTTTTCTAGGTAGAATGGCCCATTACCAACCCAGAAGTGGCCTTTAGCTGTATACCAGTTCTTTAAATTAGTATACCTAGTAACAGCCTCAGTCTCCGTAACATAGTCTTTTAATACTTCTCTATATGGTATCCACTTCTCAGCAATAGACTTATCAACATACCCAGCAATAATGCTTAGTGAAACACCTCCTATCAAGTTAGCCTGGTCAACTCCCAATAAGTTAGCCTTATCTGAAGTAAATGCTAATCTACCATCTCTCTCAGCTCTAGCAATCATCTCAACAACATGCCATGGTCCGGGACCCTGACTATAATATGGCCAGAAAGCGTTTGCCGCACTGCTTGCACTCCACTCAGCATCCATATACCATATATCAGTGTAGTATTCTATTATAAGTGGATCTTTCTGAACTATTTTGAATCCTCTAAACTGTGATAGCCAAGACTGGAAGCTTGGTACATATGCTGAATCATATAGTTTACTACCTGGGCATGCCCTGTCAAATGTGATTATAAATGTGTAGACTATATCTGCTAGGCTGAATAAGCTACCATCATGCCACTTATAGCCATGGAACAAGTTTTCATCGTAATATACTACAACTTTAACTAAAGATGTTGTTTTAACTTCCGGCGTCACACCAAAAGCTCCTAGTAGTTCTGGTTTAACCTTAACTTCTCCAACGGTATATATTTTTGTAGTATTACAGTCAAATAGCAACCACGCGTCATCTGGAACCTTGTTCTCATCGACAAATTCTAATGTAACCCAGTCAAGTGACTTAAAGACTGGTAATCCCTTCTGCACGTAAACCTCAGCTTTTTTAACTCTGTGTGGCCAATATAGACCAGAGTATGGGTCTGGCTCTGTAGCAGTTTCTCCAGTAGCTCTAATTATGGTCTGATCATAGATCCAGTTACTACCGCCAACAGGATTCCAGGGCTCTACGAGAATACTTCTCATAGAAGTCTTAAGTTTACCTCCAACTTGACCTACAATTCTAATTGTCCATGGCCATAGCCATGCACCAGAATATCCGCCAGCGAGATCTGATGCTAATACTACGTGTGGTCTTCTAGGCCATACTGCAACTCTATTAACTATGAATATTCTTTGATTTTCCTCTTTCATAGATAGCCATAATGCCTTAGTCATTAGTTCTCTTCTCTCTTCTAGAGAAGTGAAGTTTAAGTTCCAGAGTCTTTCAGCTACCTCGTAGAACTCTGGAGTATTAATAATCTTCTTCCACAAGGTTTCAGGTCTACCGAGCTTTGTGTAGAAGAAGCCGAAGTTACCGCTTTGATCTCTATCTACGACTGTAGTGATCCAGCCACCGGTATATATGTGGAATGTTCCATCATCAGGATCTGCGCGTATCCAATATGGTGCGAGGTCTCTACTGGTACCATAATATCTTAGAACAGTAAATCCTAATAGCTCTAGTTGTGCTGATACGTAGTCGCCTATGTCTTTTCTTAAATCCTCTGTTCTAATTAGGAAGATTATTATTACTGGTGCACCTTTATAATACCATTTACCTTCTACTAGAGTAGCACCTAGTTTTGGCATTTCTTCAAATATAATAGCCTTTCCTTTTTCAAAGTCATATTTATATGTTTCTTCAATTTCCATTAATACGTCATATAGTCTACCATAATCTGGGAAGTTTGGTGTTATAGCTGTATATCTTGGTTCAGCTAATCCACCAAATATTTGTGTCGCTATAAACTCTCTGTTTACAATATAATGCATAGCTTCTCTAATTCTCCTACTGCAGAACGGGTTCATTAGTATTTTTCCTTCAACTTCAGGTCTTGGTAGTTTACTTGGATTAGGAAAGACTGGCTCAATTATTTCTCCAGTTGTCTCATTCATTTTACACCTGTAGTTAAATGTTAACTCGTAGTATAGACCATAAGATACAGTGTAAGGTAACTTTGCATCTTGTATTCTCTTAAACGTACCAGGATCATCTACGGTGTCATGCCACCAGTCAATTTCACCAGCTATTAATCTCTCAATACCAATTTCAGGTCTACTAGAATCAAATACTATTTCATCTACCCATGGTCCTCTAGGAACTTCCTGCGCCTGTACAGGTATTATGTAGAGTAGGCTTAGAGCTAGTAGTACCGCTAGTATCATACTTATTAAAACTTTACTCATTTTTAGAGACACCTACCTAAGATCTAGAGTAGCGGCAGGATTTATAAGCTTTACGTACTCTGGCTTATAACTTTTACCCTAAGACTCCTAGTAGAAAACTATATTAGGTAGTGCGGGGGGTGGGATTTGAACCCACGCAGGCCTACGCCATCGGGTCCTCAACCCGACCCCTTTGACCAAGCTCGGGCACCCCCGCACTATACTTATTTTTACTTTAAGTAAGCTTTAAATTCTTAAATATGTTGTTCTGAGTGTAACTATCTTGGTGTATGAGTTATGTATAAGTCTATTAGTCTAGATAGTTACCATGTATTACATCCAAGACCAGTTTACTTAGTTGTCTCACGTAGTAGTAGTGGTAGATTGAATGTTATGGCTGCTTCTTGGGTTTCACCGGTCTCAGATGAACCTTTTCTAGTTGCTCTCTCAGTGTGGAAAGGTAGTTTGACATATCAATATATTAGAGAAACAGGTGAGTTTACGATTAATATTCCTAGTGAGAAACAAGTTAACATGGTTTTCAAAGCAGGCTCTATAAGTGGCCGTGAAGTAGATAAGTTAACGCTACTAGGCTTAAAGATCATGCCATCGAAGAATATTAACACGCCTGGATTAGAAGACATGCTGGGTTTTCTTGAGTGTAAAGTAGTTAAAGAGATAGATCTCGATGAATCTACAGTATTTATTGCTGAGGTTAAAGCTATATATGTGAGAGAAGATCTTTACACTAAATATGGGTGGGATCTATCAAAGACGAGAATACTACTACACCACGCTGGAAGAGGCTTTACTACTAGTAGTAGGCTTATTTTAGCAGAGAAATAGCTGTTCACGTCTAATCCTCATAGACAACTTTATAAGCTGAAAGCTCACCATAAACTTATTGTGAGAGAATGCCCCGCGTAAAGACTAAACTTGTCTCTTGGGAGGAAATTGTAGATTGGTCAATGCACCTCGCAGATATAATTATTAGAGATAACTATAGACCAGACCTCTTAGTAGCTGTCTCACGTGGAGGCTTTGTACCTGCAAGATTACTATGTGATTTTCTAGGTGTAGAGAACCTCATGAGTATTCAAAGTCAACACTGGACCGAGGCTGCTAAAGCTGAGGAAAGAGCTATTTTAAAATTCCCCTATAATATAGATGCGAGTGGACTAAGAATCCTAGTCGTAGATGACATTGTTGATACAGGAGAAACCTTAGCTTTAGCTAGAAATTACATTAGAGATCATTGGAGACCGCTCGAGGCGAAAACAGCTGCATTACAATGGATTAGTCCTGTAGCTAAATTTAAACCAGACTACTATTACATTGAAGTTAAAGAGTGGATTTGGTTTCAATACCCATGGACAAGACTAGAAGATACATATCAATTCATTAAGAGAATGCTCACAGAGACATATAAAGAGACCGGTAAGACCGAGTGGACTTACGAGGAGATCGTGGGTGGTTTTAGAGAGTGGTATGGTATAGATGTAGGTGATGAATACTATAAGAGAGCTCTAAAAGTACTCGTGGAAAAAGGTATTATAACATATAGTGAAAACACTAAAAAATACAAAATAGTGGTGTAACCCTGTGCTAGTAGAGCCCCAACTTAAAGCTGAAATAGGTATTATTGGTGGTAGTGGTCTCTACGAGTTACCCGGGATAGAGAATATTAGAGAAATAAAGGTCTACACACCATATGGCATGCCAAGTGATAACATTATTATCGGTGAACTTAGAGGTAGAAAAATTGCTTTTCTAGCTAGACATGGACGTGGACATAGAATACCGCCACATAGAGTTAACTATAGAGCTAATATCTGGGCTTTAAAAACACTTGGCGTTAAATGGGTATTAGCGGTCTCAGCTGTTGGTAGTCTGAGAGAAGATTATAGGCCAGGAGACTTCGTACTACCCGACCAGTTTATAGATATGACTAAGGGTATAAGACCTCACACGTTCTTTGAGGGAGGTGTAGTAGCACATGTAAGTACAGCTGATCCATTCTGCGATCACTTGAGGAAGATTATATTAAAAGCTAGCTTAGAGTTTCCTGATATTAGAATTCACAATAGAGGAACATACGTATGTATTGAGGGTCCTCGCTTTAGTACTAGAGCTGAGAGTAGGGTGTGGAAAGATGTCTTTAAAGCAGATATTATTGGAATGACTCTTGTTCCAGAAGTGAGTTTGGCTTGTGAAGCACAATTGTGCTATGCAACTATAGCTATGGTTACTGATTACGATGTATGGGCTGAGAGACCTGTTACAGCTGAAGAAGTAATGAAGACTATGAGTGAGAACGTTGCAAAAGTTAAAAGACTAATACCCCGAGTAGTAGAGCTATTACCAAGCGAACCAGATGAGAAAGAATGCAGTTGTTGCAAAAGCTTAGAGACAGCACTTGTCTAGAACAAGCCGAGAAAGCTCTCTCACACATAGAGGAGAAAGCTAGAGAATATTCACTACTAATTGAGTCTTTTTTAAATCAAACTAGTGAAGACCTCTACATAACATATACGGGTCTCGGCTATTTACCAGCTAGTATAATGTACTGGTATTTAACTATAATGTCAAGTAGCTCAAAGTGTATTCTAGGAGAAGTTGAAGAGATCTCACTACACCTACTACCATATAGAGAAAAAGGCTCAATACTGGCTTTTAGCATAGAAGAGTACTCTAAGCTCATATCAGCATTACACGCGATAAAAACACTCGAATACCAATACTTAGCCTTTGCACAACTACCTCTTGACGAGAGATTACAAACACTACTAAAACACTACAATGTGAAAACATATAGCGCTAACAACCCTGTTGAAGCTTCACTACTACTAGGACTCTCAGTATTTCACGCTCTCGCGAGAAAACACCGCGGTAATTTCCAGAGTAGAGGTCTACGACTAGCTAAACACGGTGAAGAGGGTTTTGCACAGTTTTTACCGTCTCTCATAGAGAAATATAGAGGTGTTCTCGAAGAAGTAGTAGAATCTAGAGAACCTATAGTAGTTTTCTCAAGTAGATTTCTTGAACCAGCTACACTCACACTTATATATGCTTTCAGAAGATCTAATTTACCAATACAATACGGCCTCACAGAGCTCTCTGAGAGAGTGGAAAAAGCCCTCTTAGTGTTCTCTAGTGTCGAGGATCGAGTTAGGAGAGAATATTGGGCGAGAGCGCCACATACAACACTAGAAATACTCATTAACACAGATCCTTTAGAAGCTGGAATCTATATAGCAATGCTCTCATATTACCTGCTATTTCCATGTGGTAAAAGTGAGAAGTAAATACTAAAATATCATAGAAGATAAAATACTCTAAAAACCAGCTTATATGTGGTGGGTAAATGTGAATTTAACAAAGAAAACATTGGGTTTGCTATTAATAGTACTCGTAGTAAGCACATCTATTCTAGTAGCAATACCCAATAATTACTACGTGGTAAGTGTAGGCTTAACTCTTTATGCAATCTCACTAATAATACTTTTAATTTACTGTGAAAAAATGCGTAGTATGCGTGAATTTCAAGGTGTCTTACAATTAATAGTGTTTTCAACTTCAATAGGTGTTCTTCTGGGCATGTTCTTCTCGCCTACACTACTCTCATTACTTACAGCAATATCTATTGGCATGTTATTATTGATCTACACTATTTTATCTACGAGGTGGTATGTGTGAAAATAGCTGTAATAGAATATAGGAGTACACCTCCCAGATCAGCTCAAGAACTCTTAGAGGCTATTGAAAGGAGAAATCACACTCCTATATATTTAAAAGCACATATATTAGACGCTGTAATATCGGGGAGAGATATCATTATATATCATGGAAAAGAAGAGGTTAACATAGATGCTGCTATACTTAGAAATATAGGTTTCTTCTTAAGCCTAGAGGTCTTTATGAAGAGGCTTGGTGTCTTAGAAGCTCTAGCACAGAAAATCCCAGTTGTAAATAATCCCGTGGCGTCTTTCACGGCTAGAGATAAGTGGAGATGCCTTCTTAAATTATCTATGAGCGGTATTCCTGTCCCTGAGACACTTATAACTGAAAACCCGTTTTCAGCTATGCACTTTGTATCTATCAGGAAGAAGGCGGTATTAAAGCCTATTATGGGTAGTCTAGGTCTTGGTAGTGTTTTAATAGCTGATCCAGACGTGGCTTTTAACACAACTAGGAGTTTAAGAAATGCAGGTATACCGAGTTATTATCAAGTTTACCTTGAAAAACCAGGATATGATTACAGGGTCTTCGTAGTTGGTGATCAAGTGATTGGCGCCATGAAGAGAACTAGTAGTTATTGGAAGACAAATATCGCTCAAGGAGCTCAAGGTATAGCTGTTAAAGTAGAAGAAGAACCTGAAATATGTAATCTCGCATTAAAAGCCACTAAAATATTGGGCTTAGAATACGCTGGCGTAGACATAGCCTATGATACTATGACGCAAAAACACTATGTTCTAGAAGTAAACGCCTTCCCACACTGGGAGGGTTTACGTAGAGCTACTGGCGTAAATCCACCAGACTACATTGTAGAATACATTATTAATAAAGCTAAGCGATAACGAAAATAAAAGAGTTCTGAGGTATAAATAAATTTACAAGTGATGAGTAGTAAACCGTCAGATTTGTGATGAAGAGCTCTCAGACTGAATACTGTTCGCACAATTGAGATCACCTCATGTTAGATATATTTAGAGAAATCAATAATAATATTATTATTGATGATTACAACATGTATATAGCTTCTCCTAACATTGCAAGTGAGCGTGAAGAGATTATTCAGGAGGGGTTAGCTAAGCTCATAGTTCCTCGAATAGAGCTTTATAAGAGAGAAGACGGTAGTATAGAGCCTGCTTGGATGCCTGTTTTCTATAATCCACATGCAGTAGTGAGTAGAGATCTCACAGTAGTGTTTTTAAAGACTACTATGAATACTCGTAACTTCTTCTACATCGACCTCCTCTCGGGTACAGGTATTCGTGGTATTAGAATAGGGTTAGAAGTCGGTGGTTATGGATTACTAAATGATGTTGATCCAAGAGCCTACTATTACATTAAAAGAAATATTTCACTAAACAAGCTGGAGGAAAGATTAGAGGCATATAATCAAGAAGCTAATACTCTATTAAACATGTTAGTGTTTTCAGGAATATTCGTAGACTATATTGACGTCGACCCCTACGGATCACCAGTACCCTTCATAGACTCAGTATTTAAACCTTTAGCTAAAAGGGCTTTTATTGGTATATCAGCAACAGATCTAGCACCTCTCTCATGTACACATCCACATAAGACTCTGGTAAGATATTGGGATAGATGTATTAAAGTTGACTTCAGCAAGGAATATGCACTTAGACTACTACTAGCTAATATAGCCCTGAGATCCGCTGCACTAGGCTTCTCTATTACACCTTTTCTCTCAATGGTACATAGACACTATGTAAGGGTCTTTTTAGAAGTAGAAAGGAGCTATAGTAGGGCATATAAACAGATCAGTGGATGCCTAGGCTACATATGGTATTGTCCAGATACACTTGAACGTGGCTACACTAAAGAAGCTATTGATGTACCAAGTTGTTCTAGTGGTAAAAAACCCGTAGTGTTTGGAAAGATCTGGATATGTAATACTACAATCCCAGAGATTGCAGAGAGAGCTCTACGTGAAGTTAATACTATGAACTTCTTAAACCCAGATACTATAAAAATACTTGTACTCTTAAAAAACGAGGCAGAAATAAATACACTATATGTTAGATTAGATAAACTATGTGGTGTTCTAAAAATAAATATGCCTAAAATCAACACATTAATTACCAAGCTCAGAGAGAAAGGGTTCAAAGCTACAAGAACACATATGGATATTCGAGGGATAAAAACAACAGCTCCACTCGAAGAGTTAAAAGAAATACTCCTTAAATCCTCGTAAAATCAAATACATTAAGTCCTCTAAATAATAGTTCATTTCAGAAGCTAAGAAATAAAAGTATTTTTAAGCAGTAGTATAAACTATACCGGGTGTAGTATTTGTGTCTGAGGATCTCAGAGCTCGCGTCTTCTCTGTTCTTAGGAAAAATATAAATGAATCTGGCGAAGGTACTCTTGTGGTAATTAGAGTTGAAGAGGGTGATGAAGAAGCCCTATTTATTGAGAGCGATGAATTAGTATTTAAAACACCTATTAAGTCTTTAACTGGTAGAGAGAATGCTGCACTTATAAGCTTTCTCTCAAGAACATTAAAAATACCTTCTTCAAAAATAGACATTGTTTACGGCGTACGTGAACGCGTTAAACGCGTATTGATCTCTGATATAGACCCAGACGACCTTATAACAAAACTTCTAAGAGTTGTTAGATTAATTTAAGCTCGCGGAGGACCTCTAAAGGTAGTGTTCTCCTATATACTTCTCTATTCTCCATGTTTAATACGACTCTTTTAGCATCCTTAATTTCACTGGTGATCTCCGGGTCACTTAGATTATAGTGAACAACTAGAATTACGTGTTTACCAGATTTTAAAAGCTTTAATAAAAGTGGCTTGAAAACTGGGAGTTTGAGTTCCATGGGTCCAACCTCGTCTACTCCAACAACCAGGGCCTCACTAATAGCTCTACTCAGGGCTTTCTCTACAAGACGTGAGGCTTCATTTATAAGTACACCATAAGATCCCACTTTCACAGAACTAGGATACTCTCTCTTAGCAAGCCATGTCTCTTCACTTGTCAGTAAATCCACTATTTTAAATCCTATTCTTTTACCACTAACTCTTACCTCAGGTGTAATTATACCTCCTACAATAATTCCTTTATCCTTCAATGAAGTTACAATAGTATTGAATAATGTAGACTTACCTACACCTGGTCTACCAGTTATTACTAGTTTCATTTTTAACCACGTGTTTTCTTTAAAATAGCGTTTTTTACGTGTTTAATATCGGCAAGGGACTTTACAACTACTAAGGGCGCGTTTACTAGGTCAGCTATTTTCTCTGCATTCTCTATTTTACTTCTGAGGAGGCCGTTTGTATTGATGGCTTTTGTGATAGGTATGATCATTGTGTTGTTTTTAACAGCGATATCTATAGGTGTCCTTGTGAAATTTAAAAATAACTTATTGAGTTTTGAAGCTAGTTCCCACAAGACTTCTTCAATTTCATCGCGTGGGGTATCACTAGTTATTTCCTCACTGTACATTATCCCCTGTTGATTTGCAAAATCTAGATCTTCAAAAATATCTTCCCCAATGAGCTCTGCTAGTATTAGCCCCTTATCCACAGGTACTAGTAGCTCTCCGCGCTCATATAAATATATAGTCTTCTTAGTTACTTTTAGTAACTCTGCTAACTCACCCCTGGTATATCCATATTCTCTTAATTTCTCTCTAAACACCTTACTATCTATCTTTAAGTAATATCCACCTCTACTATATATAACTATAGGTTTCTCATTCTTAGTGAGGTATTTCTCTAGAGTTCTTACTGTTACGGCGAAAACTCCTCGTTTCTCATATATAATGTCATCTTCAAGCTCACTACTACCTCTCCTAAGAGCTATTAGTAGTGATACTGCACTATACGCCTTACCACTCTTTTCTAAGTCTTCTAACTCCGCTTTACTCACTTCTTCGAGGTCTTCTGATACCTTAATAACCAGTGGTTTACCTATATCCCTATATGCCACTATATCTATACCTCTATTCTCAGGCGGGTAAGATATAATCTCTACTCTACACCCAGCTCTCCTAAGTATAGATGTTGTTTCTTCAGTTAACTCTACATTCTTCATAGTGTTTTAGCCTAAGAGATAATTTAATTAAAAACAATTAAAAACTTATTTAATCTTCCCAAAACCCGTTAATACTTACTTTCTTCTAGTATAACGTGCAAGTATCATTGCATGGTCTTTATCATAAGGCTCTAAGTGAACTACGCTTAATATTTCAAAGCCTCTCTCTTTAAGTACATTTATTTCTCTCTTGTATATTTCACTAGGCTCTTTAGTTACATCAATACTCCTCGCTTTAATAGCTAGCAGTAAGTAACCTGAGTCTTTTAGAAATACATCAGCATTATCAGCTACTATAGCCGCTTGTTCTGGCTGAGCTATATCAGCGTAAATGCCGTCTACTAGTTCAACTATGTGTCTATAATCTAAGGGCTTTCTAGCATCAGCTAATATTGGATAAAGGTTTTTCCTAACATCTGCAACTATAATAAATTCCCTCATAACTCTAGGTGCTATGTCAACGCCGTATATTCTTCCACGTAACCCCACAATATCTGATATATGGCTAGCTGTGGTACCTGAGGCTACTCCTAAATAGAGTATTCTATCTCCCTCTCTAATCGGTTGATCGTCAAGTCCTTTAAGTAATGCTGCAGCTAGTTTACTTCTAAATGCATTCCACTCTCGAAACTCTAAATTACCTTGTTTAAATAACCTCTCACCATATACTCTATGACCTGGTACTAGGTTCTTTGTTGCTAACCTTATTGAGCCATCTTCAAGTTCTACTACGTAAACTCCATAGTACTTCTCATGGGGTCTTATAGAGAGAGCTGTACTCACAAAATACACCTATTTCTTTTTTCCCTCTCCCTCACTCTTCTTCTTTCTCTTCTCAGGTGTTTTAACCTTCTCTACTTTTGGTGGTGGCTTAGGGTAAAGTTTCTTAATTTCTTCTACTCTCTGCTGAAACTCTGCTAGAAGCTTATCACCAACAAATCTACCCGTGAAGAGGTCTACTTTAGCTGCTATAGCTAGCTTAGCTGCAAGGGCTCTTGCAATTTTACCTCTCTGCCACCTTGGAGCCCTATGTATTGCTGGATGTTGGAATATAACACCATGTTTTGGTGGTTTACCACCTGTTCTCAGCGCTCTAAATAGAGCTTTTTCCGCACCTAATACTTGTATAGTGCTAGCCGGTAATCTAGCCATTTTATCTAATCCACCGGCTAAACTTAGTAGTCTAGCACCTAACTTAGAACCCACTAGTGCTGCTATATTTGGAGCTACTTCTTTCATTACAGCCTCAATATAGTCTTCAAGGGTGTCTCTAAGCTTATATAAGTCCAGTATTATACCTGCTAATACTCCAATGTAATTCAAGTCGAAATCACTCAATTCAGCCCCAATACTGCTACTAGCCGCTGACGCTATTTTCTCAGCTCTATCCTCTGTGATATCTAGTTTAATAAGGTTCTCCACTGTGAAATTAGCTCTATCTCTAAGCTCATGTACTAGCCTAGCATACTCCAAGTGATCTTTTACTAGCTCGTCTAGTTCTGGGAAGTGTAAACTATACCACTCTCTCAACCTAGCAACATATAGGTTTATTGTCTTATCAATATCATCTATAGCTCTAATAGCCTGAACTGCTAATAAGTCTCTTTTCTGTGCAGCTCTTCTTAGTTTTCTCCTAGTACACTCTAACATCACTTCATGTAGTTTTTCAAAATACCCCTCAACACTTGTAGTAAAGCCATATTTAACTGCTAATTCAGGTAATTTTTCTCTTACTTGAAGAATGGGTTTTGATCCTAATAAAACTACTGGTATAAGCCCCTGTGAAGAAGCAGCCTTAGCTGCCGAGTAAGATTCAACAACTACGTCACTAATACCTTTTTCCTTCAATTTACTGAATAATTCTATGAGTTGTGGTGTGAGATCTCCTCTCTCAGTACTTATAACATACTCTACTAAGTCATCAAATTTTTGAGGAGCAGCTATAAATTCCACAACCTCTCCACTTTCATTCACAGCTATAACGCCTATAAGAGTCTCAATTACATAGACTCTAGTAGACATAAATATCAGCCTTAATAGGATAACTAGAACGGGTATTTAAATACCCCACTAACTAAGTATCTATAGAGGTGATTATGTGCCTACTCACGGCTCACTGACAAAAGCAGGTAAGGTTAGAAGTCAAACGCCAAAAATACCGCCTAAGCCGAAAAAGAATAAACCCCCCAGAGTTAGAAATAGAGTAGAATATGTTAAGAGATTTATTGTTAAACAACAACAAGAAACCGTTCCTCTACAGGCTTAAAACCCAGCACTTTTATTAATTAAAACCCCATGTTTAACACTCTATTCTCTAGTTCTAATTGAAGCTAAAATAGTTAACTAACCATATTAATTATAAAAAGCGGTAATTAATTATGAGAGTTTACTATGGTTATACTGGTCTAGTAGCAGAGCTCTTAGCATCTAGAGGTATTAAACCCGGAGATATCGTTACATTAGTTTTAAAAGATAATACCATACTACATGGTATTTTAATGCCTAGGCCGGTAATTTATAGCACTTCACAAGCAATTATAATTAAACTTGAAAATGGCTATAACATCGGAGTCAGAGTAGATAAAGTATTAGATATTCAATTAGTTGAAGCGAGATCTGCTGGGAAATCCCTAATTACTTCAAAAACCGCCCACATGGGGGGAGATCTGCCGCGAGTAACTCTAATTAGCACTGGTGGTACTATTGCTTCTAAAGTAGACTACGAGACAGGCGCTGTCACCCCCGCACTCTCAGTAGATGAGATAACTGAGTGGATTCCTGAACTTAGAGAAATAGCTTTAATTGATGTTAAAGAGTTAATGAGCATATTTAGTGAAGACATGACACCACAACACTGGGGGCACATAGCTGAAAATGTCTATAGAGAAATAACTAGTGGTGTAAGTGGAGTTATAGTAGCACATGGAACAGACACTATGACTTATACAGCATCTGCACTAGCTTTTGCTATACAAAATAAACCAGTACCAGTTGTTTTCGTGGGATCACAGAGAAGTAGTGATAGGCCTAGTACAGATGCCGTATTTAACTTAATATCAGCATTTCTAGTAGCAGCTAGAGCCCCCTTCGCAGAATCTGTAATCACCATGCATGCTACACCATCAGACCCCTATACACTAGTACATAGAGGTGTTAAAACGAGAAAAATGCACACTAGTAGGAGAGATGCTTTTCAATCAATAAATGACATTCCTATAGCACGTGTGGATCCAATTAAGCGGGAGATAAGAATTACTGGAAGAATTTTTGAATATAGAGATCCCTCAAAAACTCCTACTCTCAGAGGAAAATTTGACGAGAAAGTAGTACTCATAAAGGCTTATCCAGGAATACAAGAAGAAATAATAGATTTTCTAGTTGACAAGGGCTTTCACGGAATAATTATTGAGGGAACCGGGCTTGGCCATATAGCGAACAGAGTCATAGATTCTATTCGGAGAGCTGTAGAAAATAATATCCCTGTCGTAATGACTAGTCAGTGTCTATTTGGACACGTCAATATGAATGTTTATAGTACTGGGCGTAGATTACTCGAAGCAGGAGTAATTCCCGGGGGAGATATGTTACCTGAAGTAGCATATGTAAAACTCTCTTGGATACTAGGGTCTCTAACACGTGATGTAAAAGAAGTTAAAGAGTGGATGACTAGGAATCTCGTAGGAGAGTTAAATGAGAGACATTCATTAAAGCTTTACCCGAGGTGGCCTCATGAATAATATATTAGACTATAAGTCGCTAGGGTTAAAAGTAGGGCTTGAAATACACATTCAGTTAAATACTAAGAGAAAACTCTTCTGTCCTTGTCCAACTAGACTAGCTAATAGCCACATAGATGAGTTTACAAGATATCTTAGACCTGCTAGAAGTGAAGTAGGAGAAGTAGACCCAGCTGCACTCGTAGAGTGGAGTAGGAAGAGGACTTACCACTACTTAGTACCTTTAGAGGAGTCTTGTCTTGTAGAGGCTGATGAAGAGCCACCACACATGTTAGATAGAGAATCACTATTAGTAGCTCTTGCTGTGGCTAAAGCTCTGAATATGAAGATTGTAGATGAAGTACATGTTATGAGGAAAATTGTTATTGACGGTAGTAATGTTAGTGGCTTCCAGAGAACAGCTTTAATTGCGTTAAATGGCTATATTGAAGTTGAAGGGAGAAAAATAGGTATACAGACCCTGTGCCTCGAAGAAGACGCTGCAAGAAAAACCGGAGAAAGCGTTGCAGAAGTAGTCTACATGCTCGATAGGCTTGGAATACCACTCATAGAGATCGCTACAGCACCAGACATAGACTCTCCAGATTTAGCTCTCAAAGTAGCACTTAAAATCGGGCAACTTGTTAGATTAACTGGTAAAGCTAAGTGGGGTCTTGGTAGTATTAGACAAGACATTAACGTCAGTATTACAGGTGGAGCTAAAATAGAAATTAAGGGAATACAACACCTTTACATGATACCTTTAGTTGTAGAGTATGAAGTTAAAAGGCAATTAGAACTCTTAAAAATACGAGATGAACTGAGAGCTAGAGGCCTAAGACCTGAGGATATAAAGCCTAATATTATAGATGTGACAGAGGTCTTCAAGAATACTTCATCTAAAATTATAAAGAAAGCACTAGAGAGTGGTGGTATTGTAGCTGCACTAGTACTACCCAGTTTTAAAGGATTACTCTCAAGGAGTATTCAGCCAAATAGGAGATTTGGTACAGAGTTAAGCGATTATGCAAAAGCATGGGGGGGTGTTGGAGGAATCTTTCACACAGATGAATTACCAGGATATGGAATATCTGAGAGTGAGGTTTCAAAACTATATTCTACCGTGGGCGCTGACCCCACGAGAGACGCTGTGGTAATAGTAGCTGATAGCGCAGAAAGAGCTGAAAGAGCATTATTAGCTGTGGCTGAGAGAGCTTCACATGCTATTATCGGTATTCCAGAGGAGACTAGGGCTGCAAATCCCGACTGCACTACGAGATATATGAGACCTAGACCTGGAGCTGCACGCATGTATCCCGAGACAGATATACCACCAGTACTTATTACAGATGAACTTCTCGAAGAGGCCTCTAAATACACGCCTGAACATCCAGATGTAAAATACAAGAGGCTTATAGAAGAACATAAGTTGAGCAGGGAGCTGGCCTCTGCTTTACTAGGTGACCTCATGTTGGACTTCTACGAATATCTTGCTGATAAATATGGATATAAGGTCCCTTATACTGTGATAGCATCAATATTTATAAACACTATACCCATGTTGAGAAGAGAAGGTATTCCCGTAGATGAGTTAAGTGAGGAATCTATTGAGGACGTTGTGAGGCTTCTAGCTGACGGAGTTATAGCTAAAGAGGCTGTTCCAGACATCTTAGCCTATATGGCTAAAAATCCAGGAATAAATGCTTTAGACGCTGTAAACGCTCTTAAAATTAAAAAGTTAAGTATAGAAGAACTTGACACGCTTATAACGAGTACTATTGAGAAATTTAAAGCTAAGATATTAGAGAGGCCTGATAAAGCATTTAACATTGTGATGGGTGAAGTCATGAAGGCTGTGCGTGGAAGTGTAGATGGTAAATTCGTAGCAGAACGTGTTAAATATAAATTAAAAGAGCTCTTAAAAATAGAGTAAAATGGCGATGAGGAATACCTCCGGCAATGAGTAGTGATTTAAAGGCATTAAACCGAGCATAAATAATGATGAAACTAGCAATTTCTAGGAGGAGTGACTGTGCACGAGCGTGCTGATCTATATAAACGCTTAGTCTTCATGGTGTATACTTCGTGAGCCACGAGCTAAAAGACCTCTTGAGCTCTGTTAAAGAGATTACTAGTGATTCTAGTAAATACAGACGGCTTTTAGAAGAATCAACTAGTATTGTCACAATACCCCCTTGTGGTGGAGGCATAATTAAACCCGGCATTATTATTTTACCAAAAGCTCCCTGCTTTCTCTTTATTGGCGATTTACATGGTGATCTAAGCTCTGCACATAGTGTTTTAAAATCTATGTGGAGCGAGCTTACTGGAGAATGTATTACAGTGTTTCTAGGAGACTACGTTGATAGGGGGAGTTATCAGTTAGAAACACTTACATTAGTTCTCCTCTTAAAGAAAAATTACCATGAGAAGATAGTATTATTGAGAGGTAACCATGAACCCCCCACATGGTTAACACCATATCCACATGATTACCCCTATTATTTAAGCACCAGATTTAGCTCTACATGGAGAGATCTATATCAGACATCACTAAACTTATTTAATACTCTACCACTAGTAGCTATTCTAGAAGACTTCTTTATAGCTCTACATGGAGGACCCCCACTCACCGTCTTAACTAGTAGTAGTTGGCAAGATGCGTTTGAAGCTGGGAGAGAGGGGTTTTCAAGTAGAGTACTTGAAGAAATATTGTGGAGCGATCCTGTGGAAGAGGATCTAGAGTACTTAGAGTCTCCTAGAGGTGCTGGTGTCTTATTTGGTAAGAAAGTCACAAATAAGGCCCTGAAATTAATTAGGGGGAGATATATTATTAGAGGTCATGAAGCAGTAAACGGCGTAAAGACCAATCATAATGGCCTTGTATTTACAGTATTTACAGCGAGTATTGTTTACAACTTAAATTGCGCTGGCGTTTTAAAACTAGTATACAAGGAAAATAACTATATACCACAAGCACTCTGCATTAAACCAAGTTCTGAGCTTTAATAACCCGTTATTACGTGGTTTACAAGTGTGGTAATATGAAAAGCCAGTACAAGCGTAAACTAGTAGACTACATTGACAGCGCTGTAGGCGACATAATTGACGAGCTCGTTAACAAGTATTATAGTGATAGAGTTGAAGGCTATCAGGACTATGAAAGATTATTATACGCTATTGCAAGAGAAATTAAGAGAGAAGTACTACGTGGTAAGGGTAGTACTAGTGACATTATAGAGTATTTAAATAATCTCCGATCAAAGAGAAATGTAGCTAGTTTAATACTTAGTTACTTTATAAGTAAAGTACTAAATAGAGAGGAATAGTGCTTCTAGATAATTGGTGATATAGTATTCCTAGAAAACAAAAAAATACTCCAAGTAGGCGAAGAAAAGCTAAAGAGATTGAAGTTGAGGAGAGAAAACATTTACAAACACCTCAAGTTCAAGTAACTCGCGAGAAGACTACTAAGAAAACATCTACCAAGAGAAAAACTAGTAGAAGCAAGAAACATGATATTGATAAGTTATTTGAAGAAGCCTATGAACCTATGTTAGCCCTTCTCTCTCTCACAGATGATCTAAGCCTTCCAGAAGAGACCTCTAAGCAAATAGTTAGAGAGATAGTTGAAATGATCGCTTCTGAATATAGTAGTAAACCAAGTATAGACGCTATTTTGAAAAAAGCTAAAAGGAATATTCGCGTTCTCTACGAATATGTTGTCTCAAAGTTACTCGAAACTCTAGATAAACCTACGCCTGAGCAATTAGAGTATATAGTCTCTCATGGCTCAAAAACACTGATACCCGAAATTGGGAAGCTTTATAGATTAGCTCTAACGTATAAGAGAGAAGACTTAATTGAACAGTTAAGACACATATGGAATACTCATGGACCTAAAGGCATGGTAGAGTGCCCTAAATGTAAATTTAACGCCATTACACCTGAGAATTCTTGTAGTGTTTGTGGACATGTTGTAACAGAAGAATATATTCGGAGAGCTCTAAGTTTTACTGATAAATTTGAACTATACGTTAAAACAGCTAGTGTTGCTGAGTTAAATGAGGTTTTGAGGTATGGATATGTCTTAGTAGGTGAGAAGGGTGTTTATTATCCTAGATCTCCACGAGCTAGACTCGAGAACAACGTAGTATACCCAATATACCTGATCTCAAGTGAAATTTCTAAGATTACTGAGGAGATAAATTCTCGAGAACTACAAGTATAATTCGCTCTTAATTTAACATTATATTTTAACATTAATATTACGCTTTCTAAACACTTCTCTAATACCTCTTCTAATAACCTTAACATTTAACTCAACAGTATTGAGACATCCTATTTGTTCAAATACAAGTTCTCCTCTATAGTATACTCTAATAGTTGGTGTTTTGTAGATGTCGTGTTCTATTTCGGGGTGATCTTTCATATTAACTCTGCAGATTAGTATTCTCTGATCAATAACTCTCTCCAAGTTCTTTAGAGATTCATTAAAGATGTTGTTTTCACGAATGCCGGGTTCATAGAAGCCTACAAGTACTACTTCGTTACCATTTAGGGCTCTGATAAACTCTTCTTTACTTTTTAACTCGTACATTGTACATCAATCCTAATATACTTCTCTCTAATTCTCAGCTCTAAATAGCTTAAAAGTGCAGTATTGGTATTTATATTTCTTTATGATGGAGTGCCCGTGTTCAACATTATTGTCCTCATTAAAAAATTACATAATTATGTAAATAAGATTTATATAGAAGCCTTTTAATATCCATTAAAGGCTTACGAAGAGGGCGTAGCAATATGGCTCTCTATGGAATACCTGTATTAATACTCAAAGAGGGTACTAGGAGAACAGTTGGAAGAGACGCAATAAGAGCAAATATAGCTGCTGCTAAGGCCTTAGCTGAAGTACTTAAGACTAGTCTTGGACCACGTGGACTTGATAAAATGCTTGTTGATAGTTTTGGTGATATTACTGTAACTAATGATGGAGCTACTATTGTTAAGGAAATGGAGGTTCAACACCCAGCAGCTAAACTACTAGTAGAAGTTGCTAAAGCTCAAGATGCTGAAGTGGGTGATGGTACCACAAGCGCTGTAGTATTAGCTGGTACATTATTAGCTAAGGCCGAAGAACTCCTAGATCAAGATATACACCCAAGTATCATTATTGAAGGCTATACAAAGGCTCTTCGCGAAGCTCTTAGAATACTCAGGGAGATAGCAGTACCAGTAAATATCGAAGATAGAGATACCCTCAGAAAAATTGTGAGAACAGCTATTGCGAGTAAATATGTTGGTGGAGACATTGTATCAAGTAAACTCTCAGAGATGGCGATAGATGCTGCTCTTACAGTTTCAGAGAAAAAGCCCGATGAAACGAGGGAATTCAGAGTTGATGATGTTAAAATAGAGAAGAAGAAAGGTGGTAATGTACTAGATACACAGTTGATATATGGTATTGTAATCGACAAAGAGGTTGTTCACCCAGGTATGCCTAGGAGAGTTGAAAATGCAAAAATAGCCTTATTAGATGCTGCTCTCGAAGTTGAAAAGCCCGAGATAACAGCCAAGATCAACATTACAAGTCCAGATATGATTAAGGCTTTCCTCGACGAAGAGGCTAAAATATTGAAAGAAATGGTAGATAAAATTGCCGAAGTAGGTGCTAATGTTGTAATATGTCAAAAAGGTATTGATGAGGTTGCTCAACACTTCCTCGCTAAGAAGGGTATTTTAGCTGTGAGGAGAGTTAAGAGGAGTGATCTCGAGAAGCTCGAGAGAGCTACAGGTGGTAAGATTGTAAGTAGCGTGAGAGACTTAAAGCCAGAAGATCTAGGATATGCGGCACTAGTTGAAGAGAGGAAAATTGGTAATGACAAAATGGTATTTATTGAGGGCTGTAAAAACCCCAAGGCCGTGACTATACTCGTACGTGGAGCAAGCGACATGGTACTAGATGAAATTGAGAGGAGTCTAAAAGATGCTCTAAATGTTTTAAGAAATGTCTTTAAAACACCAAAAATATGCTCTGGTGGTGGTGCTACCGAGTTAGAAATCGCCATGAAACTCAGAGATTACGCTGCAAAAGTTGGCGGTAAAGAACAGCTCGCTATAGAGGCGTTTGCAGCCGCACTTGAGGAGATACCAATGATCCTTGCTAGTTCTACCGGTAAAGATCCGCTTGAAGTATTAATGAAGCTTAGACAACTCCATGGTGAAGGTCACATACACGCCGGTATTAACGTAATCACCGGCGAAGTAGTTAAAAACATGATTGAGGAGAACGTTATAGAGCCTCTACTAGTAAAAGAAGCTATGATAAAAACAGCTGTGGAAGCTGCCTTAGCAATTATGAAAATAGATGATGTAATAGCTGCTAGTCCCGCTAAGAAGGAGAAGGAGAAAGAAAAAGAAAAGAAAGAGGAGGAAGAGAGCTTTAAGCCTTCATCAGAGTTCTAGGGAGAAGAATTTAACAATACACATAGTTTTCTAATATAATTGTTTTTTAAATCTCTTTGTTTCTCATCCTTTAAACTGTGTCTAATTTTAGGTGTGTTTACTGTGAGTGAGAAAGAGTGGGATATTAGAGCTGTATATAGGAGTGCTATTAAGACAAAACTTACACGCTTTGAGTTGGCGAGAGTCATTGGGGTAAGAGCTTTACAATTAGCTATGGGGGCTCCACCACTAATAGATGTAAATAATATCTCTGTGAAGGATCCTATATATATTGCTATAGTTGAGTTATTAAATAGTCGATTACCAATGTCCATATTGAGACCAGTAGAGGGTGGCAGATACGAGCTTATCTCAGTCGACAAGCTTATTACACCAGAAATTAGGAGATATCTTAACTCTGTTCTCGAAAGCTGGGATATTAGTCGTAGAGTCTAGGATATATTATAGTGCTGTAGACCTCGTTATAAATACACCATTAGAAAACAGTGTATTTAGAAAAATATATGAGAAATTGCTTAAAGAACATGGATTATTGGTATTTCAATTAAAAACAACACCTCCAATTATAAGAGTAGTAGTCTATGAGAAAACTACTCCTAGGATAGCTCGGTATAAGTGGCTTTTAGCAATAATGACATTTATAACTGTATTTCTCACCGGTTTAGGGCTAAGTGAGAGCCTTGAAAACCTGCAGTCTATTATTGGGTACAACATACTATACATAGATAAGTACACTACCTCAATACTCTACACTATACTATTCTTACTAGTTCTCCTCTCACATGAGCTAGGGCATCTTTACGTGAATAAACATACAGGTATTCAGAGTGAAGGCCCCATCCTAATACCTGCACCGCCAATTCAACTCGGATTTATAGGTACATTTGGCGCTGTAATATTTACTAAAACTCCTCCATGTAGTAGGAGAGATCTAGCAAAATTAGGTATCAGCGGCCCCCTCGTGGGCTTCGTAACTGGAACATTAGTAGGTCTTGTAGGGCTATTTCTCTCACCTGTAATATCATTTGAGGTCGCTGAGGAGCTTATTAAAAAAGGTGTAATAACACAGATCGGCATATCTAATCTTGCATTAGAGTTACTAATAAGGCTTCGCCCAGTACACGGAGTTCTCATTATTCATCCATTGCTATTCATAACATACGTTATTTACATGGTTACATTTCTTAATCTACTACCAATAGGGCAGCTTGATGGTGGACACATTGCAAGGAGTATTATGAGTGCACGTAAACACAGGCTATTAGGATTTCTAGTATCAATCATACTATTAGTATCAGGCTTCTCACTCCTCATACTCGGTGAAGCCGGGTATTTCTATCTGGGTCTTGGATTACTAGTTACATTTTTACAGCTAGTGGTTAATAGAAATCCTCATCCAGGAGCGGCTGATCAATATGATAAATCACAGTGTAAGTTCTGTATATTAGCATATCTAATACTACTACTTCTCACTATACCAGTACCGGTGTTTTAATGAGTAATACGCGGTACATATATTACGGTTAGGAGAAAATATGTATTCATATAACCATAAAACTACAAGTAAAGCTTACATTGAAATGGTACGTAACTCACATATAGGGGCTGATGTGCAGGTTAAAACTAGCATTTGGACGCTGAGAGGACCTGTATTAGTAATAGCCGAGAAGCCTAAGGCAGCTAAGAAAATAGTTGAAGCACTTTCACAACACTTTATCACTAGGAAATATGGTAATATATCATACTATGAAATTAAATCTACGTCACAAGTAATATATGTTGCTAGTGCAGTAGGTCATCTCTACACATTATACACTGAGCTACAAGAATACCCTGTTTTTGAGTATAAATGGGTTCCTGCATATGTAATTGATGAGGAAAAGAAGTATACTCGCTTATATCTCGAACTTCTTGATAAACTTGCCCACAAGTGTTTATATTATGTAAATGCATGTGACTACGATATTGAAGGAAGCGTTATCGGCTATCTTATAATAAAATTTCACGGAGATGAAAAACGTGCTTTTAGAGCTAAGTTCTCAAGCCTAGTACATAGTGAGCTGAAATCTTCTTTTGAAAACTTGACATCACTAGACTACGACATGATAGAATCAGGGCTTTGTAGACACGAGCTAGACTGGGTTTGGGGTATTAATGTTAGTAGAGCATTAATGAAAGCCGTTTTTAACGCTACTAAGAGAAAAATTACCCTAAGTGCTGGGAGAGTTCAAACCCCAACATTAAAGTTCATTACAGAGAAAGAGCTGGAGAGAGCATTATTTATCCCACTACCACAATACATAGTAACCGTTAAGCTTAGAAAAACTGATAGAGTATTCACCGCAGAATTTATAGAGAATCCTGTTGACAGTGTAAATAACGCTAATATTATTAAAAACACTGTTCTAAGAGATAAATATCTCCTCGTGCGCGAATACACAATTGAGAAAAGAAAACTCACTCCACCACCACCATTCAATCTAAGTGATCTCCAGTACGAAGCTGCCAGAATTTTTGGTTTTAGCCCTATGAAAACTCAAAAAATAGCGGAAGATCTCTATTTAGAAGCACTTATAAGCTATCCGCGAACAAATAGTCAGAAACTCCCTCCAACATTAAACTATAGAGAAATACTACAGAAGCTTTCACGTATAAATAAATATGAGACATTAATTTCCCAATTAATAAAAGAAACACGCGGTGTTTTAAGGCCTGTAGAAGGCGAAAAAGAAGATCCAGCACACCCAGCAATATATCCCACCGGCAATATTCCACAGAATCTAACGAGAGAGCAATGGGCTATATATGATCTCGTTGTGAGACGTTTTCTAGCGGCTTTCGCGCCAAATGCTATAATTTCTTATACAAGAGCACTCTTAGAAACACCATCTGCAAGCTATAAGTTTATATGTAGCGGTATTAATGTCGAATTTCAAGGATGGCTTATATATTATCCTTATCATACGCCTTCGACAAAGATATTACCTAAATTAACACGTGGTGAACGTATTGAAGTCGTAAGTGTAATAGTAAGAGAGTCTTATACACGGCCTCCAGCTAAGTTAAAGAAAATAGATGTTTTAAAGTGGATGGAAAATGTTGAAATAGGAACAGAGTCTACTAGAGCACCCATCATAGAGAAGTTATTTGAGAGAAAATACTTGAAGAACACTAAGAATGGTATTGAAATAACTGATCTGGGATTAGGGGTAGTAGAAGTTATCTCCCAGTTTTTCCCAGAGCTCACGAGCATAGATCTTACTAGGAAATTTGAACAATTAATAAGTGAAGTTAAAGTTGGTAGTAAGAGCCGAATACAGGTAATTGAAGAAGCAAAAGACGTTATAAGGAAGCTTTTAGAAAGCTTTAATCAACAAATAGATAATATTGGAATACTCCTCGCGTCGCGATTGGGTATTATAAATAGCTATGCAAAGTGCTCTATACCAACGTGTCGTAGAGAAATACATGAAAACTCTCTATGTAAATACCACTCTGAAGCACTTAAAAAGCTCCGAGAATCATATGGGGAATGGTATAAACGTAAAAACATAACATATAAGGAGTATCTTAAAAAACTATTAAGTATGAGGAGCACAGGTATTTTTATACGTGATGTAATAGAGCATGTTGAGCTCCGAAAATTAACGTAAGAATAGATGCACTTTCATTAACTCTTTCTCAACATTAACGCTAAATTACCTATGTAAGGTATTTTGAATACATAATTGCCGAGCGAGAGAACTTTACCTACAACTCTCTTCTGATTAATACCGAGGCTTCGATCAAACTCGCCTATGTCCATGATCGCGTTATTATCACCTTTCGTGATATAATAATATTCTCCATTACTATACAATATGTTGATTACTCTGTGAATAATTAGTTTACCCTCAATTTTGCTTTTATAGACTATTATATCGCCAACTTTGATCTCATCTGGTTTACAACGTATAATAAACACTATATCGCCTTCTCTTAGTAGTGGAAGCATACTACGTCCTTTAACAATAGCAGCTGGTACTTCGCGTGAAAATACCCCTAATAGTAATGCAAAGAACACAAGTATGAGTAGTATGAATAATAGTGATGTTAATCTAATTGGCATATTTGAAGCGGCCTATTCTTCTTTAATCTCGTCGAGGTCAATTATGATCTCTCTTGGTTTTCTCTCTTCTTCGGGAATAACCTTCTTCTTCTTACCCTCCTCGACCTCTATACCTGTTCCAACTTTAAGTTTACTAACTACACTCTTCCAGGAGTATCCACACTTTTTACACTTTAATACGCCCATTATAGTAACAGTTATTCTTCCCTCTCTATCTGGTAATGGTGATATAAGGTTCCATGTTTTTACAACATCTACGCTATTTGAACCACATTTAGAACACACTAATGTCTTTTTCTCTTTTTTCAAACTTAGTACACCATTAACAAATATACTGAGACTATTATTATAGGAGAGGGTATTAAAGCCGTTTCTAGGAAACTTGTTCCACCATGAGATATTAGAGTTAAAATATACACTAATATAATTGGTAGTAAAACTACTAGTTTATAGTATACTAGGACATAGTACAGCGGTAAGAGAGAATATATAGTACATGTCAATGTAACATAGATCAAGAGATTTTTGATTTTACTATAAAGTATTCTCGTAGATACTATCCAGATCACATATGACAATACTATATTAACTATTAGTAATATACTACTCACTGCTAGTACCCGGTGTTGTAAATGCTAAATTATAGTATGGTAGAAGAGCCCTTTATAATAAGAGATGTAAAAGCTAGGATGATTCTTGACAGTAGAGGTAATCCAACAATACAGGTGAAAGTTGTAACTGAGGGTTATGGTGTGGGGGTGGCAAATGCTCCTAGTGGCGCGTCTGTGGGTAAACATGAAGCTGTAGAGCTACGTAATGGTGGGAGAGAGTATCTAGGTAAAGGTGTGACAAAAGCTATTGAAAACGTTAACAAGATTATTGGACCCTCTATAATAGGTGTAAGTGCCTTAAGACAACGTTATATTGATGAGAAAATGATAGAGCTAGATGGTACACCTAATAAAAGTAGACTTGGAGGTAACGCTATAGTTGCAACAAGTCTCGCGGTAGCGAAGGCAGCTGCATCAACACTAGGAATTCCACTATACATGTATATTGGAGGGGTTCAAGCAGATCTCTTACCTGTTCCAATGTTAAATATAATTAATGGCGGTGTTCACGCTGGGAACAAATTAGACTTCCAGGAATTCATGATCGTGCCCGCAGGATTTAGTAGTTTTACAGACGCATTGAGAGCTTCTATTGAAATATATAATGTCTTAAAGCTAATATTAAAAGATAAATATGGCCCCAGCGCTGTTAATGTTGGTGATGAGGGGGGGTATGCCCCGCCACTTGAAAAAACGCGTGAAGCCCTAGATTTACTTATAAAAGCTATAGAGAAGGCTGGCTATGAGCCTGGAGGACAAGTAGCTTTAGCAATAGATGCTGCTATTTCTAGGTTATATAGAGGAGATAAGAACATATATGTTGTTGAGAGTTTCGAGTTTACCAGGGATGACTTAATATCCTTCTACGAGAAGCTGATTCAAGAATACCCACTAGTTAGTATTGAAGATCCTTTATACGAAGAGGACTTTGAAGGCTTCGCCGAGTTAACGCGTCAACTGGGATCAAGGTGTTTAATAGTCGGTGATGACCTCTTTACCACAAATTACAAGAGATTAAGTCTGGGTATTGAGAAACATAGTGCAAATGCCATATTAATAAAAGTTAACCAAGCCGGAACACTCACAGAGACAATAGATGTTGTAAAACTCGCAGTAGAGAACAATTATAAGGTTATTGTAAGTCATAGAAGTGGTGAAACTGAAGATACATTTATAGCTGACTTAGCGGTAGCTCTCCAAACTGGGTTAATTAAAACAGGTGCTCCTGCACGCGGTGAAAGGACTAGTAAATATAATAGGTTACTTGAAATACACGATGAACTCGAAAAACCCAGATATCCTGGCTTTAGAGTTTTCCCACGTAAGCCCTAATCTCTCTTCGTTCCTCATGGAATAAAGAACCCGGCAACTATGAGTACTATTCCCATAACTACTATAAGTTTTAGAAATTGCCCTACAGTCATATTTGGTATTAGCTTTACTAGAGTAATGAGAAGTTTTATGAATAGTGCCGCCACTACTAGTAATATTAATGTAAATCCAACTAAAAACACCCAGAAACCCACTCCACTCACACTACTAAATACGCTTACTAATCTCTCTAAAAATGCCACTATAGTGTTTACAGTAGTCTCACTCACATCTAATCCCCAGCATAAAATCAAGTGGGTTAGAGTTTTAAGGAGCATGGCTAATATTACAACGTAGGGTTTTTATGATGAGGGTTAAAAGCGCTGAGCAGTAGCGATGGCGAACACCAGGCTTCTGAAAATTTCTAATGTCTTTTTCACTATTCAAGTGTAAACTCTTGTATCCCTCTATTTTTAAGTATAAATTATTGAAGAATATTGTGGTGTAGTTATCATGGTGTGTGAGTCTATTGAAAAAATTGCAGAGTGCCTTAATAAACCGGTTGTTGATCCCTATGGTAGGCGATTAGGCTATATAGTAAGCTACTACAGCAACGTTGACGGCCGAGTATACGCTCTCGAGGTAAATTTCAATGAAGTTGAATATAGAGAAGTACCAATAGAGAGGTTCTCTGCCTCAGTAGAGGGAGTAGTATTAATACCAGAACATGAATATAACGCTACTCTTATTGAAAATAGATTAAAAATAGTAAAAGCAAGACTCGCCTCACTAGAAGACCTCTACTCTAAAAAAGAAATACCAATACATGTCTATGAAGGATTTAAAAAGAAGCTTGAAGAGGAATTAGCTAAGTTAAAGAATAGTGCTCGCGAGGTAAAAGAGGTTTTGAGAAAACGTATTCACGAAGTAGAGGGTTTAATAGCTGAAGTCGAAAAATCCATGGGTTCACTAAAGACAAGCTATCTATCTGGTGAAATACCTGAAAAACCCTACTTAGAAGCATTAAACTCCATGAAGAAAAGCCTTGAAATACTCATAAAAGAAAAAGAATCTCTTAAAAAACATATCGACGCAATAGAGTCTTTAGAAGCCTTACCACTTGCACCTGCAATAGGCGTTAAACAAGCAGAAAAAACGCCTCCTAGTCAACCACAAGGCCAACCCATGCAAGTCGTATTAATAGAATAGAGTAATAAGTAGTTTTTCAACATGTATTACGCTTTTGGTTTTGTGAGAGGTTCAGCTTCTATACGAGTTTATATTGTTTTATGGTATCTTGGGTATCTAACTCATAACTTGCTTTAAAGCTTATAAATGCTTTGCCAACACTTAGCACTAATCACGACAAGAGAGCGGAAGATTTAATATATAGTGATTTGGTTAAAACATCCTAAGGGTGATGTTTATAATAGTATCAAATATTCGACCTTAGTTGTTATTTTGAGTTTTTAAGTTTATGTAGCTTGGTGCCCTTGAAAAACCCTTCGAGATTTTCATTAAAGTACTAGAACTAGAAGTCACTCTAACTCACCTGTCCCACTATTTTCCCCTTTTCGATGAGTAAAGCTATGGAGAAATATTACTAGTTAACGCAAAAGCTTAAAGCATCGTTAACTAGGACTCTAATACCAACACCGCTATTCTTATCTTATAATACAATGCTGTTGAGACCTTATTATTTGTTATGGAAACCACAAATCCATAATTTGCCTTGAAATCTCACTTCTATATATTATGGTCGAGCTCTAATCCACGTTCTACTGCGAGATGTAGGAGTAGGAGATCTACTTGCAAATAACACGCTTAGCTTAGTGTTTTGTATTTATTAAAAGTAAAAACACTGTGTTTTCTTATAGACCAAGTGCTTTTATTAATAGTGCTAATGTAGCTGTTAAGCCTATAATAGCTATTGGATGTATTTTAGTTGTCAATAAGAGTATTAGTGATATTGAAAATAGAGTTATTGAGATGGGATCTAATGTGAAAGTGTTCTTTACGAATAGAGCTGTCCGCGCTAATCTGAGGAATGCGTAGAGAATTAATGCTATAACAGCTGCGTTAATACCTCTAAAAATAGCTTTAACTATTTCATGCTCTAAATAGGGTCTAAAGACTATTACAGCACCTAATATTACAAGGTATGCTGGGAGAATAACCCCCATAGTTGCAATAATAGAGCCGGGAAATCCTCCAAGTATATATCCAACCCATGTAGCTGTATTAATAGCTATAGGTCCAGGTGTGCTTTCAGCAATACCTAAAATCTTAAGGAACTCTTCTTCACTAATCCACCCTTTATTTTCAACAAGTTCCTTGTAAAATAATGCTATTCCACCATAACCTCCACCAAACATGAATAATCCTATTTTAAAGAACTCTATGAAGATCTCTATATAAGACGCCATAAGAGACTACACCATGTTAATTTATACAACGATATTTAAAAACCTTTATGTACTTATAGTGGACTAGGTGCTTAAGAGTGGAACATATTCTTGGAAAACTCTTTAATCCCGAGAGCGTTGCAATAGTTGGAGCCACGCCAAAAGAAGGCAAAATTGGACGTGCCATATTAGAGAACTTTATTAAGAGATTTCATGGGAGAATATATCCTGTAAACCCAGGCTATGATGAGATCTTTGGGCTTAAATGCTATAAGAGCGTTACAGATCTCCCAGAAACACCAGATCTCCTAGTTGTAGCTATACCGGCCCCCAGCGTTCCAGCTGTTATCCGTGAAGCCGCTATTAAAGGCATACGTATAGCTATTGTTATTAGCGGCGGCTTTAGAGAAACAGGTACGCCTGAAGGAGAGAAGCTAGAAAAAGAACTTGAAGAAATCTCTAAGACTTATGGCATAAGAATACTAGGTCCAAACTGTATTGGGATTTATGATAACTGGAGTGGTGTAGACACATATTTCTTGCCTAAAATGAAGAGACCGCCTCGTGGATTTGTAGGCTTCATAAGTCAAAGTGGAGCATTTTCATCAGCTCTCATGGACTGGATGGCTTATCATAATATCGGTGTTTCTAGGGCTATTAGCTATGGTAACAAGATAGACATAGACGATATTGATCTTTTAGAATATCTCGGCGAAGATGAAAAGACCAAAGTTATTTTAATGTACATAGAGGACTTAAAACCAGGCCGTGGTAAACTATTTATTGAAGTCGCTAAGAGAGTTGTTCAGAAAAAGCCAGTCATAATATATAAGGCCGGTAAGACTAGTAGAGGTAGTCTCGCAGCCGCTAGTCACACAGCAGCTATGGCTGGTGAATATAGTATATATAAAGCTGCCTTTAAACAAGCAGGCATAATCGAGGTAGATAGTTTTGACGAGATGATGGATGTTGTCAGGATCTTTCTACATCAACCTCTAATGAAGGGTAATAGAGTCTATATTGTAACAGATGCTGGAGGTGTTGGCGTCATGTTAACAGATGCCTTAACTAGTGTTGGACTCGAAGTACCTCAGACTCCTAGCGATCTCAAATATATATTAAGAAAAGAGCTTCCACCTCACTGCATTATAGAAAATCCCATTGATCTTACCGGTGATGCTGACGATGAGAGGTATATGCGCGTACTTGATATTTTAATTGAAAAACCCTACGTAGATGCTATTGTAGTAGTCGCGTTACCACAAATACCGGGTATTAAGGGATCATTTATAGACCACATTATTAAGCTTAAAAATGAATATAAAAAACCAATAGTTGCTTTAACTATCGGTAGTGAAGTTTCTCTCGAAGTAGCAGAGAAGCTCGAGAAGGGAGAAGTAACTGTTTTTGAATCTCCCGAGAGGCTTGCAAAAGCGTTAAAAGCTCTTTATACGTACAGTATAATAAAAACACGTGGTGACCACCACGAGAAGCCCTAAAGAGATCATTAGAAAAGCCCTTAGTGAAGAAAGGTTAAAATTGCTGGAACACGAGGCCTTTGAACTCATAAAATACTATGAAATACCTGTACCTGAAACCCTATTAGCGAGAGATCCCAAAGAAGCCTATGAACTAGCGGATACAATAGGATATCCAATAGCGTTAAAAATAGTTTCTCCAGACATTATTCACAAGAGCGATGTGGGAGGCGTAAGATTAGGCTTAATGAACAGGGATGAAGTTGCTCGTGTAGTTGAAGAGATGTTGAAAACAGTCTCAACTAGAGTTCCACACGCCAGAGTTCTAGGAGTTTTAATGTATCGCATGGCTCCACCAGGTCTCGAGGTGATTGTAGGAGGTGTGAGAGATCCCGTCTTTGGAGCAACCATAATGTTTGGACTTGGAGGAATTTTCGTTGAGGTCCTTAAAGACGTATCATTCAGAATAGCCCCTGTAAGAATCACCGATGCTCTTGAAATGATCGACGAGATAAAGTCTAGTAAAATATTAGAGGGATATAGAGGACAAGGACCTGTAGATAAGAAAACCATAGCTGAGATCATAGTAAAGACTTCAAAGCTCATGATAGAAAACGAGGAAATATCTTCTATAGACTTAAACCCTGTAATAGTATACTCTAATGGAGCCATTGTTGTAGATGCACGTGTTATTCTAAGCAAGGTGTCACATTAAATGAGTAATTCTCTAAGTGCACTTGAAGAGCGCGCTGAAAGCGTCGCTCGAGAACTACATGAAGTAAGAGAAACCATTAAGATGTTAAAAGAGAAGAGACTTAAACTCGTAAGTGAGCTCGAAGAGATTAGAAAAAAGAAAAATGCTCTTCTAGAAAATCTTAGGAAAATAAGATCTCAGTTTAAACAAAGCGTAGGAGAGCATAAAGCCTTAGTAGCAGGGCTTAAAAAACTTGTAGAAGAGCGTAGAAGTTTAATTGATGAGTTAAGAGCTATTAAAGAACTTATGCAGAATAAGAAAAACACATATCAAACTCTTGTTCAGGAAGTTAAAATACCTATAACTACTGTAAAACACAAAATAGAGGAGTTAGAGTGGCGTTTACAAACCAGTGTTCTCACGTTAGAAGAAGAAAAAGAGGTTATAAGGAAAATTCAAGCATATAATTCACTTATAAAAAGAGCTCTAAATGCTAGGAAAGAAAGAGAAGAGTACTTAGAACTTCGCGCGCTTTATTTGTCTCTTAAAAGCCGTATTAGTGAGCTTACAAGTAAAATTAGTGAAATTAAGAAATTGCTTAACGAGAAAAGTAATGAAATAGTAGAGTTAAAGAACAGAATTAACGCTTGTCTCTCAGAGTATATGGGTGTAAAAAATCTCCTTGAAAATAAGAAGAAAGAAATTAGTGAGTGTGATAACAATATAGTGTTCTTAACATCGAAATTAACAGCACTTAGACAAGAATACAATAACCTGATTACAAGCATCGCGAAGGAGAAAGAGAAAGCTCTTTTAGAGTCTAAAAGACGATTTATAATGGCAAAAACAAATGAACCTAATAAGAAGAGGTATAGTCTTGAAGAACTTAAAATACTACATGGAGTCTCCGAGGAAGAGTAATTAACGTCCAAATCTACGTTCTCTTTTCTGATAACTTCTTACAGCTCTCCACAAATCTATTTTCCTAAACTCAGGCCAGTAGACGTCGCAGAAGTAGAGCTCACTATAAGCAGACTGCCAGAGTAGGAAGTTACTTATTCTCTCTTCTCCACTAGTTCTAATTATTAAGTCAACGTCTGGTATATTTCGTGTATACAAGTATTTAGAAAATACCTCCTCATTTATTTCATCTGTTCTTAATAAGCCGCTGGCGATATCGTGTGCAATAGATCTAACAGCATCTACTATTTCTTGTCTACCACCATAACATAGTGCAATTGTCAAGAAATAGTTATCGTAACTTGCAGTACTCTCTTCTAGCTTCCTAATAAGATCTTTTATATCACTAGGCACATACTCTAATCTTCCAATAACAGACACTCTAACTCTGTTCTTGTGTATTTCATTACTATTAAGAAGTTCTACTAGCCCCTTTCTAATGATGTTAAATAAGTTTTCAACTTCAACTCTACTCCTGTAGAGACAATTCTCTGTGCTCATAGCAAATACTGTTACATATGGTACTTTAAGCTCCCACAGCCATTTTAAAACATCTTTTAACTTCTCATAGCCGTAAACATGTCCTTCTAGTATAGGTAAACCCGTTTCTTGAGCCCATCTCCTATTACCATTTGGAATAATACCCACATGTAGTGGTATTGGTCCACTCTCTATTTGCATCCATAAGTACTTCTCGTAGAGCTTATATACTGGTTTAAGTATGAAAGGTAGAAATCGCAGTGTCAACCTCTTCGTAAATCTCTTAAACCACTTTATAAACACCATATTCACCTAAGTACGATAAGATATAGTAGACTCTATACATAGTGTTTTTAAAGAGGTTTGAAATAACCTTTACTTTAGTGTTGTCAGGTGAGATCTTGTCTTACTACCAGGGTAGTGACTTGCGGAAACCAAGTGGTGGGTTTAGAGGTAGACATAGAAAAGTGAAGAGAAAATATGAACTCGGCTCACCTCCTACTCTTACAAAAATAGGAAGCGAGGAGAAGAGAAAAATTGAGAGTGTTTATGGTGGTAATATTAAAGTTAGGTTAAAAGAAGCAGTATATATTAATGTATGTTTACCAGATGGCGTTGTCAAGAAGGTTAAAGTGCTTGACGTTATTGAAACACCTGAAAATCCGCAACATGCAAAATCCAAAATAATATCTCAAGGCTCTGTAGTGAAAACAGAGCTAGGATTAGTAAAGATCACTTCTAGGCCAGGGCAAGATGGCGTGTTAAACGGTGTATTAATTAAGTAGCTCTAAGGAGGTTTTCTCAGAGATGAGATTGTGAAAAGGTTGTTACCCTTGAGTAGAGAATATCGTGGCAAACGAGTAGTCATATATCCCGTCTACTTTGACTATAATAGAAGTCGCAGAGAGGGTAGAAAAGTTCCACGCTCCCTGGCTATACAAAACCCTAGTATCGAGGTGATCGCGGCTATCGCTAAAGAGATAGGATTAGATCCTGAAATTTCTCTAGAAGAAAAATACCCTAAAGATCCCACTATTAGGGGGAGAATAGTTGTTAATAAGTATATAAGTAAGCAACAAACCCTCTTACTACTTGCAAAAGCTTTAAGAGAGAAACTAAAAACCACCAAGACACAATAAACACTAGATAAGAGCTGATTTAACTGTGAATTAGGCTTAGAGCAATAGGCCGAATAAATCCGCGTGTCTCCTCAGGACTCGGTATCACTGTTGAAGTATCAACTCTCGTGGTGTTTCGTATAATTATATCAGCTGAGGTTAATTGTCTAATCATAGTTGCACTTCTTGATTTTACTCCATTTACAAGTGAAATTAGCGAGAATAATAGTGCTATTCCAATAGCGATACTTGCAATAGTCAATATACTCCTAGTCTTCCTTGAGAATAGATCTTTTAGAGCCGTGTTCAACAACCACAATACATCAACCATGTCTAACACCTCTATGATCCTCCAGTAAAAGAGATATTTTAAGCTAACTCTCAAATTGAGAGCCTTATGTGACGTGTTTGGTTAAACTATGTTAATGAACGAGGGGCTTTGAAAACATATATGTGTTCTCGTGGGGATTGTTTAGTAGTTTAGTTGGCTTTTAAGGGTTTATTATATTCTTGGAGTATCACGTAGGCTGTATTTTAAATTGTGTGAATTAGCAGGGTCTATTAGTATTCGTAGAGTTGGCTTGAGAGGTGCGGTAACTCAACTCGTTTTTAATGCCGTATTCCAATGGTCTTCAATACTGCTCTCCGCTTCACCTTTAAGTAGTACTCGCTAAGCAAACTAAGAGCTCGTAAAATTGGTACTTTAGTATATTCCATAAAGTAAATCTTTTTAACGTGCTCATTGAGGAACAATATTTTCTTGGTAAATTCCTTTACTTGCGAGTACTCATAGTATTAAATCCTCCAAATGTATTAGTGAATTTTAACAAGCAGCAAACTTAGACTCCGAGAAATCAGGTGGTTTAACGAGGTTTATAGGAAAAGTGTGGGGATATAGAGTGTTTCATTCGTTACTACGCATGAACCACGGTCGTTGAGCAATGTGAACAGGCATATGTTATGAGAGATTATAGAGTAGTGGGGCTGATTGATGATACCGCTGTTAATAAGTATTTAGAACTTTAATTACTCTCCATAAGAGACTCTCTTCTTGAGAGTTACTTTTAAAATTATAAGTACTGGTTTAATCCATTGAGGTGAGATCGTGGAGACAAAGAGTATAATAGTTGGTATTATATTAGTCGCTGTAGTAGCTGTAATGACAGGCTATGTGAACAGCTCACATGCTCAGGTGATAACCACTCCGACGACAACGTATCAGCCCCAGGTATTATTGAGGTATCATGGTAAATTTGGAAGAGGTCCAGCATTATCAGCAGTAGAGGTAAGCCCGGAGTATAATTCAACAGTATTAAATATACTGCGATCTAACTCGGAGACATCACAGCTGATGAATCAAGGTTACAGCGTCATAGCGATTCGGCCATTGATAAAGGCATATGTAAATGCTAATGGTGATGTATCGTTTAAAGCTACACAGTCGATAGTTGTACTATCTAATAGTACAGCGGTATATATGTACCTAGTAGACATCTCCAACAACTCCGTAAACCTTATATCATACCACTCACTAATTTACCGACAAGAGTGCATATGTCCATGTAAAACTCCAAGGTAAATTTTTATTTTTTTAATCATCATTTTTTTCTAGGTGTCTTTATTGCGGAATGATCTCATCGCCACTACTTGTGCTTTACTAGTGGTAATACCTCCTCTATTCGTATACTTCACGTATCCAAATACTGGAGGTTACGAGACTGGCTTAGAGGAAGCTTTAATGGATCTGCCAGTTAAACCGTCCCCATTCCTCATAGGTTCCATGAATATAGGTCTTCATCGGGGAAGAAGCCCGATTGTGAGACCGGAGATAGAGAAGGTAGGTAGAGTTATTTATGTGTATTGGCAGGAGAGGAGGCAAAGGGTTTTACTTATTCTGCAACCTCGTTACATAGATGAAGAGAGTGGTAGAATTATTTCAGCTAACGACATAGCATCATTGATCATGAGTAATAACGCAACTCTCGTAGTAGAAGTATTTGAAACACATAGAGGATTTGTCGGGATAGTTATAGAAGTTCATTTAGGTAATCAAACATATTATGCAATACGGGGTTAATGAGGTCTCCATTGGATTTCTACTGCATAACTCTACTAGTATTAAATACTATTAGCTTTGCTTTATTCCTGTACATCTCTATTTTCTTCACTAGATCATATTTAAGGGCTAAAATCGAGTCCCTTGGATTCTTTTCACTATCATTTATTTTATTAACATTGAGTCAATTTATTTCCGCGGTTTCCACGGTTTTAGAAGATCCTAAGCTCTCCCTCACGATGCATACTTTGTCGTCTTCAACGGCTTCAGTAGCTTTTCTCATAATGTTGTTTTCTATTAGATTCTCAGAGAGAGAAGAGGTGTTTATTGTAGTCCCACCGCTTATAGTGCTGTCTTTTCCTGACTTGATATCGTTTGCGCTTTCTCTTGTGACGTCTCTCTTAGTTAAGGGCAAGTACTTGAAAAACTATATACTCATGCTTTCAATAACATTTCTGCTTAGAGGTGTAGGTTTTCTCCTTATGCTTACTCAGCTAAGCTTATACCTTATCGTATTCTCGGAGTTTCTAATGGCACTTGCAACTCTACTATTTGCCTTATATCATTTGAAGAAGGTTATAATAGTATGAAGAAGAGGAGTAGGCTAGAGCTCATCATGGAGATCCTAGAAGCAATAAACTCGGAAGAAGGGATAAATCCTACATGGTTATCTATTAAAGTAAACTTATCATATGATAGGGTAAAGAAGATCCTGGATTATTTAATAGCACGCGGATTAGTAGAAAGTCTCCCATCAGATGAGCGCAAAGGCTTCACAAAACTGGTTTTAACCACTAAGGGGATGGAGCTTGTGAAAGAACTTAGAAAAATGAAATCCCTGCTAAGAGATTATGGGCTTCTCTAACTAAACTTTATTTACACCGACTGTTAAGACGAGGTAGCCTTGAGTTTTATTGAGAGCTATTAAACCTTATGAAGGAGACATTTGATTATAGAGAACCCACTACTCTGCCTATGACTGCACAGCCACTACGATAACCAATGCGTCAGTCACTATGTCTAAAACAGGTGCACAGTATCTACGACTGTGTATTCGGCAACCCAGTCGCCGAGGGTACACAGAGTACTCAGCAACTGGGACGAAGCAACAAGATGATTATACTCGGGGCATTAGTAGTAATCATAGTAGTTTTGCCGGTATTCTTATTAAAGAGGAAGAAGTAGAGGGGAACGCAGCACAGAAAACCATCCCTTGAGGCTAATACATCTTTTTAAATCACAATATTAAACCATAATACCTCCTAGCTCACCGGGATATCGTAGTGCCCTTCCTACTTCACTTGGTGCACGTCTAACTCCACTTAAATAGTTGTGTAACTCCCTTAGTAGTGACTCAGCACTTTAAGGGTTCTAGTAAAACCCCGCTCCTCTCGACACGCGCTCCAATGTAAGCCTTCTCGCGTCCTCATTGAGAGCACTAATGCTGATCCCTGCATACTAGGGATCGCCTAGCATTATTTCCCCAGTATTTCACACCTTCTCCGCGGAACCGTGAAGTATTAGGGGTCGCTCTATAGAGTTTATCTGGGTGTTTAAAGGAGGTGTGCGGCGGCCGGGATTTGAACCCGGGATCTCCGGCTTGGAGGGCCGGCGTCCTAGTCCAGGCTAGACGACCGCCGCCTCCTAGTAAGTGTAATTTTTAATCTCGTCCTTATAAGTTTAATAAGAACTATATCTCTGTTTATTAATAGTGATGAAAAGAGGGTCTTTTGAGTGGTGATGTACGCTGGAAATACTGATTTTACTCGTATTCTTTGAAAATTTCATGTATAGTTTTGCTAGCTTCTTCTAGGTCTTTATAGGTGTCAATAGCCCTCCAAAATATATTTGTAAATTTCACAGCGCAGAGAACGCCGTCTCTCGCCATGTCTGGGAAAGCTGTTCTCTCTAAATCACCCTTCTCAGGAAGATATTTAAGAGCCTCAGGTTTTAGAGCATATACACCTGCATTAATCCAATAATCTCTTAGCAGAGGTTTCTCAGTAAATCCTTTAACAGTCTTATCTACTAGTTCTACTACTCCATAGGGACTTGGTAGTGGTATAACGGCTATGGCTCCGAGATATTTCTGACTTGATGAGAGCTCATTAACTAATATTGTAGGGTCAATATTAGTCACTATATCACCATTAACCACTAGAAAAATATTCTCCTTGGCAAGTATATGTGCTGCATTCTTAATTGCTCCACCAGTACCTAGAGGTTCATCTTCAACCACATATGTTAGTTTTACGCCAAGTCTACTACCACTACCAAAATACTCGATTATTTTCTCTTTCTTATAACCCACCAATAAGACGATTTCATTAAAACCATGTTTCTTAAGCCACAATATCTGCCACTCCAAAATAGGCCTATTTCCAACCTGGATCATTGGTTTAGGAACCTCTTCAGTAAAAGGTCGAAGTCTCTTCCCAAAACCACCAGCCAATATAGCCGCAAGCAAGGACAATCACCAGTAAAATAAATAATAGAGCCTTAGAACTTAAAAACATAAATTGATATGTGAAAAAGCATTGTAGATGCATAATTACAAAAAAGACCCGAGGAGAAACCCTAATAAACCCTTAAAAATAAAAACTAAAGTAGTATCACAGGGGGAGCCGCCGTAGCTCAGCCTGGGAGAGCGCCCGGCTGAAGACCGGGATGTCCGGGGTTCAAATCCCCGCGGCGGCATTTACTACCCTTCCCTTTCACATATTTATTAATTATCCTAGTTCACATTAGATTTAAAAGTGGTGTGTAAGGTGCTTATATTTGAGTAACCGTATTATTCAAATAATTCTCGTACCTTTAACTAGTTACGGAGTCTTAGAGTTTACTGATAATTTAAGTAACTATATCAGAGATATTTTAACAACTGTGGGGATAAGTGTAGATACTATAGTATGGCCGGATGTGATTAAGCCAACTATGAAGTGTTTCAATTGGGAGAGAGTGCAATATCATGCTGCATGTATAATTGAAAACATTAAAGGAATTTTTCAATTAATTGGACTAGTAGGTAAAAGTTATATTATTGGTATTGGATATCTTGATGGCTTTGAGTATGGATTAAACTTCGTGTTTGGTGAGGCTGATCCCCAGAGCCGGGTTGCAGTCGTCTTCACAAAGAGACTTAAACCAGAATTTTACGGTGAGCCCATAAACTATAATTTATACTTTGAGAGACTTGTTAAAGAAGTTATACACGAATTAGGACACTTACTTGGTTTACAACACTGTTTAAACACGAGGTGTGTTATGAAATTTAGCAATAGCATAATCGAAGTCGATGAAAAAGACTTCACTTTTTGCGAAAATTGTAAAGCCATTTTGCGCTCTAAATTATCACAAGATTAATTAGATTGATTTTGACCGAGTACATATAGGCACGTTATAATTTAAATATCGAGAACGAAATACGCGATCCAAACATCTTCTGTTTTTAAAATTCGCATTAAGCTATATGTTGGCGACTTAACCTCTACACGGGGCTCGTGTTTTTGACTATTAAACTTCTCACAACAAGTGCTACCGTGTACTCTATATATAAGATCAGTTCCTTCTCGTGTAACTTCAAATTTATTAATTATAATTCTACTACACACTAAGTTCTCAGAATAATATAGTAACAATAGTTCCTCTAGCCACCTATATAATAGATTTTCAAAATCAAAACCTTCAACACTAATAGTTCTCTCTTCACAGCATTCAACATCATCAATATTCACCATAGTGTCAAAGAGAGCTAAGCCGCTGTTTTCTAGTAGTGAGACTAAATCCCTACCATAAGCCTTAATATAAATGTCACTTGTGTGCTCAAGTTGCTCGTAAACATCTCTATATCGATAAATAACTCTCTCTGTGCTCAAAGAGACTTCACCATGTTTATCTCTCTACTATACGAAATATACTTGTTTGAGAAATAAAATATAATAGGCTTATAATAGTACTCTTAAAAATCAGGGTGTCTACATGAGTAGGAAATATGAATTCGAGTCTTATTATGAGTACCTCTCACCAGGCTATACGCCGGATCTTGATAACGACGTTATAGCTGTATTTAGAGTTACACCTGCACAGGGGTTTAAAGTTGAAGAAGTTGCTAGTGGGATAGGCGCTGAGAGTAGTACTGGGACTTGGACTACTCTATACCCATGGTATGATGTTGAGAGAGTTAAGAAGCTTAGTGCTAAGGTGTATGAGATACGTGACCTTAGAGATGGCTCATATTTAGTTAAAGTAGCATATCCCGTTGACCTATTTGAAGAGGGGAATATGCCAGGTTTCTTAGCTAGTGTAGCTGGCAATATCTTTGGGATGAGGAGAGCTGCTGGCTTAAGACTTGAAGACCTATATTTACCCAAAAAGTTTTTAAAGTACTTTAAAGGACCTAGCAAGGGGCTTAGTGGAGTTAGAGAGATCTTTAAGGTTTATGATAGGCCAATTGTTGGCACAGTACCAAAGCCTAAAGAGGGATATACACCCGAGGAAGTTGAAAAATTAGCATATGAGATACTTTCAGGTGGATTAGATTATATTAAAGATGACGAGAACTTAGCCAGTCCCAGCTTCTGTAGATTTGAAGCTAGGGCTAAAGCAATTATGAAAGTTATTGATAGAGTCGAGAAAGAAACAGGTGAAAAAAAGGTTTGGTTTGCAAACATAACAGCCGATGTTAGAGAAATGGAGAAAAGATTAAAGCTTGTAGCAGACTATGGTAACCCCTATGTGATGGTTGACGTTGTGATCACGGGTTGGAGTGCATTGACATATATTAGAGACTTAGCCGAGGAATATAGATTAGCGATTCACGCACATAGAGCCATGCATGCTGCATTTACTAGAAACAAGTATCACGGCATATCAATGTTTGTACTCGCAAAACTATATAGAGTTATTGGTGTAGACCAGTTACATGTTGGAACAGCTGGCGTCGGTAAACTCGAAGGGGAAAAAGTAGACGTTATTAAATATGCTAAGATACTCCGTGAAGAGCATTTCAAACCAGATCTAGACGACATATTCCACATTGAACAGCCGATGTATCATATTAAGCCAGCTATCCCTGTATCTTCTGGTGGATTACACCCAGGAATATTACCACCTGTTATAGAGGCGCTTGGAAAAGACATTGTGCTACAAATCGGAGGCGGCGTAATTGGACATCCAGATGGACCACGAGCTGGCGCAGCAGCTGTTAGACAAGCACTTGAAGCAATAAACAAAAACATACCACTAGAAGAATATGCTAAAACCCACAAAGAGCTTGCAAGAGCCCTTGAAAAGTGGGGTACAACAAAGCCAATTTAGCTTTTTTCTTTTCTATACTCTTCTTACTTAAGTACTTTAACACGTATTGAGATATTATTGTAGAATATGGTCTTAAGCGCCGGGGCGGGATTTGAACCCGCGCGGGGTAATCCCCACCGGCTCTAAGACAAAGATAGTGGCTTATACTTCACTAACACAAGATTGCATTGCTCTTTCGGTCTTCGTTTTCGCGCTATTGTTCATCATTATACTCATAGATGTAATACTACTGATAAACGTGGAGACTTTGTTGAATACGTGGGGCTGGCTAATAGACTTACTCTATGGTAGCGGCCTCACCCGAAATATATAGGACGCTCTCAACATAGGTAGAATATTCATAATATTCAGTGTAATAGCGTTAGTACTAGGCATTGTATCAGTTGTCTACACGTACACTAGGAGAGAGGCTTTCGCAGGAAGAAGTCATTAGATCACTATTAAATACCAGTACCAGCTATACATACTCTCTGTAGCGTCAAGAGACTAATCCAAACTTTATCTAACCGCACCTAGGCAAAATTGTCTAGTATGCAGGGTACGTGTTACCTGCACTAGGCAAGAGACCTGGTTATCAATGAGTATAGCTCTGGGTCTTTCTCCCTTAGCTTCTCTAGGCTGACTGGCCTAAGACCCTTGGATTTTACTCTGTGGAGGTCTCCGCGTATGAAGGACTCGCAAATCTTCTCGCAGTTGTTGTAGTTCCTGCAAGAGTTCTCGAGGAACTCTTGTACTACTTGTATGGCCTCCTCCTCGCTAAGCCTCTTTACATTAACTAGGTACGCTGAGAGCACGTATAGTATGAAGCGTTTTCTGCCATCTGGTAGGCCTTTCTCGATGATCTTCTCCACCCACTCGTATCTCCTAGGCTTCCTATTTGTGGGTGGGGCCTGGTCATCCCTGGTCGCCGGTGTAGCGTCGTCTACGGGCTCAATGAAGTGTCTTTGAAGCGTGGGGATTGCCACCTTGATCTTCGCTACTGGTAGGTCAGCGGGGTTTAATGGCTCAAGCCCCTCCCACTTGAAGTTCAGCCATCCATGCACCTTTGGCTGGATTATCCATGCCCATGCCTTCTTGCCCTCCTTGTAGTTAATGGTCATTGGTATTCTTGCTAATCTATTCCACTGTAGCATGTTGTAGTCGCATAGTTGTTGCTTCTCGGGTGGCAGTAGCTTCAACAGGCTCCTCCAGAGCACTTGGTAGTCTTCCCATTGAACCGGGGTTTTGAGGGGTATGTAGACGTGTGCTCCCTTAAACCCCGATTTAACTAGGACAGTGTCAAATCCATACGTCTATTTCAACAACCTCAAGAACTCCCTGGCTGTCTCAACTGCTAGCTGCGGGCTCCACTCGCTGTCGAAGTCGTAGGCTATCCTGTCATAATACATGTTTTCTAATATGGGCTCAGTGTCCCCGCGTATGTGAAAAACCTTGTTTTGAAGGTTCTTGGAGAGCTGGAGCCTGGTATTGAGGAGACTGTGAAATACCTTGAGGAGAGGACGGAGCAATTGGGGAAGGAGGTTGGGC